>Ga0116172_10000333_pt1 | contig 50010 bp, 44 predicted proteins | sample AD_UKC083_MetaG_FD_89799 | JGI IMG/M metagenome (GOLD analysis project Ga0116172, IMG submission 89799) | Active sludge microbial communities of municipal wastewater-treating anaerobic digesters from USA - AD_UKC083_MetaG | ecosystem: Engineered > Bioreactor > Anaerobic > Digestate | place: USA... | reverse complement strand
TGTCCGGTTGTGCCGAAGATATTTAATTTATAATCAGGAGAGGTTGTTCCTACACCAACATTACCACCTAACAAAGAGATCGTGTTGGCTTGCGAAATTGTATTTGCTGTTGTACTAACGTTTATACCAAAAGAATAATTTCCGCTTACTGTTAAGTTTGTACCAAAAGCTACCGAACTAATACCGCTTACTGTCTTTCCACTTCCTCCACCAACAAAAGAATAATTTCCTTGAGCGTAATTATTATTCCCCCCACCAACAAAAGATTCTATTCCTCCTGCTGTATTATTAAACCCGCCGGCAATAAAAGAATTGACGCCCCAAGTATTATTACTTTGTCCACCGCCAATAAAAGAGCCTTGCGTATTGGCCACATTATCCGTCCCACCAACAACCGCGGAATAGTTTGCTAAAGCATACAAACTAGATCCGCCGCCAACAAATGAATATGATCCTGAAGCCGTATTAAAAGCGCCACCAACAACAGCAGAATAATTTCCAATAGTTGAAGAATTCCATTCTGTCCCTCCTGAATAACCAGCTCTAAATGCCGCTTTTCCAGGTACCCACATTAATCTAGTTCCCGCACCAAGAGCTCCACCGTCCCAACCAGAACCAAAAGAACCTTGGGCTAATATTGCACCGTCACCATCTAATGATAATTTTGCTAATGGAGTTGAAGTTCCAATACCAACACTTCCACCAAAATAATTGGCTGTAGTAGTACTAAACGCAGAGATAGAACCTTTTGAAAATAAACCATCAAAACCAATGTTTAATCCTCTAAAATCTCCGTTACCTGAAACATTCAAATCGTTAATTATTTTAAGATCTCCAATTTCTGCCGTTTGTGCCAGCAAAGAAGTAACTTCTGTTTTTGAAAATTCAAATATTTTCAAACCTGTGGTAACAGTACCAACAAATATATTATTACCAGAAACATCTACACCTAAAGCACTATCTAAAAGATACGAATCGGCCAAAACTGGATTTTCTGGAGAAGAAATATCTATTACATACAAACCTGGAACTCCGTTAACAACTGTAATATAAGCATATTTACCAGAAACCTTAATATCATACGGATTTCCCGGTAAACTAAGGATTCCTGTCGTTGTTGGCTGATCAACCCTGCTAATATCTATAATCTGTAATTTATTCTCATCAAAACTACTAAGAATATACGCATAATTTCCAGAAACCTGCACCTCTATCGGTTTAAGATTTGTTGAAGTTACAGAGCTCTTATAAACAGGAGCGACAGGATTGGAAATATCAACTATTTGAAACCCAGTTGAAGTGTTAAAACTGGTTAAATAAGCATAACGACCGGAAACATATACTCCATTAATATAACCTGCCGATGCTCCGGTTTGATAAATGCTTTTAACTATTGGTTTTCGTGGGTCAGAAATATCTACGATACTTAAATCATCACCATTCAAACCAGTAATATATGCATATTTACCAGAAACAACTAAATCCATCGGTTGGTTAAAGTTACTTGACAAAGATCCCAGACTATTATAAAGCGCTGGTGAAAAATCAGAAAAATCTGTTATATAAAAACCGTTTTCATCTAAAACATGTACATGATTATTTTTAACATCAACTTTTGTTACTCCTGATTCTAAAAATATAGAAACAGTTCTTGGGTTTGTTATGCTAGAAATATCTATTCTATGAACCCCGTCATAAAAAGGACTATCATCAAAAATAGAAGCATAGGCATAATTACCCGAAACCTTGATATCGGTTACTTTTGCACTGGGAGAAAAGGTACCTAAAAATTTAATTTTTTCCGCAGATTGCAAAATACTTCCTTTAACACTTAATTTTTCATTTTGAGCTTTGGTGCCGATTCCAATTTTATTGAAATTATATAAATTACTTCCTGAGATATAAATATAATCATTAAGGGCTGTCGCAGACTGGAATTGCCCATCAGAAGATATTGCTATAGATGTCCAATTTTTTATTCCAGTGGCGGTATTGGTAGCCCAAGTATTACCGTGATCTATTGAGGAAAAAATATAGCCACTTTGTAGTTCAACCGCTGATTGATATTTACCGTCAGAGGACATAGCCACATCAGACCATCTGGTTGATTTACCTTTCGCAGACCAGGTATTGCCATAATCAGAAGATATATAAATATAATCCCAGTCAGTAGCTGAACCCACAACTGCGGTTTGATATTTACCATTGGCAGAAATACTTACAGCACTCCAAGCATTTTCTCCGGCTGAAGTGCTAGTAGTCCAAGTAATACCATAATCGGAAGAAACACGGATAGGACCATCCATCTCAGCTAATATTTGATATTTACCATCAGAGGACACGGCTGAATCTGTTGACCCAAAGGCATTAGACTCTGACCAACTACCAGAAATACCATAATTGAAAGATCTAACTATACTACCATTACAAGTAGCCAATTGATATTTACCATCAGAGGACATGGAAATAGAACTGTGGCAACCTGCAAAAGCACCTCTTCCTATACTCCATGTTTTACCATAATCAGAAGATACACGAATTTGATTACCTAAACCTGTGATTGTTTGATATTTACCATCAGAGGACATAGCTGTTTTGGTGTAACCCCAACCCGGTGTAGTTGTTGTCCAGCTATATCCATAATCCGAGGAACTATATAACAAATTATTGGATGAATTTCCAGCAATTTGATACTTACCGTCAGAGGATATAGATATTGAAGCCCAGTTTATTTTTTGACTATCCGCTTTAATATGATAATCCGACCAAACAGAGCCCACATCTATCGCCCAATTGTTTTCAGATATTTTATTTTTTCCAAAATACAATCCTCCTCCTTGATCAAAAATTAATTGATCTCTCACTGATACTCCGTTACTTGCCACAAACAAAGCACTGGTAGCTTGCCAACTTGCTCCACCTTGATTTACAAGCATTTGTCCAGATATACCAGAGGGTATAATAGGAGAACCATTTATAAAATAATTCCCAGAAATATTGACATTTCCTCCATAAGAAATATCAACATAGGAGGTATAAATAGGAGAATAATTACTAATCACAGCTTGAAAATTTCCTTCCGCTGACACAACTATACTTCTCCAAGTATTATTTATAAAATTTTTATTAACCCAAGTATTGCCATAATCTGAGGAAAAATAAATACTTCCCTGGTCCGCATCATAACCATTGGATATGGAAATTGCGGTTTGATATTTGCCGTTAGCAGAAATAGCCACATCTTGCCATTTTCTTGCACCAGCAGAAGTGCTAGTAGTCCATGTATTTCCATAGTCTGAAGAAATATAGATATAATTAGCATCAGCATTCCAATGATTACCCGAAACTACAGTTTGATATTTACCATCAGATGATAGAGCAACTGACCTAAACTCTCCGTAATAGCTGCTAAATTTTTGAACAAAAGTATTACCATAATTAGAAGATATGTAAATGTAACCACTATAGATAACTGTTTGGTACTTACCATCTGAAGAAATTCCTACTGCAGGATTAGTCCCGGCATAAATCGTGTTGTTCCTTTTCCAAGTATTACCATAATCAGAAGAGGTGTGGACAAAACCATTCATTGCCACGGCTGTTTGATATTTACCGTCAGCTGAAATGGAAACAGATGACCAATTACCGGAATTATCTGTGGTCTTGTCTGACCAAGTAGCGCCATAATCAGAAGAAATATATACATAATTTTGCTCTACTCCCTATTTATCGTGATGTGGATAAGTATAAAGGATACGAAATACGAACGATTACGAAATTACGGACCCAATACGTTTCGTAATTACGTATATTTTTGTATTTTATCATCCATTATTTCTTTTTTGTTGATGTTGTTGTCGTTGTTACTGTTATTTCTTCGGGCATAGTTGTGGTCGCATTTGGTACAGTCGGGGTTTCTATCTTTGCTCCATCAACTTCCGCCACAATCGGAGCAAATGGGGTTTTGTCGCAATAAAAATTCATCTCCGTGCAACCCAGTTGTAGCCATTCATAGATACGACTCGGATCCTCGTCTATCGCCATATATACCTGATAAACATGTGGAAATTGTTTGAGAGTATTTTCTATTTGCGATAAGAATTGCGCGCTACCGCAAGAACTGTTGGCGTTTGGGATCAAAGTGCGTAAATCTTTGAGATTAACCAAGGCTACATTTTCTACCACTTTTACACTGCGCAAAATCTTCGCCGTAGTAGTGTTGAAAAAACTTTGGAAACCGGCTTCTAATTGCGCGTCACTTGGACCGGCAAACAAAGCGCGCAAAGATTGTTCTTCGTAAGAAAGAGTACCGGAAACCGGGATTTCTACCGGATAGACTAATCGACAATCCAACATTTCCGGGTTTGATTTGGTGTTGTTGAAAAAAACTTTAAATTTATTTAATTTGAATTCTTTACCGGAATCTATTTTGAAACTGTTCAAAACTTCATTTACCCCGCGGTGCAAAATAATAAATTCTTCCATTTGTGGAGAAGTATAAGGGTTATCCAAAGTGCGCACCAAAACAAAAACATGGTTATTGGTATAAGCAAAAACCTGTTGATTCAAGATGAGCTCTTGAGAATTTTTATAATTTTGCCAAGTTTCAAAAGGGTAAGCGACTATGCGAAAAATCGGATATTCCTGTCCCGGCAAACCATTGTATGCAAAGGACAAAACAGTGATATCATTTTGCGTTTCTTCTACCAAGCTAAAATTATCAAGCCAGGAATCTGGAAATGAGAGTGAAAAACCGTATTTATCCGAATGATAAGTTTTTTGCGTGTAACCCTCCATCTTTTGCGGACCGCTTTCTTTTTTGATACAGCCGGACAAAAATACACTACTTACTATAAAAAAACTAATAAAAAAATATTTAAATGAGTTTGACATAGAATTTTTTCAACTCAAAAATCAAATGTCAAAAGTCAAAACTTTGGTGTCCCGACTAAGTCGGGACAGTTTTATCACAGACATCCCGATTTAATCGGGATACATTAGTTTTGAGATTTGAGTTTTGAGATATTATTACTATCCCATTTTACTCTAAAATAGATAAAAAAGCAATAAAAAAGGCGCAGCTATGGGAAGCTGCGCCAAGGTACGACACAAGGTACGAAACAGGACAAAAACAATTCGGATTCTTTGACAGGGATAAAGGCGAAGACAACATTCTCCGGTAAAAACCGCTTTAGTAGGACCTTTTTGGTCAGCGTGTTAACCATCAGGACCTCGAGACTGTTGTTTCCAAGAACTTGGATTGGAGAGGATAGCCAAGACCACATTACAACCTTACCTCTGACAAGCAAGAAAAAGTTATTTAGACGGCGGCTTTCATCTTCGCACGAACCGTCAAACAACTGGGTGCTTCTGTTTAAAAAGCCGTCGTTTCCGAAAAAAACGGGGTAGGCTTTACCGAAAAACTCGGCCGGTTTAAGCACCTCTTACAATACGCTTGTTGCACCGCTATGACCTAGATGAAGGAAACAGTGCATAGGTGTTTTGATTGCAGTAGATAAAACTACAAGGTCTTTGTTGGCAACCAAGTCCCTAGCACAGATAAAAGAAATTAAGTTGTTTTTTTCTGTGCGAAAAAACACTCCGTCTTTCTGAATAGTGACCGCTTACCTGTCTGTCAAAGAACATGTTTTCTGTCCCAAAAAAAACATAAGAGAAATTATAAACCTTTTTTTGTAAAAGTCAACCTGTGGATAAAAAAACCCGGACTAAATCCGGGCTATATAATCAATTACTCAATTTTTTCTTGAAAATCTCTAGGATCTCTTTCAAATTGAGTGGTTTAAGAAAAAGAGATTCCGAAAAAGTTTCTTTTACTTCATCGTACAATGGCGAGTGAATACTAGCTGTCATAAACATTACTTGCGGACACTCTTCGCCGAGAGCTTCAGAATCAGCTTCTATTACTCCGATAACATCAAGCCCAGAAATAAAGGGCATATGTAAATCAGTTAATACAATTTTGATCTCTTTTCGATTCTGCGAAAATTTCCGTAATCCTTCCTGGCCGTTTTTGGCTGTGATTATTTCCAGATCAGTTCCGCGAAAAAATCTCGCCATAGCAAAAAGCGAAAGTTCGTCATCGTCAATGATTAAGATTTTCTTTTTTTCGTCCATCTTATTCTCCTTTTTTTAAAAAAATATTAAAGAACTCAACGGACTATCTTAGCACAAAACCAAATAAAAATCAAGGGTTGGTCGCCCTTGATTTTTATCTTGATAAAATTTTAGTCTTTACCATGTGCAACACTTTCTTTTATACCTGCAGCGGTAATAGAAATAAAGTCAGCCTTCCCTTTTATAGCTTCTATATTTTCCGCACCCATATATGTCATTCCCGAAGCTAGCCCGCCCAAAATCTTCTTTATTATTGGTGCCACAGGACCCTTGAAAGGGACGGTTGTCATCTCCCCTTCCACATGAACTACTTCGTCAGTTTTTTGACCATCCATCTGCATCTTCTTGATAGTAGCGGCAAAACTAGCCATCCCACGATATTCTTTGAATTTATTTTTTCCTTTGACAATTATTTTCCCGGGGGTTTCTGTGGTACCGGCAAACATAGAACCTACCATCACCGTATCCGCTCCCGCACCAATGGCTTTACTGACATCACCTGGTTGTTTAATACCGCCGTCAGCGCATATCGGCACTCTGCCTTGAGATGCTTCATAAGCATCCATAATCGCGGTAATTTGGGGAACTCCGGCACCGGTCATCACACGGGTTGTGCACATTGATCCCGGACCTATCCCGACTTTTATCGCATCGGCTCCTTTGTGAATAAAATATTCAGCAGCATCTTTGGTGGCGATATTTCCCGCCATCACATCAATTTTGGGAAAATTCTTTTTAATATACTCCACAATTTTTCCCATACGTTTACAATGACCATGAGCAACATCCAAAACAACTATATTTACTCCAGCTTTAGCCAAAGCCGACACTCTTTCTTCAAAATCTTTAACTCCGACAGCTGCGGCAGCCAATAATTTTTGTTTTTTAATCTTTTCTATTTCCTTTGCTTGTTCTTTTATAGTCAAAAACCGATGGACAACTCCCAGACCCCCCAAACGACCAATGGCGATAGCCATCTCGCTTTCACAAACCGTATCCATATTGGCAGCCAAGATAGGCATATCCAATTCATAATTTTTGGTCACTCTGGTTTTGAAACTGACATCTTTACGAGAAAAAACTTTGTTATATTTTGGGACAATCAAAACATCATCAAAAGAATATCCTGAGCCGATAATACGAGCCATACAAATAATTTTAGATTGAGGATTTAAAGATTGAAGATTTTTTGTAGCCCGTAGGGGAATCGAACCCCTCTTACTGCCTTGAGAAGGCGGCGTCCTAACCGATAGACGAACGGGCCAAAACCAACAAATAATATAATAAAAAAACCAAAAAAAGTCAATCCGCCAAAACGGCGGATTGTGTTAATCTTTTTATTTATTTCTTCATCCAATATTCTTCTTGTCGCACTAATAACTCTCCTGCTTTTTCAGGTTCAGCCATTACTTCTTTGACTATTTTTTCCATCCTAGCACCTTGCGAACCTTTTATCAAAACAACATCTCCCTTTTCCATTTTATCTTGCAAAAACTTACCGGCTGAAGCACTATCATCAAAAACCGCTACTTTGTTTTCATCCATTCCCGCTTCTCTGGCCGCAACAGCAGTAAATTTTTTACTAGCTTGTCCAACAGTTATCAAATAATCAATTTCTTTTTCCGCCACTTTGAAACCTATTTCTCGATGAGCGTTTTCGGTATCAGTACCAAGTTCCAACATATCTCCTAAAACCGCTATTCTTTTACCTTTATCTTGAGGGTGAATTTTTGTCAAAGCATTCAAAGCACTTCTAACTGCGTCGGGACTAGAGTTATAAGTATCATCAATGAGTAAAGTTTGTTTGATTCCGGGGATAATGCGCATATGTCCGCTCAAAGGTTTTATTTTTCGTAAAGCCAAAGCCCCATCAACTAAATTTATTCCGAAAATATGTCCGACTACTAAACCAGCCAATGCCGCAGGAATAAATTGTTCAGCAATAAATCCTGGTAAAAATACCGGTACAATATTACCACGAAAAGAAACTTTAAAATTGAGACCTGTTGGCCAACCTGTTTGCTCATCATCAATAACATTAATGTCCGTGGCTTGAAAATCAGCTCCATCTTTAAAACCATAGGTAAAAATTTCAGCGTTAGTTTTGGCGCTTTGCATCACCATTTCATTATCAAAATTTAACACCGCAAAACCATCTTCTTTGAGATGAGAAACTATCAAACGTTTTTCTTGCGCGATTTTTTTCACGGTTTTAAAAAACTCAATATGCGCATTGCCAATAAAAGTTAATACTCCAACTTTGCACGGCGCTATATCAATAAGATATTCAATATCTCCGGGTTTATCTGCTCCCATTTCCAGCACCAAAATATCAGGGTAATTTTTATCACGATTAAAACGCAACGCAAAAGCTTTGGCAAAAACTTTAAACCAACCAAAAATATCTTTGCCGGGAGTTTTTTCCACCCCGATAATAGTAAGGGGCATCCCGATTTCATTATTATAATTTTTTTTGTTGGATCTGACATTGAATTTACTACCAAGCACGGCGGCAATAGCCTCTTTGGAAGAAGTTTTACCAATAGAACCAGTAATCCCGATAACGTCGGGTTTGTATTTTTTGAGAATTTTCTTCGCGCAATGACGAAGCAGTAGTTGTAAAACGGTCTTTAACATATAATAGAGAGTAATATAAAAAAATTTAGTAATTAAAATATGTTGAGAATTTTAGATTTTAGAATGATGATTTCAGAATGACAGAAAAATTACCAATCATAAATCTAAAATCAAAAATCAAAAATTTTTACCGATCTTCTTCCACCCCATAATAATCCATAGTAAATTTTGCCAGATCTCTGAAAGTTATAGCTGCTGTACCCTCTGCCCAAAGACGCTCAGGTTTTTCATATTTTACCACAATAACAACTTTAGGATTTTTGGCCGGTAAAAAACCGCAAAAAGTATGGTTAGTATCTGTCTCGCTATAACCGCGAGGACCGGCAATTTGCGCAGTCCCGGTTTTACCGGCGACAAAATAGTGATCCAAACGAACTGTTTGAGTATACGTTCTTTCTACCACCGACGTCAACATGGCGGTAATAAGCCTGGAAGCTCGAGAGGAAATAACTTGGTTCAATTCATCGGTTTGTTTTTTTTCAATCTGCCCGTCACTTCGCCTGATTTCCTGGACTACATGCGGTTGGATAGCTTTACCACCGTTAGCCATGATACTATAAGCAGCGGCAAGTTGAATCGGAGTAACGGTAATACCTTGACCAAAAGAAGCTTGAGCCGGACCAATTTGCGATTTTTTTTCTAAATTTTTTAAATCTCCGGACACTTCTCTGTCCAACTCCACGCCGGTTTGCTCACCAAATCCATAATGTTTGAGATACTCAGTCATTTTTTCCCAACCGATTTTTTCCGCCAACCACATCATCCCGGTATTGACCGAATTTTCCAAAACTCCGGTCATGGAAATAGTACCGTAACATTTTTTCAAAGCATTGCGAATAATATATGGTCCGTATTTCATCTCGCAAGGATCATTAAATAAAGTATCCGGAGTTACCGCTTGCAAATCCAAACCCATACTCATCACCACTGGCTTGAAAACCGATCCTGGTTCATACGGTGTAAAAATAGTTTGATTGTTAAATTGATTGACATCTTCAATTTTACCGTAATTATTCGGATCAAAATCAGGATACGAACACATTGCCAAAACCGCGCCGGTTTGCGGATCCATCATTACCAGGGCCGCTGATTTGGCTTTGTATGATTCAACGCCATTTTTGAGCAATTCACAAGCTTTATTTTGCAGCGCTCTATCTATAGTCAAAACCAAATTGTCTCCATCTTTGGCTTCTATAGTTGTCATATCGGCCAAAGTTATCCAACTACCACGAGCTCCTCGTGCGCCAAAAAAATAACCGCTTTTACCAGATAATACTTTATTCCAATACCCTTCAGCTCCGTAATTACCGCGCATATTATTATCCGAATCCAAATTGCAAAAACCCAAAACCGAACCACCCAAATCATTTTCCGGATAATATCTATATTCTTCGGCGGAGTTATAAATACCCTTAAGATTGAAACTCATCAATTCATCTTTGACCTCTACCGAAATTTTACGCGCCAAGGATTCAAACGGATCATTTTCTTTGGACAGCTTGGCACGTACCAATTCTTTTTTTTCTTCATCCAGTTGTAAAATCTCGGCGATTTTTTCCGTTGTACTATTTATTTCAACCCTGTCTATCTCTTTGGGCACGGCATAAATCTGATAATAATAACGATTGATAGCTGCAGGAAAAGTTTCTCCTGTGCGTGTATCTTGAAAATATATTTGTCCGCGTTTGGGATGAATCTTCTGATAAATCTCATGTGTACTCATCGCCAAAGTCCGATAATAATCATGTTGAAATACTTGTAAATAAAAAAGCTTGCCGATAATAATAACGGCTACTAAAATAAAAAATGTCGACAGTAGGCGAAGTTCTAAAAAATTATCCTCCTCGCGATTAAACATAACAAAAAAATAATTTCAAATTTCCAATATCCAATGTCAAATCAATTTCATCCGCCGTGGCAAACAAATGTCAAAATTTGAAATTTGTTATTTGACATTTGTTATTGATTGGAAATTGGTAATTTGACATTTGAAATTTTTAAGAGATTCCTTTCGCTCTTCTTTTTGCTTCATCAACATCCAAAATCATTTTTCTGATTCTGATATTTTGAGGTGTAACTTCAACCAATTCATCATCTCCGATATATTCCAGAGAATCTTCCAGTTCCATAGTTTTTGGCGCATTGAAATGCTCGGTGACACCGTCTCCTTTACTGCGCATGTTGGAAAGCTGTTTTGTTTTACAAACATTTATCGCCAAATCTCCGGGACGAGAATTTTGCCCAACTACTTGTCCTTTGTAAACTTTTACTCCCGGACCGATAAACAATATTCCTCTATCCTGGATATTCATCAGGCCATACATATTACTTTCTCCGGTTTCGTGCGCGACAAGCGATCCCTGGTCTCTCTCTTTCCAAACAGTGGTGTCTTCTTGATAATCAAAAAAACAAGTATTCATAATTCCAAGACCCTTGGTGTCGGTCAAAAATTCACTGCGATAACCAAATAAACCGCGTGTCGGGATAACAAACTCCAAAAAAGAGATTCCTCTTTCGTTGGCCATGTTGGTCATTATCCCGTGGCGACCACCGAGTTTCTGGATAACCGCTCCGGAATAATCCTCGGGTACTTCAACAAAAATCTGATCAAAAGGAACCAATTTTTTACCATCTACTTCCTTTATTATAACCTGTGGACGAGAAACCTGCAATTCAAAACCTTCACGGCGTAATCTCTCTATCAAAATAGCCAAATGCAATTCTCCGCGACCGCAAACAACCCAGCTACCACTGGAATCCGTATCGCTGACTCGCAATGCCATATCAGTCTCCAATTCTTTATAAAGACGCTCTCTGAGTTGACGAGAAGTGGTGTATTTACCTTCTTTACCGGCAAACGGAGAATCATTAACGGAAAAAGTCATTTTCACGGTCGGCTCTTCAATGTTGATAGTTGGCAAAGCAATCGGCTCATTTACATCGGCAATGGTTTCACCAATATTAATATCAGCAATACCGGAAATCGCGGCAATATCTCCGGCTTTAATTTCCGGAACTTCCACTTTTCCCAAACCGTCATAGGTCATCAAAGAAGTGAGGCGATATTTTTTCATCTCTCCTGTGCGATTGATATGCATGACATCTTGATTGTTTTTTAATGTTCCATTATAAACCCGTCCAATGGCGATACGTCCTTTGTAATTATCACCGACAATAGAAACTGTGAGCATCTGTAGAGGCTTGGTTTCATCACCCTGGGGTGGCGGAACTTCTTTGATAATAGTTTCAAAAATATCAATGACATCGGTCATCTTACTAAGATCCGGAGTTAATCCGGCTTTACCATCTTTGGCGCAAGCATATACAACCGGGAAATCACAAATCTCGTCGCTGGCACCAAGCTCCATAAAAAGTTCCAATGTTTTATCGAGCACAAATTGTATTCGAGCATCGGGTTTATCAATTTTATTTACTACCACGATAACTTTCAAACCAAGTGCCAGAGCTTTTTTCAAAACAAATCTGGTTTGTGGCATCGGACCTTCTTTGGCATCAACCAAAAGCAAACAACCGTCCGCCATCTTGAGTACACGCTCTACCTCTCCGCCGAAATCAGCGTGACCTGGGGTATCTATAATATTTATTTTTATACCGTTAAAATTTACCGCCGCATTTTTGGAAAAAATGGTAATCCCGCGTTCTTTTTCCAATTCATTGCTATCCATGATACAGATAGCGTTTTCGTTTTCTTTATTTAGCTTGGTTTTGCTTTGGTGAAGCAAAGCATCCACGAGCGTGGTTTTGCCGTGGTCAACGTGAGCGATAATAGCGATATTTCGGATATCTGTTTGTTTCATATATTTATTTTGGCAATAATATCATAGTTTAGCGAAAAAAGCAACCTCCTAACCACGAATTGCAAGATTACAAGATTTAAAGATTACAAAAATTACAAAGATTGCTGTTTTTTGGCTAATATTAGATAAAAAAATAAAAAACCGCTTATTTCAGCGGTTTTTATACTTAATACTTTATACTAAATACTATATACTTTTAAACTATCCTCACATCCACCAAATTAACCCTATTTTCATCACAAAACACCGGATTGAAATCCATTTCTTTGATTTCCGGATGTTTTATTGCCAAATTAGAAATTGCCAAAATAGTCTGTTTGAGAGCTTCGAAATTTATCGCCTTTTGTCCTCTAGTTCCTTTCAAAATATTTATCCCTTTTATATCACCTATCAAATTATCTATATCATCCGGTGTTAAAGGAGCTATACGCATAGAAACATCTTTGAGAGCCTCTACAAATATTCCACCCAAACCAAAAACTATTGTCGGGCCAAAAGTCGCGTCGCGTTTCATGCCAATGATTACTTCCCTACCGGCAGTCATACTTTGCAACAACATTCCTTCTATTTTAATATCCGAGGTTTTGCTAAAAACATTTTTAGATATTTCTTCCCAGGCTTTTTCAACTTCTTCCGCATTTTGTAAATTCAATTTCAAAGCCCCAACATCGCTTTTGTGTAAAACTTTGTCAGTAATTGCTTTGAGTACATATGGTCCTGGTAATTTTCCCGTAGCGGAAATAATTTCTTTTTTATCAGAAAGCAAAATCCCAGAAGTTGATAGACCAACACTTTGTAACAATTTTTCCGTTTGCGAAAAATCCAATTGATCAACAACAGCCTCTTCTTTTTTATTTTGTATAAAGATTTTATTTTTGAAAGACAGATAATCCAAAGCTTTGACCAAATCTATAGGATCGGAAAAATAAGCTATATTTTTTTGTCGAAAAATTTTCAAGGCCGGTTCTATTTGTGTTCCGCCGATAAAAAGTGGCAACACAACTTTCTTTTTATTTATTTTTGCGATAATTTTTGCTGTTTCTTTTATTTGAGTCATCTTTTGCGGAGTGAGGATTACCGCCAAGGCATCAATGTCTTTTACTTTGCTTAGAATTTTCAAAGCGCTTTCATATCTATCGCTTAAAGCGTCACCGATGACATCCACCGGATTACCGACTGCCGCGGTTATAGGCAAAACTTCACGCAAAGCGGTTTTTGTTTTGTCCGTCAAAGTCGCCAGATTCAAACTTTGTGAGAGTTCTAATAAATCCGCCAAAATTATTGACGGTCCTCCACCGTTGGTAACTATACCGATATTTTCAAGTGCTTGATAAATACCGGCGTTAAACATTTTCAACAGATCAAACATCTGTGAAATAGTTTCGACATTAATAACTTTGGCTTGGGCACAAACAGCTTCAAATATTTTGTTTTCCGAAGCAAGCGAGCCAGTATGTGAAGCCACTGCCATAGCACCACGCGCTGTTTTCCCGGCTTTGAGCACTACTAGTGGTTTAACAGCTGTAATCTTTTTTGCTAATTCCAAAAATCTTGTTCCATCCGACACTGCTTCCAAATACAGCGCTATGGCTTTGGTATTCTCATCAGTCAATAAATATTCTAGGAAATCGTTTTCTGTCAGCCCTGCTTCATTACCTACGGAAATAAATTTGGCAAAACCGATATTTTCTTTTTTGGCAAAATCAAGCATAGAGGTGCCAACAGCTCCGGACTGAGAAATCACGGAAATATTTCCAACACCGGGAAGTTTATCGCCAAAAGTCGCATTAAGATTATTTTGACAATCAAAAATTCCCAAACAATTCGGACCGATAATTTTGATATTGAAATTTTTCGCGATTTGTTTGAGTTCGTCTTCGCGTTTTTTTCCTTCTTCTCCGGTTTCTTTGTAACCGGCGGTGATAATGATGCAATACGGGATTTTCTTTTCTCCGCAAGCTCGCAAAACATTTGGCACGATTTCCGGTTTCACGGCGATAACAGCCAAATCAACATTTTCCTTGATATCTTTTACATCCGCAAAAACTTTTTCACCCAAAATTTCTTTTTCACTCGGGTTTACCAAAAAAATCCGACGGTCTTTTTTGTCAGTTACTAGATTGGAGGCCAAGGCATAACCGATTTTCTGAGGATTACCGGAAGCCCCGATAACCGCTACTCCTTTGGGGTTGAATAAGTTTTCTAGCATACATTGATTTGTTATCCCCTCCTTAACAAGGAGGGGTGAGGGGAGGTCTTACTTTTAATTTCGTTACAAATATTTTCTAAACGAAATAGAACCTCTTTTAAATTATTAAATATTTCTTCTGAATTAATTCTAAATAAATTAATACCCAATTTCTGAATATATTCATCTTTTTTTAAATCTTTTTCAAAAACTTCTTCTTCGTAATGAGTACTTCCATCTACTTCAATAACTAATTTAATTTCTGGACAATAAAAATCTACAATATAATTACCTATGCCAAATTGTCTACGAAATTTAAGATTTAAAAATTGTTTACCCTTTAAATTTTTCCACAAGACAACTTCACTTTTTGTCATTATTGTCCTCAGAAATTTTTGATTATTTTTTAAATATTCGCGATTATATATTTTTGGCATAAGTAAGACCCCTCCCTACCCTCCCCTTATTAAGGGGAGGATGCCCAATTATATTTTTTAAACTTATAAACAAGTCTTCAGTCTACAGACTACCGACTACTTTTCGACACACACGAAGTCTGTAGTCCATAGTCCGAAGTCCGATTACAATTGTTCTTCAAAAACCGGCTTTTCCACTTCATAAAAAATCCCCAGCGGAATACGTTCTTTTTCTTGCACCTTTTGCATAGCCCATTGCAAATCGTTTTTGGGAGAATTTTCTTCCAAATTATAAACTCTTTCTTTGAAATAATCACGAGTGTCATTGAAACTGATACACGGCTGGATAATTTCCAAGTGCGCAAAACCTTTGTGTAAAATCGCTTTTTTCATAATTTGTGTCATGAATGGCAGATCGCCGGTATAAACACGAGCGATAAAAGTCGCACCACTGGCAAGCATCACCATTTGCGGATTGATAGGTTCTTCCACGCTTCCTTGCGGAGTTGATTTGCCTTTGTAACCTCTGTTGCTGGTTGGAGTAACTTGTCCGGTAGTCAAACCAAAAACTTGATTATTGTGTACAAATAATTTGATGTCACTATTACGTTTAGCCGCATGGACGAGATGTTCTATCCCTTCGGCATAAGAATCACCATCGCCGGAAAATGCGATAGCCGTCAAATTTGGATTACCCAATTTCACTCCGGTCATAGTCGGCACCACGCGACCGTGAAGTGAAATAATACTATTGGTACCCACATAATCCGCGATTTTCCCGTGACACCCGATACCGGCTCCGACTACGATATTATCTTTTTTGATTTTTCCCTCAGTTATCAATTCGGACAGGGCATTTTTAAACGCAGTCAAAATCATGAAATTGGTACAGCCGGGGCACCAGGTATTTTTGGCTTTGGTATTTAAATCTATATTCATATGTTTATAGTATTTTATCTATTTTTTTAGCCAATTCTATCGGTTCAAAGGCAAAAGTGTCATATTTCAAAATCTTATTTTTAATTTTCAAGCCGGTTTTTTCCGCAATAACCTGCGCCAATTGTCCGGTATGATTAAGTTCAATATCAATGATTTTTTTGGCCCCCTTGTAAGCGTCCAATAAACTTTTAATCGGCAATGGTTCTATCGCCAAAACTTGCACGGCTTTGACCGGTTTTTTGACATATTTTATTGCTTCCAGAACCGCGCCTTTGGTAGAACCCCAAAACACCACTACATTCTTACTTTTTTTATCACCATAAATTCTAACCCCTTTGAAACTATTTATTTCTTTTTCTAAATTTTTTAATTTAGCAAATCTTTTGTCAAACATTTTTTGTGTCATCTCTGCACTCTCGGTTATCAAACCATCTTCGCTGTGTTCATAACTATTTACTTTGACAATTGTATCTTTTGTTCCGGGAAAACAAAGTGGCGAAACACCGTCAGCACCAAAAGCATAACGTTGATAATTTTTTCCGCATTTGCTTGTTTTGATTTTTTCTGGTTTGATTTTGATTTTACTAAAATCCGCATTTGCCAGACTTTCAGATAAATGTTTATCAAGCGCTACCATCACCGGTAATTGATATTGCCAAGCCAAATTCATAGCTTTTCCGCCTATCTCATAAGCTTCTTGTTGATCACCCGGCGCCAAAACAATACGCGGAAATTCTCCCAAAATTTGTCGGACAAATTGCAAATCACCTTGGGCAGTTCTGGTTGGCACGCCGGTTGACGGTCCCGGGCGTTGCGATTCTACTACTACGGTCGGGATTTCAGCAATCCCGGCCATACTGAGAGCCTCAGTCATCAAAGCAAACCCTCCGCCGGAAGTTCCAGTAGCGGTTCTAACTCCTGAATATGCACTTCCCAAAACCATATTTATGACCGCTACTTCACTTTCCGCCTGTGTAACCTTCAATCCGTATTTGGGCGCTTGTTTGGCCAAATGATGTAAAACCGAAGTTGCGGGAGTCATAGGATAGGCAATATAATTTTTCATTCCCGCGGCCACCATCCCCTCGCCTGTTGCCGCATTACCGTCAATAATTTGTCTTTTGATTTTTTTGTCCGTTTTTGGAAATTTTGTTTGACCAAAATTTTTATCTTGCAAATAATCAAAACCTTTTTGCGCTAAATCAATATTTATCTGAGCTTTACTACCAAAAATATCTGTAAAAACCTCATTTAATTTCAGAAGTGGTAAATCGTAGTATCGACAAAAAGCGCCCAAGGCTACAGCTGTGCGGGCCAGAGGCGGTGCGCTAAGTTCTTTGGTATAAGAAGTTATCGGTAGACTTATCAATTGTCCGGATTTACCGATGATAGAGTTTATATTGTTATCAAAAAATATCACTCCTGTTTTTTTGAGTTCGTTTTTATGCAGATCGGCTGTTTCTTGGTTGAGCGCGATAATCGCATCAAGTTCCCGATAATCACTAAAAATTTTTTCTTTGGAAAAAGAAACACGACAAAAATTATGCCCACCGCGAATCAGCGACGGATATTCCATACTGGCAAAAACATAATAACCCAACTTACAAAACAAACGCGCCAAATTTACCCCTGCTTCACGCGCTCCGTCTCCGGCTTGACCACCGATCAAAATAGTATATATTTTTTCTTGATTTTTATTCATATTATTTTTTGATTTTAATTTTACTTTTACCTTCCGGTTTAAAATCAACTTCAAACATTTTTTTAGTCAGTTTTTTATCAGTCAAAAATTCTTTGTAAACCTGTTGAACTTGAGGATTTTGGTGCGCTAGACGAACCTTTTTGATTTTGTCTATCTGATAAAGAGACACTGCTCTTTTTTGACGAATCTCTTCATTGGTCGGCAGAGGTTGCCCGCCGCCACCAATACAACCACCGGGACATGCCATCACTTCCACAAATTGATATTTTTTCGGATCTTCTTTGAGTTCATCTAAAATAATTTTGGCGTTTTTCAAACCATTGACTACCGCCACGCGTAATTCTACACATTTATCACCGCCAAATTTTACCGGTTTACAAAGTCGGATAGTCGCTCTTTTAACACCGTCTTGTCCGCGCACTTGTTCAAAATCCACTTTTTGTAAATCGCGACCAAACAAACGAAAATAAGCGGTGCGTAAAGCACTTTCCATCACACCGCCAGATGCGCCATAAAGCACACCTGCACCACTAGGGTCACCAAGCGGGTTATCCGCCGGATCGTCTTTGATAGTTTTGAGATCTATTTTTTTATCTTTCAAAATCCATGCCAATTCTCTGGTAGTCCAAACATAATCTATGGGCTTAAGTCCGTTTTCAAAATTTAACTCCGGACGACTAGCTTCATATTTTTTGGCCGTACAAGGCATAATGGAAACCATCACGATATTTTTGGGATCTATTTTTTGCTTGGGCGCAAAATAATTTTTTACAATACTGGCAAGCATCATCTGCGGCGATCTGGCGTGAGAAATATTTTTTCGCAAATGCGGGTGATAAAATTCCACATATTTTACCCAAGACGGACAACAGGAAGTAAAAATTGGTAAATCCTTACCCGACAAAATTCTTTCAATAGCTTCGCCGGCTTCCTCTGTCGTGGTAAAGTCAGCACCCACGGATGTATCAAACACATAATCAAACCCGAGTTTTTTCAAAGCTGCGGATAGCTTGTCCGTAGCGATAGAACCATATGGCATGCCAAATTCCTCTCCGATACTGGTACGAATAGACGGCGCAAATTGAACGACCAAAACCTTACCTTGTTTTTTGAGTTCAAAAACTTTTTCCATTTCTTCAAATTCTCCGTCGCTTTTGATAGCCCCGACCGGACAATGGATGATACATTGACCGCAATATACGCAATCTTTGTTTTTATCTTTACTTGGTTCAATGGATATATCACTACCTCTTTTTTCTATTTCATAATAACCAACCGGGCAAACTTCCACGCAATTGCGACAATCTATACATTTTTTACCTTCAAAAATAATCGGACCAAACTGCTTGCTCTGTCTTTTTTCTTTACGATTGGGAAAACGAGTTATTTTGGCGCGAAGCGGTTTTTGATATTGCAGTAATCCGCAACGCTTACCCCAAGTACAATTTTCGCAATCCAGATGATGTTGCCCAAAAATCAACTCCAGATTTGTTTTTCGACTACGACGAATCTCTTTGTCTTCGGTGATTATCTCCATCTCGTCTTCCACCGGAGTAGAGCAGGCGGTAAAAAGACCGTTGCGACCCTTGATTTTCACTACACACATTCGACAGTTGGCTTTGACTTGTAAATCCGGATGATCGCAAAGATGCGGAATTTCTACTCCGTTTTCTTGTGCCACGCGCAAAATCATCTTGCCTTCGGTGCAAGTTATTTTTTTACCGTCAATTTTGATAGTTATTTTTTTCATAGCTATTTGATATCTCTTTTATTTTTATAATTTACTTTTACGCTTTCAAGCATAGAATCAATGGGAAGATAAACGCTTTTTCCCAAAGGACAAAAAGAGGTATCTCTCATAGTGCGTAAAACACTGCGCAAAAGAACCATATCAATCTCTTTTTTTTGTAACATTTCCCGGAGTCGATAAAGCCCTTCTCGACATGGTACGCATTTACCGCAATTGTAATCAAAGAAAAAATTAACCCATTTTTTAATCAGTTCTTTGGTGTCAGTTTTTTTCAAATTATAAACTATGATTCCACCGGCGCCAGTAAGTGGTTTATTCAATTCTTCTTTAGTCAAAATTTCTCCCGCCGCTCCCCCGCCAACTTGCACAAAATAATTAAAGCGCGGAACATTCTTGGTTCTTTTCAGAATTTCTCCGATCGACATATCCACCGGAAATTCGTAAACTCCTTTTTTGGGCGCATCACCACTAATACAAAAAAATCTGGTATTTTTGTATTCATTATGTTGAATTTGAGAAATCTGGTAAAAAGTTTCCACATTATTTATCAAAGTCGGACAACCAAACAAACCAAAATCGGTCGGATATGGCGGTTTGAGTCGCGGTTCGGGCCTATCACCTTGTATGGTTTCCAATAATGTCGTTTCTTCTCCACCCAAATAACCGATTTTTTCCGCTGTCAGCTCAATCGGTAATTTACCGATATATTTTTTCAAATGATTTTTGAATTTTTTCAGATAATCTTGACGCAAATAAATATACCCTTTTTCCGCACCCACGGTATCCATAGCAATTTTGATTCCTTCAATAACTTTTTCCGGATAGTTCTGTAAAATATATCCGTCTTTAAACATCCCCGGTTCACCCTCAGCTCCATTACAAACCACATAGCACGGCTGATTAAATTCTTTCAAATGACCTTTGGCTACACTAAGCCATTTGAAAGCTGTCGGGAATTCCGCCCCGCCACGCCCCTTGAGATTAGCAACTTGAATTTTATTGATAAATTTCATAAAATATTTATTTTTAATTGCGAAAATATTATACCATTTTTTGATATTATTGACAAAAAAACCGACCCCTTGAAAGAGATCGGCAAAAACCTTATTTTCCTTGACGGCGAAGAAGCTTGAAATATTCCGGAGTATCCTGAACAAGCCTAGAAACTCGAATGACCTTAGCGTTACATGCCGGGTCATATTTCTTATCTTCTCTGTCCAGAAAAACCTTGTAAAATTTCTTTTTTTCTCCTTTTTCCACCAGATAAAGAACTTCCGTTGTCAAAGGCCTGATAGTTGTTTCTTTTTCACCTTTTAGTAAAAACTCCTTACCTGATAAAAAATCGAGTTGCTCAAGGTCAACTTTCTCGAATTGTTCGTCGTAGACAACAAACTCCGGGGAGATGTTTGTCGGATCAAAAACTACGCCGCAGTTTTTTACATTCTTGAAACTTCTCTCGGGCATAAAGACAGCTTCTTCGTCATTGGAAAAATCTTTGTAAATTTTTCCTTTACAAAACTGCGGTTGATTGTTTTTTCCTTTTGGAACCAGTAAATAGTACACGGCTAAGCCAACCTTTTTCAAAAAACAATCTTTCTTGAAAAAAGGTCTAGGAGAATCCTTTGGCTTTTCGGTAACAAAACGACTACTACCGCTTAAAAATAAATCGGACATGGATACACCTCCAAAAAAATAAAGTTAAAAAGGACCTGAAACATTTAATCATTTTTACATTCAGTTGTCAACAATTAAAAAACCTCCGTTTTTATAACGGAGGTTTTTGCTATCTTTGAAAATTATAGTACTGCGTCTTTGGCAGCTTTGGCAACACGGAATTTTACCACAGTTTTGGCCGGAATTTTGATAGTTTCACCGGTAGCTGGGTTACGACCCATGCGAGCGGCTCTTTTGATTTTGATCAATTTTCCAAAACCAGGAATAACGAATTCATTTCCTTTTTTAACTTCTTTGTAAGCAACGTTAGTCATTGCATCCAAGAAATTAGAAACTTCTTTCTTGCTCAAGTTGGTAGCTTCGGAAAGCACGCTCAACAATTGAGACTTAGTCATTTTTGCCATAGTGGTAAAAATTAAATTAATTAATAAATAAATTAATTTTCGGGCGGAAATTATATTTTCCTTACCCGACCTTTATTATACACCAATAAAATCAATAGCAACAGCCCCCCACCTGTGGAAAACCCCTTTATTTTTAAGATTATTTCTATAAACTAACGCTAAAACCTTATTTTTTAAGGTAATTTTCACCAAAAAGACCGCCTTCTATCACTCTTTCGTCCTGTTCTTCTTTATATTCTGGAGCTTCATCACCTATCTCTTTTCTCCACTGATTCCAATCAAAGTTATCAATTTCACCTTCATAACCTATATTATCAAAATATTCTTGAATTAAAGAATCTGGCAAATAAGGCCGATCTTCAGAAGATAGGCGGTGTTCATTTCTTTGCAACAAACTTTCTATTGTCGCCATTTTTTCAAAATACTCGTCTGTTTTGGCATATTCTTTTTCTTTCTCTTCAAACTCTTTGTTATCTTCTTGATATTGTCTTTGAGTCATGCGATAAATATAATCTCTTCTTTTGCTTGCCCCTGGAATTCTCTTGCCATAAATTTCATCACAGGCCTTATTGATGAGATTAACTTTGTTTTCATCCCAATCCTCTTTTAATTTTTCTACCAAATTTACCACCCTATCAACTTCTTTTCTATCTTCTTTGTTTAAATATAAAGCCATATTATTTGCAATTTAATTTTTAGCTTTCTTTGTTTTGATTTTGTAAATCTTTTATATAGTTTTCTTGGACCAGTCTTTTGATAACCTCTCTGACTAAATAAGCTTTCTTGATTTCCGGAGAAAGTTTGCCTGTTTTTTTATTTCTTTTTTCTTTATTTAAAGAAACAACTCTAGTAAAGGTTTTTTCTGTTAAATTATCCGTACCGAAAGGATAGCATTCTATTTCTTCAGGTTTATCCAAAGTGATATAATCCACGGGAAATTTATCTTTAAATTCTTCGTTTTTCTTATGCACAACAAAAATTTTTATATTGGTAAATCCGTTTTTTTCAAAAAACTTTAAAACATTCTGTAACGACTCGCCTTCATGAACACAATTATCATAAATCAAAAGCGGTTTATCTTTGTCCTGTATTAACCTGGCGTAAGTATTTTTAAAATCTTCATCAATTTCTGCTTCATCTCTTATCAGATCAATGTCCTCCGGTTTGTCATATTGCATTTTCCTATTATAGAATCTCTTGTCCGCTATGGTTGGATATTTTTCATTACTTACAAAACCCCGAGGATTTATAAAATAAATATGTGGGTTTTCTTTTTCTCTCTCTTCGTTTTCTTGAAGCAATCGCCAATATTCACGCAATCCCGTGCAAACGTTTCTGGCACTACGATCTAACAAAACCATATTTTCAATATTGTTTTCATCTACATATTCGGCTATTTTTTTAATATATTCATAAGACTGTCTTTCCAATTTGGGATTTTTAGAAAATTCTGCTGCGTAAGGATTTTTATATCCTTCTTGTCTGAGCTCTTCCTTTCTAAGAATTTCTTTTTCTTTGGCTTTTTCTATCTGAGGAATATATTTTTCTGCAAAACCTTCTTTCATATTTTATTTTTCAAATATTTTAATCTTTTGTTTTCCGCAAACCTCTCAATCGCATAACGTAACATGGTTCGCGGCATTTTTTTGTAATATTTTTTTAAAAACTCTTCTTCCTCTTTTTCCCCGCAACGCTTACCAACTTCCCGGAGCATCCAACCCACGGCTTTATGCATCAAATCATGGTCATCATTTAATAATATTTCCGCAATTTGCAAGGTCAATTTACTTTTACCCTTTTTGATATAATGAAAAGTAGATAAAATAGCGATTCGTTTCTCCCACAATTTTTTTGATCGAGCCAGTTTAAATAGAACGCTTTTATCTTTTTCTTCCAAATATGGGCCGATTATTTTTTCTGCAGTCAAATCTACCAAATCCCAGTTATTTATATTACGCGTATTTTTCAAATAAAACTTATAAATTTTTTCTTGCTCTTTTTTATCAACTCGATGATATCGTAAAACCAAAATTAGCAGTGCCGCCAATCTTTCTTCGTGATAAACACTATTGAGTAATTTTTGTAAATCACGCAAACTCAGATCAAAAAATTGCTTGGCTATAGATCGTTGTTTTGGAACGGTAATGCCCAAAAACTTATCCCCCGCTCCGTATTGTCCGGGTCCGGTTTTAAAAAAACGAGAAAGAATTTTTGCTTTTTCTTGGCTGGCGTTTTTTCTCAATTCTTTTTTAAATAATTCAATTGTCACAAAATACAAACTTATTTTCCGCACTCTCCACGAAACAACGCCCATTCTTCGCAAACTTTGCCCCCAGGCAGAGTACAATAACCGACTTGACCGTCGGTTTCGTCTTTAATTTCTAGTATTCCGCCCACATCAACGCAATTTACACTAGCCGGATTGGCTAAACCTGTTTTATTATTTTGTCCACATTCTCCTTTGTAAGACACTTCTACTCCCGCACAACCCGCCCCGCAAGCATTGCCATATGTTTTACCGTCCGCACCGCAAACAGGTGTATAATCCATAGTACAAATACAGTCTTCTTTTACTTTATTATTGTTGCCATTATTATACAAAGCATCACGAATCGCTGTACATTCACCATTATACAGTTTTTTTGCCCCGGACTTTTCCATAAAACATTCATTAACATACGTCAAATTGTCTTCACCGCAAACAGGCGTTCTCTCCAACGGACAATTGGATAAATTTTTGGTCAGTTCTTTGAAATAGCAAAAACTGACCAAATAGGCCAAAGCTCCAACTATAGAAACGATGATTACCAAAACAACAGCTTTTTTCATATTTTTATATTATTTAATATTTTAAGCTTGTTTTTATTGTAAAACTAAAAAGCAAATTAGTCAAAAAAAGAGGCCCCATAGTGGGCCTCAATTAAAATATCCTTCTTTTTTAAGTTGTTGGGCAAGCTCGGGAAAAAATATCCCTATTTCTCTTTGCGCATCCTTGATGCAACCAGAGCAATGAGCGGCATTTTCTGTCATATCCGTATGATTGCCAAATAAGGCACGGATAGTTCCCGGTTCAGCCTTATCAGGATCGGTGTGACCAAGAAGTTTCCGAATTTTATCAATAATATCTTCGCCGGTCAAAACCAGCAATACGACTGACCCGGAAAGCATAAAAGAAAGAAGTTGTTGGAAAAAAGGCTTTCCCCTGTGCTCTTGATAAAGAGCGGAGATCTCTTTCTCTTTTAAACGAAAACGATGGCTCTCACGAGCAATCATCACTCCGGTTTTTTTGAGTTGCGCCATTATTGGCACATACTTCCCCGATTTCATAGAATCGGGCTTAATAATAAACAGAGCAGCTTCTTTCATGGCGCGAAACTCCGCACAAAATTGATAATGTACCGTAGTTAAGCTAACAAAAAAAATAGAAAAAGTCAATAGACCGGTTAGGGTTGACAAAATAACAAAAATACAAGGATAATACCTACAACATTGTTCATTAACAACTAAAAAGGAGAAAAGAGATGGAAGGAAAACAAATAGAATTATTTCCCAAAAATCATCAAAAACGTTTTTTAGACATGTATTGCTTGCCTTTTGAAGGTTTTACAGTTGACAATCGTCCGGATTGGTTTACTGCTGTCAAAGAAATAGTCAAAGAAATCGACGAAAACAGAAATCCTTGTCTTATAGGTAAAAGTGGTAGTGGAAAAACCGTGGTGGCTATATTAGTTCATTATGTTTTACAAAGTCGAGCTATTCTAATAGCTCCAACCACCAACTTGGTAAACGAACACTGCAAACTTTATCAAAAAGTAACCGGCAAAAAAGATGTAGTGAAAATTATCGGTGAAATTCCGGAAAAAAAGAGGGTCTGGAATAATTGCGATGATAAACTGATAATTTGCACGGCTGAAGTTTTTATCAGTGACTTTCAAAAAGGAAAAGTGGCTTTGAACTGTTTTGATTTTTTTATGATTGACGAAACTCATCACGCCGTCAAAGAACATGCTTTTGTCAAAGCCGCAAAAACGTTTAATGACATGGAAAAAAATATTTTTTCTTTAACCGCGACTTTGGGTGATTGTGAACAAGAAGCTCAGGAAATCAAAAAAAATTGCTTTATTCAAACGGTAATAGAATTACAAGTACCCATGCTTTCTCGAAGCGAAAGAAAAATAGATATTGGACTTGATGGTCATCTGAAATATTTACACCCGATTTTTGAAGAAATAATCGGCGGTATAACTTTGGAATTTGAAATGCTCCTGGGATTAAAGGATGTCAAAATATGGATGACCGAACAAGAACTCAAAGAGTTAGAAAAAATTGTAGCAAAAGAAAATAATGATGATTTTGTTATTACCGCTGGCATGAATAAATCTTATCGCTCCGGGCTTTTTCTTTTGGCTAAATACCGCAAAGTCATGCATGCTTATCGTTTGGTAATGAACGAAAGTTACGCTTCTTTTTTGGAATATACAAAAACACTCCCGGATAAAAAGAAAAGCGGCATAGCACTACTGCATGACCCGCGCTTTGAAAAAATTATCCATTATGTTTCCAATATCAAAGATCTCCATCCCAAAGAAAAATTTTTTCTGGAAGAAATCGAGAAAATTAAAGGTCGTTCCATGATTTTTTTTCAAAACAAAACTACTGCCAAGAATATTAAGGCTCTGTTAAAATCAATTGGCTGTAAAACCGGTTACATTTTCGGCGGTAAAGATAAAAAAACAGAAAAGGCCAAAGAAATTCTCAAAGAATTAAAGACTTGCGGGATGGAACATCTTTTGGTTACTTCAGTCGCCGAAGAAGGCATCACCTTGCCCGGAGTGGATGTGGTAATAAACTACAACCCTCCAACCAGTAAAACCGCACGCATTCAAAGAACCGGCCGTATCGGTCGTATGACCAAAGGCGAAAGTATTTTCTTGGTGATGAAAAACAGCTTTGAACAAGGGCTCTATTGGAAAACTGTGCAGAGAAAACTAAAACCAAAAATCGTTGGTGATTTCATCAAAGAAAAAATTCCTACAAAAAAGAAAAAGAAAACGGAAGATCCCAGACAAGTTGTTTTTCCTTTTTAGTTTTTTAAACAAATCCCGCCCTGATTAGGGGCGGGATTTTTTATTTTTTATAAATCATTTTTCAATTCTTCCAATTTCTTTTTCAAATCTCTGCTGATATTTTTGGGAACTTTGATTTTAATTTTTATATAATGATCACCTCTTCCCTTTTGTCGCAAATAAGGGATACCTTTACCTTTTAGACGAATGAGTTGGCCGGACTCTATTCCAGCGGGAATTACGATTTTTTCCATCCCGTCAAGTGTTTCTATTTCCACTTTATCTCCCATTACGGCTTGAGAAAAATTTATTTCATAGTCAGTAAATATTTCATAACCATCGCGAGAAAAATATTTATTTTTTTTGATGTGAATCCGGACATATAAATCTCCGCTCATGCCATTATAAGCGGCGGCCTCGCCATATCCGCTCAAACGGATAGATTCACCGTCGTTGATACCGGCGGGAATTTTCACTTGAAAAGTGTTGTTTTTGGTTATCACTCCATCGCCTCCGCAATGCTTACATTTTGAGCTTGGTTTTTGACCTTGTCCATGACAATCGGAACAAACAACTGCTTGTTGGATAGTTCCAAAAATAGTGCGTTGATTTTGTACAACCTGTCCATGTCCACCGCAAGAAGAACATTTTTCCATTTTACTTCCCGGTTCCGCTCCGCTACCATTGCAAACATCGCAAGTGGTTTTTTTACGTAAATTCAATTCTTTTTCTACACCAAAGGCGGCTTCTTTGAAATCCAACTCTACATCCACTTCTATATCTCTTCCTCTACCGCGACCACCCCTCCCTTGTCCTCCTCTGGAGGAAAAACCAAATATATCACCAAACATATCACCAAAATCATTTCCACCAAAGTTGAAAGAAAAATTTCCATTCTCAAATCCGCCACTTCTGGCTGCGCGCATGAAGTCCTCCCAGCCCATACCACCACCAAATCCGCCTTGCTGTTCAAAATCCGCACCAAACTGATCGTATTGTTTGCGTTTTTGCTCATTTCCAAGCACCTGATAAGCTTCGTTGGCTTCCTTAAACTTAACTTCATCACCACCCTGTTTGTCAGGGTGGTATTGATGAGCCATTTTTTGAAATGCTTTACGAATTTCGTCTTGGCTGGCGTTTTTATCTACACCAAGTATTTTGTAATAATCTTTTGACATAATATAGTATGTATTAAGTATTATGTATTAAGCATTTTCACATACATAATACATGCTACATAATACATGATACTATTTATTTAACTACTTCCCCTTCTATCGGTTCATCGCCTTTTTTTTCATCCTTATTTTCTTCAGTTTTATTTTCCGCCCCCGGAGCTCCAGCTTGTTGGTTTTGTTGATACATTTTTGCACCAACCGCTTGAGCATCTTTGCTTAAAGCATCGGCCGCTTTTTTGATAGCTTCCACATCATCTTTATCTTTGACATCTTTGAGAGCTTTGACACCTTCTTCCACTTTTTTCTTTTCATCATCGGTAATGACAACTTTCTTCTCTTCAATTTCTTTCATCATTTTTTCTGTAGTATAAATCATGGTATCGGCCAAATTACGAGCTTCTATAAGTTCTTGTTTTTTCTTATCTTCGTCCGCATGAGCTTCGGCTTCTTTTTTCATTTTTTCTATTTCATCTTTACTCAAACCCGAAGATGATTCAATACGTACAGATTGCTCTTTACCAGTACCTTTGTCTTTGGCTTTAACATTGAGAATTCCATTGGCATCAATATCGAAATGTACTTCTATTTGTGGAATACCGCGAGGAGCCATCGGGATACCATCAAGCATAAATCTGCCTAATGTTTTATTATCTCCCGCCATCGGGCGTTCACCTTGCAAAATATGAATCTCCACACTTGGTTGATTATCGGCTGCTGTTGAAAATACTTGAGATTTGGAAGTCGGAATAGTAGTATTACGTTCGATAAGTTTAGTCATTACTCCGCCCATAGTTTCAATACCCAAAGATAGTGGTGTTACATCTAACAATAAGACATCTTTAACATCGCCTTGGAGTACTCCACCTTGTACTGCTGCTCCAGCAGCTACCACTTCATCGGGGTTTACAGTAATATTTGGTTTTTTACCGAAGAATTTTTCTACCGTAGAAATAACCAGCGGCATACGTGTCATACCACCAACCATTACCACTTCGTGTAAATCACCGGCAGATAATTTGGCATCTTCCAGGGCTTTTTTAACCGGAATCAAGGTTTTTTGTACCAAATCTCCGACCAAATCTTCCAATTTGGCACGAGTCAATTTCATTACCAAGTGTTTCGGACCGGTTGAATCAGAAGTGATAAAAGGTTGATTAATTTCACTTTCTTGCGCAGTTGATAATTCAATTTTAGCTTTTTCAGCCGCTTCTTTTATGCGCTGAAGAGCTAAACTGTCTTTACTCAAATCAATACCTTGGTCTTTTTTAAATTCATCCAAAATCCAGTTGATAACCACTTGGTCAAAATCATCACCGCCAAGATGCGTATCGCCATTGGTAGAGAGTACTTGCACAGTATCGGCGGAAACATCCAAAATGGAAATATCAAAAGTACCACCGCCCAAATCATAGACTGCAATTTTTTGATCTTTCTTTTTATCAAATCCATATGCCAAAGCGGCTGCGGTAGGTTCGTTGATAATACGTAATACTTTCAAACCCGCGATTTCACCGGCATCTTTGGTGGCTTGACGTTGAGAATCGTCAAAATAAGCCGGTACAGTAATAACCGCTTCGGTTATTTTTTCTCCAACTCTTTCTTCAGCGTCGGCTTTCATTTTCTGCAATATCATGGCAGAAATTTCTTGCGGTGAATATTCTTTATCACTCATTTTAACTTTTACTCCTTCACCTGATTTTATGATTTTATAAGGCATCAAACTAACATCGCGCTGAACTTCTGAATCGTCAAAACGACGACCAATAAGACGCTTGATAGAATAAAGTGTATTTTCCGGATTGGTCACGGCTTGGCGTTTAGCCAGTTGTCCGACCAATCTTTCACCGGTTTTAGAAATAGCAACGATAGAAGGAGTTGTACGATTACCTTCTTTGTTTTCCAAAACTTTTGGTTGACCACCTTCGATAATAGCCATACAGCTATTGGTAGTCCCCAAATCAATTCCTAGTACTTTTCCCATATATGTATAAATTAGATTATAAATTTATTATTTATTAATTATTACTTTTGCTACTTTGATTACTCTCTCTTTTGTTTTATAACCGCCATCAACTTCTTTCAAAATTATATGCGACTCGGTTCCTTCTTGCTCTTCCTCACTCACGGCTTCATGAAATCGAGGATCAAATTTTTCTCCTACTGTTTTTATTTCCTCCACCCCGTGGTTTTTCAAAATATCACCAAACTGTTTCATAATATAGCCAATACCATCAATCCAATTTTTAAACGCTTTATATTCTTCGTTATCAGAATTAACTTCAAGATGATGATAAAAGGCCTTTTTAAAATTTTCATAAACCGGGATAAAATCTTCCAATATTTGTATTTCGCTCATTTGCGCCCATTCACTGCGACGGGCGCTAATTTCATTTTGCAAATTTTTATAATCCGCCAAAGCCCGCAACCAACCAGCTTTGTTTTCTTCATTTTCTTTTTTATATTTTTCACAATTTTTACATTCTTTTCCAAAAAAACTTTTTTTTGTTTTTTCTTCTTTTATCTGCGGGGTATCCGCCGATACAATTTCATCGTTTTTTATTTCTTCTTGATTAGTATTTTTTTGTTCATCATTCATATTTATAAACTATTTAATATTTCGCTTATTTTTTGCATTAAAGCATAATTTCTTTTATAATCCATACGATTCCCCCCTACTATCATCAACATATCAGATTTATCTTTGCGCACGCGTGTAGCTAAAACACTCAAGTCCTCGCCAAACGGCTGTTCCTCTCCCAAGAAAAACCTCGGGTTATCTATAATCATATCTTCAAACTCATCCAGATATTCTTCGCAATTATCAAAAACATCCGAAATGTTCACCACCAACTCCGGCTGTGTAAATTCTTTTTTTCCAAACAAATTGGAAAGACCGGTATAATAAACTTTGTCCGAACCAAAAGAATATACAATAGCTTCTCCGCTAATCTGCGCCAAGCCTTTGGCCAAAGTTCGCACCCCGCTTTCAAAGTCCTGAGTATCACCGGTCAAAATTTCTTCCACTTTTTTTTCGTCTTTATCACTAATTTTTACACTGTTCAAATTCATGGAATTGATATAATGACGGTAACCGGCTGCAGTCGGAACTCTGCCGGCGCTCGTGTGCGGATGGGTCAAATAACCAACTTCCTCCAATGCGCGCAGATCGTTTCGCACAGTAGCTTCACTCCAATTTAAACCCGCTTGTTTCACCAAAAATTTAGACCCGACAGGCTCTGCCGTTTCTATGTGTGTTTCTACAACCAGTTTCAGGAGTCTTTCTTGTCGTTCATTTAATAATTTTTCTTTTTTGTTTTCCTTCATATTTATCACTCTATCTTCTTGAGTGATAATATAACACAAGCAAAAAAGCTCGTCAAGAAAATATTTTTTGCTAAAATAAGGCAATTTTGAAAGATGTTTTTTACTTATCCACAAATAAACTTGTCAATACCCCACCCTTGACAAGCGTAGTCCCTATCAAATAATTTTGGCTAGGTATTGACAAAATTTATATTTTATGTTAGGTTAACTTATCGTACTTTAACAACAACTTCCAAAGGAGGAAGAAATGGAAGACTCAAAAATTCCAAACCAAATTGAAGAAATTCTTTTAAACCAGTTAGACAAAAATCTAAAGAGTTTGAAAGAACTTCTGCAGCGAAAGTGGTTGACATTGGGCGAGCTTTACAAGGCCCTCACCTACTGTCGCACTATTGAAAGTGCTACTTTCCGCGTCAAACATTTTCAGGCCGAAAGCTATCTTGCCACAGCTAAAGAAAAGCTGATGGAAGAATTGCGAAAAATGAAAAAAGAAGGCCGAGAATGGACATTTATATTTGTCATAAGCAATGAGGCTTGTGACAATTATAAAAAGAAAATTGAAATTTTTCCTGCCAAAAAGGATATCCTTGTTTGGTGGGAGGAGGTAAAAAAAATCTCCGAAACAAAAAAAAGATCCTCCGCGTAAAGCGGAGGAATTTTTATTTTATAAATACTATTTTACCGGTGTCTGACTGATGATTGAAATTTCCGAAAGTAAAACATTTTCCACATAAATACCACGTGTATAAAAAATTTTATCCAACTCATTTTTGAGCTCTGTTTCTACCACATCGCGTTTACTACCGATAATGTCGGTAAAATCAAAGCGAGAAAAAACCATACGAACACGAGAACGAATAGTCGGACGAACAATTTTTGCAACAAAATCTTCACCAATAGTTTGCCAAAGAGAAGGTATTTGTTGGACGTCCAAACATAACAAAATGGTTCCTTCCACTCCGGCGCGTTTACCGTCTTGGGTAACCGCCGCTATCGGGATATCCCCCATCGCTCGCTCGTTTTCCGGATTAAATTGGCGAGATACGCTATATTCCAAAGTTTGCGTATTAAAAAGCTTGGCCTTTTGCCAAAAAGGAATTTTCAAATGCAATCCCGGGGTTAATACTTTTTTTAGAACCCCATGCCCCATATCATAAACACAGGCTACATAGCCCGGTGGAACATAAATAAAAAAGCCCTTTAAAACATCCTCCATCACGAAGGAATACATCAATTTATCAAGTGAATCTCCAGCCATATTTTTAAATAAATTAAGCTATTTCTCCGGGATTTTTAACCGGAAAAAATACTAACCTTAATATCCTGAGTATATCAGAAAATACCATAGAAGTCAAAATAAATAAGGCTTTTACCATGGGTAAATAATACAAAAAAAGAAAGATAAACAAAGGGAATAAAAACAGGAAATAAAGCTCTGATTTATCCAAATCTTTACGACTAATTTCAGCCATCAGGATAGAAACAAATAAATAAACAGCACAAATACCGGCCCAAATAAAATCTCTTCTTTTTCCAATATCAAAACCATAGAAGTCCAAATTTACCTTACCTGTCAGTTCGTTGTGTTCATACAAAACATTTACCGTCCTGTCTCCGGCCATCCCGCCGACAAAAACCTGATAAATGAGCACCAACATTAAACCCTGTATAGCCAAAGAAACGACTTTGGCCCAAGGCGAAACTCTGTGTTTGCGTATAATGCGTCTTGCTTCTTCTTTTTGCGCTACCGGATCGTTTTTGAAAGACTTAGCCGCTTGAGCCGCTTCCAACTCCACTTGCTTTTGTCGATTTACATCTCGTTCGGAAATAATAGATAACGGCAAAAGACAAATTCGAAGCATCACAGTCATAATAATAACGGCATACCCCATATTTCCCTGGGAAAGATTGTTATAAATCCAAACCAAAAGATTAAAGACAGGCTGATAAAGGATTGTAAACCAAATGAAAGACATAGGGGTAAGTAATTTTCAATTTTTAATTTAAAATTTTTAATGAATTTATAATTTACAATTTATAATTTTATAAATTTCATTATATATTCCTTTATTTTCAACTGTTCTGCTAAACTATTCTCCAGTTCAATCGCCATAAATTCCGGAAAAAATTCTTGTGGATAATTTTTGAGATAGTCTAATTCGGATAAATTTTCCAAAATATGATAGTCAAAACGTATTTCTTCCGGTTTTTCCGGGTCATGTTTTTGTTCATTACGAATCGCACTCAAGTGCGCACAACCAATTTTATGATTTTTTATCATGCGGATAGATTGTTCGTAACGTTCGGGAAAAATAATTTTATCATTTTCCAAATGCGAAAAATCAATACAAACCCCGGCATATTCTTGCAGTTCGTCTTCAGGAAATCCCAAATGGGTATTTTCAATATAGATAAGATCTTTTTTGTATTTATCCCAAGGGTATTTGAGTGGATAAAGTCTTTCACTGTGAGTATTAAAAACTTTGGTATGATAATTTTCTCGCAACCATGCAATTTCTTCTTCTTTAAAATCACTGCGTAAATGAACAAATGGGATGCTTTTCAAATTTGTTTTTTTGAGTATTTCATAGAGTTCTACCCTCTCTTCTTCTGTCAGACAAGTTGGAAACAAAGCTATTTCTTCCAAACCCAAAATATTGATTTCAGCAATTTTTTCTTTCCAATTTGAACCTTTGGTTGTAGTAATTGTCGGCAAAATATGCTTCATAATTACTTTTCTAAAATTGTTACTTTTTTAATTGTTATCGGAATTACTGGGGTAGAACTTTCTCCGCTCATACTCATGGTCACCGGAGCGGTAGCGATTTTATCCACCACTTCAAGACCGTTGATAACTTTACCAAAAATCACATAATTTTTTGGTAGCGGATAATCACGATGCATAATAAAAAATTGAGAACCATTGGTGTTGGGGCCGGAATTGGCCATGGCAATAGTTCCACGTGTATAACTACCGTCAAAAGGTTCGTCATCAAATTTATAACCCGGACCGCCCATGCCATTACCCTGCGGATCTCCGCCTTGGATCATAAAACCGTCAATAACACGATGAAAAATAGTATTATCGTAAAATTTATTTTTTGCCAAATAAACAAAATTATTGACCGTAATCGGAGTTAATGAAGCGGCCAATGAAATTTCTATTTCTCCTTCGGTAGTATTCAAAATCGCGGTATATTTTTTTGTTTTGTCAATTTGCATTTTTGGTTTTTCTAAAGTCATAGTATTTTTTGTTTGATTAGTTTGTTGATTTATTGATGAAACTTCCGGTTGTTTTTGTTGGGCTTGTTGCTGCGCCATCAAAGATTGATATTGTTCTTGGGTTATTTCCGGCTGTTGATTATCGGTTTGTTTGCCAAGATTTTCTATTTTTTCTTTCAAAATTTTATCACTATCTTTAAAATCATCCATCGTTATCCCCTGTTTACCATTGGGCTCATAATCCCCGGCCAATATATTGCAACCGGATAAAATGAAAACACAAAATAAAAGCAATAAAAAAAACTTTTTGTTTTTCATAAATATTATTTTTTTAATTTAACAACTTCAGCTTCAAAATCTTCCAAACTTATTTCTATGTATTTTTCTTTACTTTGAAGACAGGTTGGACAAGGATCTGGTGGTTTAACCCCGATGTGCAAATCCCCGCAAATAGTACAAAGCCAATATTTTTTCTGCATAAAAATTTAATTTTAAACTAACATCAGTTTATCATTTTATTTGGTAAAAAACAAGGTTTATGAATAAATTTTCTCTTAGATCAGCGTTTTTTTTAAATAAAAAAGCCCGTAATTACAAACGGGCTTTAACTTATTTTTTATATAAACTTTTTAGCGTTTGCCCTGGTAAAGTCCCAAGTCAAACAAGCTATTTCCTGAAGATCCGTGATAACCTTTAAGTATCCCTCCTTATTTGGAGAAATCAGCTGAGAAGAAAGTTCTTTTGTGTATTTATCATCGGCGGAAATGATCCTTTCAAACAAGTCCCGCATCCTTGGCGAGGCATACTTGGTATATTTTTCTATTACCGCTTGTTTGGTATCGGGGGTCATAGAAAAACCGTACAAACGCAATATTTGGCGAGTTAAATGGACAGGTAATTCTAATGTTTTTTGAAGAAATTGGCATAATTCTCTTTCGTCCATCACATAAAGTCTGGAAATGCCTTTTTCTATTCTTCTCATTTTATTGCGAATATAACCATAAACCTCGTCGGCTAGATTCGCCTTTTTGAAACAAAAAAGAGGCAATGGATTTTTTTTAATGATTCCGCCTTGTTCTGCGGCACATCGTAAATGTTCAAAAAAAGAAATACCCACATGATGCAACGAAGATTGCACAATTTGAGAATCCAAAGGAATCAGCTCTATCGGAACGTTTAGATTTAGAGAAAATTTATTAATCTCCTGTAAAACTTCTACTACATTTTGTCTTTGATTCAAATCATAAACCACAACGCAATCAATATCACTGCGTTGATTGTGCTTATTCCAAATAAAAGATCCGCAGACAACTCCTCCCAAAACACCTTTTGCCTGTTCCAAATCCCGTCTAATCTTTTTTTCCACAAGCAAAAAGTCGCTCAGTAGAGGGATTTTCTTTTCTTCGATCTCCGACCAAGTAAAGATCTTTCCCATGATACTTACTCCTGTTTATATAGATTTATAATGTACAATTTAATAGAAGATTATAAAATAAGACAGGAAGAAAGTCAAGGGCCAATAAAAAAACATAATTTCTATTTTTTTTAGATTTTTGATATATATAGTTGACTCATAGAAAAAAAGTTGATAAAATATGGCCGGACCTTTATCAAAGGAGGAAAAAATGGATCCGCAAAAAAGAAAAGTGGGGCACCTGGCAGATCCTGAGGACAACCTAGTTACTCAGGAAAAAGAAAGCGGTCAGGAATACCCTGATCCGGAAGAGTAATTTAAAACCGGCTTTTACGCCGGTTTTTTTATATCTGTTAAATTGACTTATTTTACTCTATATGATAAAATCTGAAACATCAAAAACTCTTTGGAGAGGTCGCCTAGTGGTCGATGGCGCACGCTTGGAAAGCGTGTAAACCGAAAGGTTTCGAGGGTTCGAATCCCTCTCTCTCCGCCACACTAAGCGTGGCATTTGAGACGCTGCGCGTCTCGCCAAAATGTCACAATAATTACCATTCTTTAAATAGAATGGTTTTTATTTTATAAATATTGCTCCAATTCCTCCGGACTATCTATGATGTTTATCAATTCTCTGTCATTACGGCCGATGGTTTTAAAATTCAAATATAAATTATTGATAATTTCTCGCATTGGTTCCCAAAAATCTTTTCCATACAGAACTACTTTGATCCCGGAAACTTTATTTGTTTCCATCAAAGTCAAAATTTCAAACAAATTATGCATAGTTCCAAGTGATCCGGGGAAAAATACCAGCACTTCCGAAGAAGCCATCAAGGTCATTTTACGCACAAAAGGAAAAGAGAATCCGATAGTTTTATTAGCAAATCTATTGAGCGTTTCTTTGTTTTTTGTTTTCATAAATACTCCAATACTTTTACCTCCATTTTCTATCGCCCCTTTGTTGGCAGCCTCCATAATTCCAGTCCCTCCGCCGGTTATAGTGATATATTCTTTTTTGGCCAACATTTTTCCCACTTCATAGGCGTCCTCATAATATTTGGTTTTTGGTTTTACTTCTTTGGTGCCCAACACTGTAACGCTTTTCATCGGTACATTATCGGTCAAAAAATCAAAGCTACTTACCAATTCCGCCATTATTCTAAACATTCGCCAATTTATATCTCCTTGCATATACGGATTATCCGTAGTTTCCGACTCTACAGAAGTTGCATCTTCGGTATTTTTGAGAATTTCAAAAGCTTCATCGGCTGTTTCTACAATATACCAAGAATCAATTTCTTTTTCTTTGATTGCTTTGATTTTTTTGGCCGATTGCAAACGAATAAAATCAACCACAGGTTGCCAAAATTCCTTCCCTACTAAAATTATCGGGGATTTTTCCATTTGCCCCATTTCTATCGCATCTACCACTTCAAAAAGCTCATCCAATGTTCCAAAACCTCCGGGGAAAAATACAAATCCGTTGGCCGGGGCGGTTAGCATCACTTTACGAGTGTAAAAATACTCAAAAGCAATAGCTTTTTTAACATATGGATTGATGCGTTGTTCAAAAGGAAGTTGGATATTAAGCCCAATACTCTCCCCACCGGCTTCAAAAGCTCCTTTATTTCCGGCTTCCATAATACCGGGACCGCCACCGGTCAAAACTGCAAATCCAGCCCTGGCTAATTTATAACCAAGTTCCTGCGCAATTTTATAATATTTATTATTAGCCGGTAACCTGGCTGAGCCTAATATAGTTACTTCATTTTTAATCTCTTTCAAAAATTTCAAGCCTTCAATCATCTCTGCAACCATACTAAAAACTTTCCAGCTATCACGGAAATTAACTAGTTGACCACCAGTGACTATGGGTTGGTTGTTGTTTTTATTATTAGACATATAAAGAAATATTGAATATTAAATATTGGATATTATTTCGTACTTTCGTACTTTTTCGTAAGTTCGTACGTAGATATTAATCTTTAAATTTTAGTTAGTTATCTTTTTTCCGACTTGCATCAACAACCCTTCTTCTAATTTATTTCCAATCAACTGTGTTCCGATGGGCAAACCACTCTTGGTAAAACCCGTTGGCACAGATAGCGCTGGATATCCTGCAACCGCTGCCGGCGACAACATCACATCCGCCAAATACATCTGCATCGGATCATCTTGTTTTTCATTTAGAGAAAAAGCCGGAAACGGTGATGTCGGGGTGATAATCAAATCAACTTTTTCAAAAACTTTTTCAAAATCTTTTTTTATGAGAGTGCGAACTTTTTGAGCTTTTTTATAATAAGCATCGTAATAACCGGCGGATAATGCATAAGTCCCTATCAAAATCCGCCTTTTAACCTCTTCGTGAAAACCGGAAGACTTTGATAAAGAATAAGTTTCGTCCAAATTTTTGGCTTTTTTATCGCGTACTCCATATCGAATACCGTCTAGACGAGCCATGTTGGAGCTATCTTCGCTTGGAACGATGATATAATAAACCGCCATGGCATATTTAGTGTGTGGCAAACTTACTTCAACTATTTTAATTCCTTCTTTTTTCAATTTTTCAACTTGCGCTAAAATATTTTCTTTTATTTCTTTATCAATACCCTCTATCTCAAAATATTCTTTTGGTACACCGACAATCAAATCTTTTTTGATTTTATTTTCAACTATTTTTTCATAATCATCAACAACAGACAAAACAGTGGTCGGATCTTTTTCATCTTTACCTGCCATAAAACTTAAAACTATTGCTAAATCTTGCGCTGTCCGGGCCATCGGACCAACCACGTCAAGCGATGAAGCCATCGGCATGATACCAAACCTGGAATTACGCCCATAAGTCGGACGCAAACCAAACACTCCGCAAAAACTGGCAGGTTGACGAATAGATCCTCCCGTGTCCTCGGCAATAGAAAAAAAGCACATATGATCGGCTACACTTACCGCACTTCCACCGGAACTACCACCGCTAACTTTACTTAAATCAAAAGGATTTTTGACAGCACCATACATACTGTTTTCATTACTGGCACCGTGCCCAAAAGAATCACAGTTTGTTTTTCCTATCAAAACTCCGCCGGCTTTTCTGATTTTTTCTACTACCGTTGCTTCAAAAGACGGGCTATAACTATCCAAAATTTTAGCCGCCGCGGTTGAACGAACTCCTCTGGTAACAATGGAATCTTTGACTGAAAAAGGGATCCCTGTTAAAACTGTCGCTTTGTCATTTTGTATCATCTCATCGGCCAATTTAGCTTCCGCCAAAGCTTTATCTTCACACACGGTAATAAAAGCATTTGTTTCTTTATTTTTCTTTTTAATCTGCGCCAAACAAGCCATTGTCAATTCAACACTGGTGAATTCTTTTTTACGCAAACCCTCGTAAGCTTCTTTAATTGTAAGTTTATTAAGTTCTTTCATAATTATTCATTATCAAAAACACCCGGAACTACCAGCATACCGGCATATTTTTGCGGAAACTGTTCTACCAAATCCGCTCCGTAATCGCATTTTTTTATCTTATCTTCTCGCCAGATATTTTTTAATTCATTTACTTCAAAAGTCGGTTCAACATTATCCGTATTAACTTCATTGAGAATTTCCATATATTCCAAAACCGCCGAAATTGTTTTGGCGTGTCTTTCTTCTTCTTGAGCCGTTAATTTGATTTTTGCCAAAGCGGCTATTTTTTTAACTTCTTCTACGGTTAACATTTTAAATTTCTTTAACTACTAAAAAATTCACTTTACCTTGCAATCCAACCGGTTCACCGCCGATCATCACCGCCAAATCTCCTTTATCACCTATTTTATGACGACGAACATAATTCACAAAACCGCGCGTCAAATCTTCAACAGTTTTACATTTATCCAAAACAAACGGAATTATCCCCCAAGAAAAACAAAGCTGACGACATCCGCGTACGGTTTCCGTACCCACCAAAACTTTTTTTTCTGAACGAAAACGACTGACCAATCTACCGGTTTTCCCCGTTGAAGAGGCCACTAATATGATTTTGGCATTTATTTTTTTAGCCAACATCGGCGCCAAACTGGAAATAGATTTACTTATAGAAGTGCTTTCTTTATAAGACATTATATTAAAATCATCGTATCTTGATTTCTCGGTTTCAACAATTATTTTTTTCATAGTCTCAACAACCAAAACAGGATGTTTACCTACTGCGGTTTCATTGCTAAGCATCAAAGCATCGGCATGGTCAATTACCGCATTGGCCACATCGGTTATTTCCGCCCGAGTCGGACGAATTTTTTCTTGCATTGAATCAAGCATTTGAGTGGCAACGATAACCGGCTTAGTGGCTTCATTGGCTTTATCAACTATCTTCTTTTGTAAAAGCGGCAATTGAGACATGTCTGTCTCCATAGCCAAATCACCGCGCGCCACCATTACCCCATCGGTTTCCGCAATAATTTCATCCAGATTATTTATCGCTTCGTGTTGTTCTATTTTTGAAACAATAAAAATCGGCTGTTCGCTTTTGATTTTAAATTTTTTTTCATAAACCAAAATCAATTTTCTGGCTTGAACAATATCAGAAGCTGTTTTAACAAAAGACAAAGCTACAGCATCCACTCCCAGCTTAATACCAAATTTCAAATCTTGTTTATCTTTTTCACTCAAAGCCGGAATCCCTGTCAAATCGGAATGAGGAAAATTTACACCCTTATGGGAAAAAATTGTTCCGCCTTGAATTACTTTACATTTTATTTTTTTACCTTTAATTTCTTCCACCACCATTTCAATATTACCATCATCAATCAAAACATGATCTGCTTTCTTTAATTTTTTTTCCAACCCCGGATAAATAAGCGGGATTTCTTGATCTTTAAAATTTTTTTCTCCGATTGCAATAATTGTTTTTTGACCGGTTAAAAAGCTTACCCCGGTTTCCGGCATTTCTCCGACACGGATTTTCGGTCCTTGCAAATCTTGCATTACCGCTACCGGAATATTCAGTTTTTTCTCCGCTTGACGAATGCTTTTTACTAAAATAGCATGATTTTCGTAAGAGCCATGAGAAAAATTCAACCGAAAAACATTGACTCCGGCTTTAATCATTTTTTCAATTGTTTTATAATCTTGACTGCTCGGCCCCAAAGTGGCTACTATTTTTGTTCTTTTTTCAAACATAATTCAATACATTAACGTAATAAAGCTTTTATTTGTTCTTGTTTAACATGGTCAATCGGTAATTGATTTAACAGATTCTCCCAAAAAGCTTCTTGTTGTTTACCCTCTTCTTTACAGACATCATAACCGGAAAAAACATCCAATGTTCTCAAAAAATTATTGAGTCCGGGCAAAAGATAAAAAAGTCCCACTACCAAAGGAACAATAATCAAGGCAAGTTTAAGATAATTGGCAAAAGCCGTCCAAAATAATTTTTTATTTATCTTACGATTTTGTTCATAAATTATTTGCGACCATTTCAGGTTATTTGTCAGAAGTTCGTTTATTTTTTCCAAAGTCACCGGCTCAGCAAGTTGCTGGTCTTTTTCTTCCAATATTGCTTCGGGTTTTTTTTGATCTTCCATATGTTTTTAATTTTTAACCGAAATTCTTTTAACTTCTTTTTCAAAATTTTTTACATCTTTGAAATCTCGATAGACGCTGGCAAACCTAATATAAGCCACTTTATCAAAATTTTTCAAATGTTTCATCGCCAACTCTCCCAACTCTTTACTGGTAATTTCTCTTTTCTTCTTTTTTTGTATATCTCTTTCTATGGAATGGATAAGCTTGCTAAAAGATTCTTCTGTGTAAGAACGTTTGGTCAATGGGATACGTAAACTTTTTTCCAATTTATCACGCATATATGCTTCACGTCGACCGTCATTTTTGGTAACCACCAAATCAAGTAATTCGATTTCTTCAATAGTGGAAAATCTATAATGACATTTATCACACTCTCGACGACGACGAATAACCATCCCGTCATTACTAGGACGAGAATCTACCACACTTGTTTCTTTATTGTTACAAACGGGACAATACATAATTTTAGTTATTCCCCATTTTTTTACGTAAAAAAGCCGGTATTTCCAATTCATCATTTCCTTCTTCGGTCTGGTTTTTTGCGACACTTAAATTACCGCTTTTCAAAACATCATCTTGATTTAACGGGGCTCTTTTGAAAAAAGGCTGTTTTACTTCTTCCTTTTCTTTGGTTGTTTTGTTTAAACCGCCAAAAAAATTACCTAAACCTGGATTTTCTTTTTCTTTGTTTAAATTATTGCTAAAAGAAAAACTATTTTTCTTTGTCAGTTCTTCAAATTTTTTCTCTTCTTCTTCTTTTATTTTTTGCACTTTGAATCTGTCGGGATTGGTTACTCCGGAATAAACAGGGCGAATAGAAACTTCATCTTCTGTTGTAGAATAACGACGATGATCGTCAAATCCGGTGGCAATAACCGTAATTTTAATTTTTCCTTTCATATTTTCATCAATAGTAACCCCGAAAATAACTTTGGCCTCGTCAGCAGCGGAAGAAGTTATGATTTTAGCAGCTTCATCTATCTCATGCATCATAAGATCCGGACCTCCAGTAACGGTAAATAAAATTCCGGAAGCTCCGTCAATCGATAATTCCAAAAGAGGAGAAGAAATGGCCGCTTTGGCCGCTTCAGCAGCTCTATTTTCACCCTCGCCCATGCCTATACCCATCAAAGCAGACCCGGTGTCTTGCATAATGGTTTTTACATCTGCAAAATCCACATTTATCATTCCATGAACAGTGATAGAATCGGAAATTCCTTGCACGCCTTGACGTAAAACATCATCTACTATATTAAAAGCGTCTAAAAGTGAAGTATTTTTACTTATTACCTGCATCACCTTGTCGTTGGGAACAGTAATTATAGTATCTACATATTTAGCCAAATCTTCCCAAGATTTTTCTGCAATATCTTTTCTTTTAGGACCTTCAAAAGAAAATGGCTTAGTAACCACCGCCACTGTCAAAGCCCCCATCTCTTTAGCAATTTCCGCTACAACAGGAGAAGCTCCCGAGCCAGTACCCCCGCCCAAGCCGCAGGTAACAAAAACCATATCTGCGTCTTTAAGCGCTTCACGAATTTCATTTTGAGATTCTTCGGCAGCTCGGCGTCCAATCAAAGGGTCCATGCCAGCTCCAAGTCCTCTAGTGACAGATTTGCCGATATGAATTTTAATAGGGGCGCTATTGTGATGCAAAGCTTGCACATCGGTATTCATAGCAATAAAATCAACCCCCCTAATTCTCGAGGCCATCATCCTATTGACAGCTGAACCGCCTGAGCCGCCAACACCGACAACTTTAATTTTAGCAAATGTTTCCAATTCCGGTTTAACTTGTGGCATAAACTTTTTCTTAGAAAACGAACACTTTTTGTGTTCGTTTTTTTTATTATTTTTTTAAAAGAAATTATACGGTTATTTTATAATTTTTCACTTTTAATGTCAAGAAAACTATATATGAAATTTACTAAAAATCCCTCTTATTTTTTCTTTTAAATTTTTCTTATTATGGAACTGTTGTTCCATAATATAATCAGCCCCCCATTTTACCAAGCTTATAGCCGTAGTATAAGCCGGATCGTTGATTTTATCCGTGGCTGAAATCAAACCGTGCGGTAACCCCAAAGCAGAAGGTAATCTTAAATATTTCCTGGCTATTTCCAAAATACCTGGTAATTTTGCACTACCTCCGATAAAAACCGCTCCTGCCGGCAACATTCCGCTTTTACCTATTTTTTTCAATTCTTTATCTATCAAAGACATAATTTCTTCAACTCTGGCGGAAATTATCATAGCCATTTCTTTTTCTTTTATTTTATCGTGCTCCAAAGAACCAAAATCAAAAAGATCAAATTCGTTTTTACTACTCATGGCTTCACTTGTACAATTTCCGTATTCAACCTTCAATTTTTCAATCACCTCCACATGATTGCGCAACCCAACGGCTAAATCATTGGTAATATGAACACCACCAACCGGAATAACCGCCAAATGCAAAAGCTCGCCTTCCTCATAAACTATTACAGAAGTTGTTGTGGCGCCGATATTTACTAAAACTACACCTAAATCTTTTTGCTTAGGACTCAAAACGGTATCTGCCACGGCAATAAGAGATAGGACCATACCGTCTATATCTATTCCCGTCCGATAAATAGCTCTGGTTAAATTTTTAATTTGTGAAGATTGTCCCAAAATTATTTTGGTATCAACTTCCAATCTGACACCTGTCATTCCCACCGGCTCTTTTATTCCACCTTGTCCGTCTACAATAAAAGATCGAGGGGTTACATGGAGAACTTCATAGTTTAAGGGTGTAGCCACAGATTTTGAAGATTCTATCGCTCGCCATTTATCGCTTTCGGTTATTTCATTGTCGGCTTTGGAAACTATCGCATATCCTCGACTATTTTGAATAAGTATTTGAGCGCCCGGCACGCCGGCAAAAACACTTTCTATCGGAGTCCCGGCAATATGTTCGGCTTGTTCCAAACAAGAAGAGATAGACGAAACCACATCCTCAATATTGGTTATTATACCTTTATTAATACCCTCGGACGGAGTTTCCGCACAACCCAATATTTGCACTTCAGCCAAACCCTGTTTATGTAAAATCAAATTACCCACAGCTAAACGAACGGAAGAAGCTCCGATATCTAAACCAGCCAACAAATTTTGCGCTGTTTTCCGCATATTTTTATCTTAATTCATTAATAATATTGAGAAAATATGGCCAAAAAATTATTAACCCTACTAACAAGGCTCCAAAAGCCATAGTTAATACCGCTGCCGCCATAACATCTTTTATAGCTTTGACATAATGATGTAACCGCGGTTTCAAAAGATCTGTAAATTGTTCCAAAGCCGTATTTAAAATTTCCATTACTAAAACCATGATTATTAAAAGAATAACAATAATCCATTCTGAAGTTCTAATTTTAAAAATATAGGCCAAAAATAAAGCGACTATTCCAAAGAGAATTTGCAAACGAAAATTCGGTTCATTGCGAAAAACAAAACCTAGCCCTTCCAACGCTGTTTTGAAACTTATTAAAAATCTTCTAAATGAAAACATATTTTACTATTTAATCCGCCTTCGCTCCTCCGTAATTATGGACGGACAAGTGTTCAGAATTTTTGAAACCAATAATTCTTGAAATTTAAACATTTTTTGCTCTTCAGCCTTTGTGACATGATCATATCCGACCAAATGCAATAATCCGTGAACCAGCATTCTAACAAACTCTTCTTTTTCGGGAATTTTATATTTTTTTGCCTGACGTTTGATTTGCGGATAAGAAATAAAAATTTGTCCCAAAAAATCAGTTTTAATTTTTTTGTCTTCCAAAAAAGAAAAAGATAAAACGTCAGTGGTTCTTTTTTTACCGCGATAGACAAAATTAATTTTTTTCATCTTTGCATCACTTACGATTACAACTTCCGTTTCTTTGGTTTTTTTAAACATTTTTTTACCAAAAATCAAAGCCGCCTTGTCAATAATTTTTTTTGAAAAAGGGCAATCTGCTTCTTTGATATAATCTATTTTAAGCATTTTAAAAAATTAAATTATTTGTTCTGACGTTTCAATTTCTTCCATAGAATCGATCTCCGGCTCATTTTGATTTTCTTGGGCCCCGACTTGCGGCTCCACCAATATTACCTGGTCTTCCAATGTTTGAGGTTTACTAACTTCAAAATCCAAACTGCGAACCATCAAAGATAATACGGATTTATAATTTACTATCATAGAATCGGTGGTATGATACAAGAAAACATAGACCCTGTTATTATTTATAAAATAATAAACTAAATTATCATTTCTGGCTTTACCAAAATAACCGCCCCGAGTTTCAAAATCAAGTAAATCGGTAATATCTTGATTTACAGCCACCCTGGCAAACCAAGCCGGGAAATCTTCTCCTGGGCGCAAATCAAAAACTCTGACTTCAATATTTTCACCGCTTAAAGTACTAAACAAAACTTGCCTTTCTTCTTGATCAACACTGCCAACAGCCCAATTTATCGGGACATAAATCCTATAAGAAAAGTTGAAATTTTCATAAACCTTAACCAAACTGGAATCAACTAATTTCTGTGGTTCAAAACCTTTGGGGTTATAAAGATAAAAAACTTCCAGGCCATCCGGATAACTATCGCCATCCGTGTCAAAATTTCCAGGATCAGTTTGAAATTCTTCTTCCGCCAAATCAGTCAAACCGTCACTGTCCAAATCAGCACTTTCTGCCAATAAAACAGAAGGAAATTCCAAAGGTAGTTCTAAATTTAAGTTTTCCGGCGGTATAACTATTTCCCCTGTTTGATCTTCAGGCAAAATAACTTCCTGAGTAGTTGTCGAAACCTCCAAGACAGGAGTTTGATTTTCATTTTGAATTTGTGAAACATCTTCAATTACACCGATATCATTCTGTTTATTAAAATAATTATTTTGCAAATAGTAATATCCACCAACTCCAAAAATAGAAACTATAAATATAATACCGGCAAATATTGCCAAATATTTCGGACTGGTAAATAATTTTACAAAAAAACCGCCTTTTTCCTCGCCGCCAACCGCTGTTTTTTTATAAAAAGCCTGTTTTTCAACTTCAGTCAAAACGGTCGATTTGTCTTTCAAATCAACTTCAGTGTTAACATTTTTGAACGTAATAACCGGATCTTTGCCGCCATAAAATTCTTCCGGAATGGTATTTACCGTAATATCTTTTTCTAAATTTAAATTTTGAGGATTTTTCTCAAACATAGATTTATTGGGTAGTGGTATTTGAAGATGTTGTTTGATTGCTATTTTCAAAAAGCTTTCCCGTACCCAACGGATTATAACCGCTTTTTACTTCCAGACCATCCAAATAACCATCCCCGTCAGTATCCGGATTAAGAGGGTCGGTTTTCCAAATAATCACTTCATCTCCATCTATCAAACCATCCCCGTCAGTATCCGGATTAAAAGGGTCTGTACCGATTTCTCTTTCTCGGACATCATCCAATCCATCTTTATCACTATCAATTGGCTCACCAAAAAGAATTTCATCTATTTTCATATCAACAATTGTTCCTTCGTTAGTGGACGTTTGATATTCTTCCACAATCGGAGTTTTTATTTCCGATTCGGTCGTGGTGGGCGCTTCGATTACTTTTTCCATTTCATCAATGATTATAACTTTATCTTTTTCCGTCAAAAAATTATCATAAATCCAAAAACCTCCTATAGCTATCCCCCCTAACAATAAACCGATGAGAACTATCAAAATTACTTTTCCCAAAATAGGTTCTTTAACTATCTGAATTTTTTCAGGAATTTCTTCCTTGTAACCACCACCATAATCATTCTCTTCTTTCTTTTTTAACATTCCGGCTTGAAGAGCGTTTGGAGCGCCTGATTTTTCTTCATCTATATCGCCAAACATATCTTTAGGCTCGTCAACGGGCAAGTTTTGCGGTGGCGCGCTATTGGGTAAATTATTATCGTCAAACATATTTTATTTATTATTATTTTTATTAACTATGGGAGTGATGGCGGCTGTACATAAATACCCGGCCACCAAAAAATGCCTGGACAGTAGTTATTTTGATCGGCTAAATAACCAAAAGCGCAGGAATTCCATCTTATTTGTTTGCAATCCGAAGAACAATATGAACAATTCGGATAACCTGTAGGAATAGTACAAGCAACACCGTTGAGCGATCCGTTATCGCATTTATAATCTAAAACTTCTATTTCTCTTTTTGTTAATTCTCCATCTCCACAAGTAGATTCGTCAATTTCACTCTCTGAAAAAGGAACGCAATATCCACTACTTTCTTCGTTATAATGAGACCTAATTTCATCAAGTGTTAGAACCCTATCATAAAAAGAAACATCATCAATAAGTCCTTTAAAACTTTCTCCAAAATAATTCATCACTGAATATTCTCTGGTGGAATTATCAACTGCACATTTTTGTCCAAAACATAACGGAAACGGTGTATCCCCCATTACTCTGGCATTTATATTCTGGGTACTTAATACCCCATTTAGATATATCTTGATTTCACTCTTAGCTGAGCCTGTTTTTTTATAAGTAGCTACTATGTGATGCCAATTATAAAGCTCTCCACTACTAAGTGCTCTAGTATCCACTGAAGATGCCTTGGTTTTTTCTGCCGACCATATAATCCAACGAATTTTATTAGCACCATTTTTTGGACTAAATTCTATACCATAACCACCCTGTTTAGTCGTGTGGGTAAACCAATTTTCTGTTGTACTTCTATATCTAGCAAAAGACATCCAGCCTCCTTTTTCTAAAATTCTAGCTGCCGTAGAATTGCCAGAATATGGTTTTATCCATAATTCTATAGACATTTCGTCTCTTATAAGACGTTTATTTGGATCTGTGGTTTCATAAACTACCAAGGAAGCTTTGCTATCTTGTGAAAAATCTAAACCTTTATTTCTATTATTTCTTCCATCAACCGTTACCGGACATATTGAACCCAAAACACCGCAAAGTGCCGAATTATTATTTTTAGCATCTTTAAATTGAAATATACCCGGAAGTGCGCCTTCTTTAAGATTGAAATTCCAAAAACTTATCAATCCGTTAATTTGACTATTATCCGCTTGACATTCGGAAGAACAGTACTTGGTACCGGAAATTTTTGCTCCACCGGTTGTTTCTATCGTGCAAGATTTGTTTCCATCACAATCCTCATAATCAGATTCCCATTTACCATCCCCACAATAAGGTCCGTAACTTCTACAATTTGTATTGCAAGATTCCTCTTTTGTTAAACCCCATTTAATTTTTAAGTCGTTGTCTATAAAACACAATTTACTATCAGCACAGGTCTTTTTCCAATCACAAAGTTCACCCGTATTTAAAGTGCCATTTCCACAATTATTTGTGGCCAGCCTACAATTAGTACCACAAAAACCTAATTTTCCATTATTGGGACCATCATCACAAAGTTCACCAGCTTTTGTTTGGACTATACCATCACCACAGACACCACCGACAGCTGCTCTGCAAGTTGTAGCTGTTTGGGTACTCCAATTACATTTATCATTACACAATTTAACTCCAGCTAATAAACTATTGGGATTACTGGCAGGTGGAGGACAGTTGGCGGTAGTGTATTCTTTTGTTCCTGGAGGATCACATGCTTCACCCGGGTTTACAACCCCATTTCCACACAAACCAGCACTATTGGAAATTATTGGACTTTCACAAAAATTACCTAGAACAAACTTATTGCCATCAAAACCAAACTTATTCCAAACATTAAGCCATGCTCCACCTGATAAATTATCATTTTCACCCGTGCCCCTAATAACATAATTTCCATCATTTTTTAAATTATAACTATAAGCCATAGATTTATCAGCACAAGCAAAACTCAAGCGCAAATCCTCGGCACTCCAACCTGTTGTTAGATCGTGCAGATGACAAATATTTTCAAATCTCTTGTTAAAATCCGGAATCGCTTCATTAGTCCAAGGCAAGGAATATAAATATATTTCATCTATTTGCCCCTTTAATCCTTCGCCAATAATAATATCATCTTTGTTTTGTCCGATTTTTAAGTTAGGAACACTGCCTGTTGGATAAACATTACGTGAGGGAGAAGAAGTGCCGGTTTTTATTGTACGATAAATTGTCCCATCAACTACTAAGTACATGTCCCCTTTAGTTCCATCATCATAATAACGCACCAAAACATGATGCCATTTATTTAAAGTTAAGGGGTTTTGTGTATCAATAGCAAAGTATTGTTTATTAGCTAAAGGATCGGTAGAAGAAGGAAAAATTGCAAAACGAATAGTGCCGTTGTTAGCTACCGGACTACTCCCAGCAAAACTCAATTTATTATATTCCACCATAAATCCGCCTAAGGTATTATTTGACGCAGTATCAGACCAACCACCTTTTTTGATCAAAATTGCCGGAGTTTGCTCTGTGGGTTTAAACCAAAAAGATATAGCGAAATTATCCAAATCTATATTATATTCATCTTGGTGCTTAATGGTTATTTTTTCAAAACCGGTCGGAAAATTAAAGGCAAAATCTCTGCCAGCTCCGGGGGCAAAATTAACTCCTTGACCGGTGGCATCATTTACTCT
>Ga0116172_10000331_pt1 | contig 50126 bp, 48 predicted proteins | sample AD_UKC083_MetaG_FD_89799 | JGI IMG/M metagenome (GOLD analysis project Ga0116172, IMG submission 89799) | Active sludge microbial communities of municipal wastewater-treating anaerobic digesters from USA - AD_UKC083_MetaG | ecosystem: Engineered > Bioreactor > Anaerobic > Digestate | place: USA... | reverse complement strand
TTGCCTCTGGTTCGGAATCTAAGAACAGCATATCTATCATGAGCAATTGCATCAGGCAGGGTTCATTTTATCTGTCCATGGTTGCAAAATTTTGTCCACGGTTTGGGGTACACTTTAATTTGAAAGTGGTTGCATTTTGGCGCATCCGAATGCAACCATTCGCAACCCTAATGCAACCCTCGACCGCTGAAAATGCAACCCTTTCGTTACATAACGGGAATTGTATCAACGACAGCGTTTAGGTGGATGAGGGCATAAGCGGCAGGAAAGCCGACAAGCGCCCGTCCTTTCAGCGCATGATCGGAACGGCGAAGCTGAAGCCAAAGCCTTTCGATGTGATCCTGCTCTGGAAATTCAGCCGTTTTGCACGAAACCGTCAGGACTCTATCGTGTACAAGTCAATGCTCCGCAAGCAGTGCGGCATAGACGTTGTGTCCATCTCCGAGCAGCTGGGTGAGGACAACACTTCTATCCTCATAGAAGCTTTGATAGAGGCTATGGACGAATACTACAGCCTTAACCTCGCAGAAGAGGTCAAGCGCGGTATGAATGAGAAGTTCAGCCGCGGCGGAGTAGTCTCACAGCCGCCCTTCGGCTACAAAATGGATAACGGCATATTCGCTCCCGATAAAGCAAATGCGTCTGTTGTGCAGATGATCTATGATGATTACCTCTCGGGAATGGGAGCCCGTCAGATTGCCGCGAAGCTCAATGATATGGGAATACGCTCCACAAAGGGCAACAGGTTCGAGAACAGGACCGTTGAATATATCCTCACAAACCCCACTTACATCGGCAAGCTCCGCCGAAGCAAGAACGGAAGGGACAGCCTTGACCGTTTCCACCAGAACGCTGAGAACACTCTGATAATAGACGGCAAACATCAGCCGATCATCTCAAAGGAGATATATGAAGCCGTTCAGAAGCGTCTGGCAGACAACAAAAAGCTGTATACTCGATATTCTCGCCATGAGCCTGTGGAATTCATGCTGAAAGGTCTTGTTAAGTGCGATAACTGCGGAGCTACACTGACTATGATAGCTTCTCACAAATCTCTGCAATGTCACCAGTACGCAAAAGGAGTGTGCAAGGTATCACACTGCATCAAGATAGACAAGATCAACACATCAGTCATCGAAAAGCTGAAAAGTGATTTTGAACATCAGAGCTTTGAAGTTTCTGTGGAAAGCAGATCACCTGTCAGAACGTCCCCTGATGTCGCGGCAATGATCGAGCGTGAAAAGAAAAAGCTCTCCCGTATCCGCGAAGCCTATGAAGCCGGTATAGACTCGCTGGAAGAATACCGGGAGAACAAGCAGAAAATACAGTCCCGAATAGACGAGCTGACTGCTCAGGCTGAGGTCTCCGCTCCCAGATCGGAAGCTGATATAAAAGAGCTGATCTCAGGCAGGATAAAAGCAGGGCTCGACATACTCGAAAGCGACGAAACCAGTGAAACACTGAAAAACATGACTCTCAGAAGCTTTGTCGACCGTATCATCTTCATGAAACCCAAGGGAATAGTGGAGATTTTTTATAAGCTATAGTATTATAACTTTCTGGAACTCAGACCGCCAAGCTGCGATATGATGACCTTTGCAAGCTTTGCGTTGGGAGTCTTTATCTTTACGGGATACTGTAATTTCTTCTCATACCGCCACATAGCTTATCTCCTTTCCCAGGGCCAGGGGTCTTCCACCCAGGTCCAGCTCTGCGTGCCGGTCACCTGCTCGGGAGTGAGAGGTCCGAAGCGCTTGTTATACTCCTGTACTGCGTCCCTGCGGAGCTCCCTGTATTTTCTGAACATTGCCAGTGCACGGCGGCAGTTGGGATGAGTATCAAGATAGAGGTTCAGCTCCTTCAGAGTGAAGTCGTACTTCTTTATCCTGCTGAGAAGCATATTTTTTTCATTCATCTGTCTCTGCCTCCCTTCGAGAAGGGCAGGTCGAGTTCGGGAAAAAGAGTTCCCCTGCTCAGCGCCTCATCATCACCGTAGGTCTCTCCCCACTGCTGAAACGGCACATACGCCATTGCAAGGGGAGTATTTTTCGGGAAGCGGCTCATGCTGTCGTTCCCGCTGTTATTCTTCATTTCCGATACCAGAGAGGCTTCACGCTCATGGAGAATGATGCCCTCCATATCGTCAAAGAGATCAAGATTCATACCTTAGTCCTCCTTTCCTGCGCGGAGAACCATGTGCGAAAAAGCTCTCCGCACGTTTTATATTATGAGTTTGCGGAAAGCTTTGTTACAATAAAAAACGGCACCTGATATTCATCAGATGCCGCGTAATATTTTTTAGCCTTTGACAGCTACGAAAGCTTCTACGCCAAGGAGCGTGGCTATTGTCATGATAGTGGCTGCAAGGGCTACTCCGAGAGTAACTGCGATAATGCTCTTCTTGAAGTCAAGGTCAAGCAGACTTGCTGCCAGTGTGCCTGTCCATGCGCCTGTACCGGGAAGCGGAATGCCCACAAAGAGCAGCAACGCCCAGAACATTCCCTTTCCTGCCTTAGCCTTGAGCTTTTCGCCGCCGCTGTGTCCCTTTTTAAGGCACCATGAAAAGAACTTGCCGATAAATTTCTTGTCCGAGCCCCATTCAAGTATCTTTCTCGCAAAGAAGAAGATAAAAGGAACGGGCAGCATATTTCCTATCATGCAGATCGGTACTGCGTAATACCACTTTACGCCCATGCTGACGCCGATGGGGATACCGCCTCTCAGCTCTACGATGGGAACCATTGATATAAGAAATGTAAGAATATACTTTAACATAACAAAACTCGCTTTCATTTATAATCACATACACTCTATTATCTCATATTCTTCGGAAATAGTCAAGTGTTTTCCAGAGTTTTTTTATTAAAGGTTGACTAACCCAGCGGTTTACGCTATAATAATTATGCTAACTAAATCTTACTCAGAGGTAACTATAATGTATACAAGAAGACTTGCGGCTCTTGCCGCTTCTATCGCGATGTCAGCTTCATTTGTCTCCTGCTCCTCATCATCGGTGGGACAGGCTGACGTCAGCGGCACTGCTCAGACCGATACCACTGCGGCTCCCGAAACTGAGGCTTCCACCGAGGCTGTCACCACAGAGCAGCCCACCACACAGCCTGCCACCGCTGCTGCGGCTGAAAAGGGCAGCTTCTATGACGCAAAGGGCAGGCTCCTCCTGTCCACAGGCGAGGACGGCAAGCGCCGTGTCTCCGCAGAGCCCTATGCTGTTTCCTTTGCAAACATAATCACCACCATGTCCGACGGCTATGACGCCGCCTTCAACGATATCCTCACAACTCCAGACAGCGAGGGCGCAGGACAGTCCATACGCCTGACACTTGACGGAGATGTGCAGAACGAGATATACAGCTACATGGAGCAGAACAATATCGTTGGCTCCGTGGTTTGTCTCCGCACAGACGGCTCTATCATGGCTCAGGTGAACTATCCCTCCTATGACCCCAATGCCGTTGCCGACCAGAAGTACGACGAGGACCTTGCCTGGGGAGATGTGGGTAACAAGGCTTTCAGCAACTATGAGCCCGGCTCCTGCTTCAAGATAATGTCTGAGGTCATCGCAGACAAGCACGGGGTACTCCCTCTACGATGACGGCACCTGGGAGGTGGGAGGTGTTCCCATCGTCAACTGGGACCATGAGAGCAACAAGGGCGGCTACACTATCCCCGACCGCTCACTTAGCTCGGCATTCATAAACTCCAGCAACATCTTCTTCGCTAAGGCTTTTGAGGAGGTAGGCGCAGATGATGTTCTCGCCGACCTCAGCTCAATTTTCCACTTCGGCGCAGATGACGATATAAAGTGTGATTTCGGCTCACTCAGCAATAATATTGAGATATACTGCCTTGACGATCTGCGCAGGAGCGCCTTCGGACAGTCCTATGTGCTGACCTGTCCCATTTTCCTTGCCGCTCTCGGCAGAGAAGCCATTTTCGGCGACATGGTAACCCCCTTCGTAGTAAAGGATATCGTCAGCTCCGACGGTACTCAGAAGATCGGCGAGGGCTCAAAGCCCCTTGACGTTATCGCCTCAATTCCTGCGGATTACCGCCAGAACCTCCTTAGCGGAATGACGGGCGTGGGCTCGGGTCTGGGCGTTCAGCTCCCCGCAGGCTACAGCTTCTACGCCAAGACAGGAACCGCTGAGGGCTGGAAGGGCGACTGCCTCTACATTACGGGCTGCGCCAAGAACGATGCCGATGACGGCTCCACGGTATACGAAAACTACGATAACTACGGCGAACACGGCTCCTATGTGGTGGTAATGCAGGTCATGAACCCCACAGATCACGGCTTTGAGTTCGCTTCCCAGTCCTCAGGACTATACAGAGGCGTCATGAATATAGTTGTGGGCAGATAAACACGTCCCACAGCAGTTTTTCCCTTCCGTTTCCGCGGAAGGGATTTTTTTCGATTATTTTTTAAAACGTATTGACGAAGTTCAGAAAAAATTGTATAATTACAGTATAGGCTTTTATGCTCGGCATAACAGCCTTTCAGATATAGATAGCAAGGACGGTAATCAAAATGATATCGAGGGGAAAAAGACTTATCACAATGCTCGTTTCGGCAGCTGTGGTAGCGTCGTTTCCGTCCTGTTCATCGGAGGTAGGCAAAATAGAGGTATACAAGGACACCGGCTCAAAACCCGCTGCCCAGGAAAACGGAGATACAGCCGCCGCCGATATTACAACAGAAGAAACGACAACAACGACAACAACGACAGAACCCGTTTACAGAGGCAATATTTACGATACGAACTATAATCTCATTACATACAGCACCTACGCCGAGGGCGGCGAGGAACAGCGTACCTACGGAGAGGGCTACGCTTATTCATTCGGTAATATCATAAGCGAGGCTTCCGCAGGCTATGACGATGTCTTCGGAGACCTGCTCCGCGTAAAGAATCCCACTCCCGTCACGGCGGAGAACAATGTGGGACAGTCCATAAGACTGACCATAGATGCAAATGTGCAGACAGCACTGTGCTCATATATGGCTAATATGGGAATGGCAGGCTCAATTGTGGTGCTCAGGACCGACGGCTCTATACTGGCTGAGGTATCCTACCCCACCTATGACCCGGAGCTCTTTTTCTCCGACCCTTCCTATGTCGATAATCTCAGCAGCGGCACTATCGCCAACAAGGCGTTTCAGAACGCTTCTCCCGGCTCCTGCTTCAAGATAATGTCAGAGGTCATCGCCGACAAGAACGGCATAACCACTCTCTACGATGACGGCACCTGGGAGGACGGCGGCGCCACTATCGTCAACTGGGACCACGATACAGGCTGGTATCCCGTTCCGGAGAGGACGCTTTACTCCGCATTCGTAAACTCCAGCAACATCTACTTCGCAAAGGTATTCGACCAGTTGGGCACAGATACTGTGCTCTCTGACCTGAATAATATATTCCATTTCTGCGACACTATAAACTGCGACTTCGGTCCCATTGAGAACAATATAGAGATATACTGTGCCGATGACCTGCGCAGAAGCGCTTTCGGACAGGCTTATGTCCGCACCTGCCCCATATACCTGGCTGCCCTTGGCAGAGAGGCTGTATTCGGCGATATGGTAAAGCCCTTCGTCATACAGCAGGTGGTGGATACCACAGATCCCTACACACAGACACTTCCGGGAAGTGCTCCCTATGAAGTGCTGGACTCTATCCCCGAGAACTGCCGCCAGAATCTTCTGGACGGTATGACGGGAGTCGCCAATAATCTGGGGCTTTATGTTCCCGAGAACTACCAGTTCTACGCAAAGACAGGCACCGCCGAGACAGGCGCGGGAGATTTCCTCTATATTACAGGCTGTCTCAGGAACGTGAATGACAACTCCGCACAGAAGCCCGTCTATACAAGCTATAACGACTACGGCTACAACGGCTCCTACATAATCGTTATGCAGCTTCAGAACCCCGCCGATTTCGGTTTCGATTTCGCAAGCCAGACCGGAAGCCTCTACCAGGGCATCATCAATACCGTGCTTTCATACTGAAACACAGAGCGGCTCTCTCAGCCGCTCTTTTGTTTTCCGGTAATTGAAGCTCCTGACTTATAACTTAATTACCGCTTTACAAAATCTGTAAAACGTAGTATAATAGTAGTGTAAGATTTTAATTCAACGGAGGAATTTATATGTATATAACTTGTCTCGACCTTGAAGGCGTTCTCGTTCCCGAGATCTGGATCGCATTTGCTGAAGCAAGCGGTATCCCCGAGCTGAAGAAGACTACCCGTGATGAGCCCGATTACGATAAGCTCATGAACTGGCGTCTCGGTGTTCTCAAGGAGCACGGTCTCGGTCTCAAGGAGATCCAGGACACTATCGCTAAGATTGACCCCATGCCCGGCGCTAAGGAGTTCCTTGACTCTCTCCGCGAGCTTGGTCAGGTCATCATCATAAGCGACACCTTCACACAGTTCGCTGCTCCCCTTATGAAAAAGCTGGGCTGGCCCACTATCTTCTGCAACTCCCTTGAGGTGGCTGAGAACGGCGAGATCACAGGCTTCAAGATGCGCTGCGAGAAGTCCAAGCTCACTACCGTCAGGGCTCTCCAGTCCATCGGCTATGATACTATCGCAAGCGGCGACAGCTACAACGATCTCGGCATGATCGAGGCAAGCAAGGCAGGCTTCTTATTCAGAAGCACAGAGCAGATCAAGAAGGATCACCCTGAGCTCCCTGCATTTGAGACTTATGATGAGCTTCTTGACGCTATAAAGAAGGCAATGGCAGACTGAGCAGACCGCTCACAAGCCCACTGAAACGGAGGTAATGTTATGAGCTACAGCTTCAACGCTGAAAAAGTCACCAACGAGGTAGTTGAATGGGTAAGAGACCTGTTCGAGAGAACAGCCTCCCCCACCACTAACGCCGTTATCGGCATATCAGGCGGCAAGGACAGCTCCGTAGCCGCAGCAGTCTGCGTAAAGGCTCTCGGCAAGGACAGAGTCATCGGAGTCCTCATGCCCCAGGGCGAGCAGGCTGATATAGCCTACAGCCGCCTTCTGGTGGACACCCTTGGAATAAAGAGCTATACTATCAATATCGGCGAAACAGTAAGCACCTTTATGAATGAGCTCTCAAAGCACATGGAGCCCTCGGAACAGGCAAGAGTAAACACTCCCGCCCGTGTCCGTATGACTACGCTTTACGCCGTGGCAGCCTGCCACAACGGCAGAGTTGTCAATACCTGCAATCTCTCCGAGGACTGGTTGGGCTATTCCACTAAATTCGGCGATGCAGCAGGCGACTTCTCTCCCCTTTCCGACCTTACGGTCACAGAGGTATTACAGGTGGGCGACTTCCTGGGATTTCCCCGCGAGCTGGTACACAAGGTGCCTATCGACGGACTCTGCGGCAAGACCGACGAGGAGAACCTGGGCTTCACCTACGCTATGCTGGATAAGTATATCCGCGGAGAGGACGATCTCAGCTCTGTTCCCGAGATAAAGGAGAAGATAGACCGCCTCCACAGAGCAAACCTGCACAAGCTCCAGCTCATGCCAAAGTACGAATACAAAGTAAACAGCTGACGTTACTGAAAAATACCAAAAACAATGCCATAGTATTTCCGATTTGCTGTCGGAGGTACTATGGCATTTTTATTGATATGCCTTTTCTGAAAGGTATATCACTTTTTCTGTTTTATCTGCCCCGAAATAACATTTCGCCTATGCTATACTACCCAAAGGCGGTGAGGAGATCATCAGCTATCATCAGGGATATGATCTGATATTCCTTGACATACAGATGCAGGGTATGGACGGTATAAAGCCAGCAAACATTTTATTTACCGTTTTGTCAGCCTCAAAAGCTGTGGAACAAGCTACTCCTTTGTAATGACCGCAACGGCACAGGACATACGTCCGCTGATGATGAAAAACTCAGTATTGTCAAGCCCCAGATTGCGGAAGAACTCCTTATAGGACTCAAATGTGAACTCCTGAGTGAACCTTATGCCGATGAGCCCGCAAGCTTTAGCGATAATGCCGCCCGTGGTCTCTTTGGAATTAATATATGTCGGGATTATCAGTCTGCCGCCTTTTTTGCAGACTCTCAGCATCTCCCTGACTGCAGCAGGAGCATCGTCGAGAAGGTGTATCACGTTGCCTGCTACTACCTTGTCGAATTTGTTATCATCGCAGTTAAGGTGCATAATATCCGCTTTACGGAAGATAACATTATCAAGTCCACGGCATTTCGCTTCCGCTTCCCTCATCATGGCTGAGGAAAGGTCAACGGCGATCAGTCTGCGGCATTTCCGCGCTATGTCAGCAGTTATGGCTCCTGTACCGCAGGCACATTCCAGGACAATATCGTTTTCACTGACATATTCGGCTGTCCTTGTACCGAGAGCGCCATAGACTCTGCCATTCAGTTTATCTTCAATAAAGTCATATACACCTGCAACCTTATCCCACAACATATATTCTCTCCTTTAGAGCAATGTTATTTCCTGTTTTTCAGCGTCAACGTTGGCATTGGCTCCGTATGGCAGTATAGCTCTCGGAGCAGCGTGACCAAAATTGACATTGTAGAGTATGGGCAGCTTCGGATCGTTCACCACATCAGTCCACACTTTCTTGTACTCCTCATAGTTCACCTCGTTCACGGGCTTACCTACGATGATACCGTTTATATTTGCAAAAACGCCCCGTGTTTTCAAGGCTTCCAGGTATTCTCTCAACAACTGAGGAGACGGCATTTCCTCGCTGGTTTCGGCGAAGAGTATCTTCCCCTTCCATTCCTCAGCAGTTGGGAAAATGCTGTACTTTCCTGTTATATCAGCCTGTCTCAGGAAGTCCTCTCTGAGCCTGGGACATGCCATGAACAGGTCAGCGAGGATCTCGCTGTACCTCTCTGCATTTCCTCCCATGAGCATTTCACCCATGCTGTCGATACAGCCGCCCAGCAGCTCGCCCTCAAACACGGGTGCGCCCTGTAACAGCTCATAGCCGTGCTCCTCCTTGTGCGAAACGGGAGCAGTTCCCACAGCGGCGGCGGAGAAATCCTTTCTCTCCTCGTACCATACATCGGAAGGCGTTATCTTCCTGCCGTGATAAGGCGCAAAGCAGCTCTCGAACTGTGCCTTTGAGTAAGGGAGCATATCTCCCGAAAGCTCGGCAATGTCGCACATGAAAGCCTGTCCGTAGAAGGTCTGCAAGCCCAGTCTGTGGAACATGAGGTGGTTGTTGGTGGTATCAGAAAAACCCAGGAAGAACTTTGGGTGCTGCCTTACAGCGTTTATGAACTCCTCGTCCTCCATGAGATACGGGAAGGTGCGGAAGGTCTCGATTCCGCCTATGGAAGTGATTATACCCTTTACCGAGTCATCGAGAAAGGCTTCCTTCAGGTCTGCGGCACGTGCCTCGGGGTGACTGAGGATAAAGTCAGCCCCCGTGAGAGCGTGTCTTGTGAAAACGGGTTCAAGTCCCATTTCACGGAGCTTTTTCTCGCCCAGCTCCTTTTCGTGAGCGCAGTATGGCTCGCCGATAACGCCGCTGGAAAGACATATCACAGCGACCTTGTCGCCTTTTTGAAGCGGCTGAGGACAGATCATAGTGAATTACCTCCATTAGCAGAAAATTTTGATAGATCTTATTTTGTCACCGTTAAACCCGAATACGACCTGTTTATCTTCACTTTCACCGTAAATAAATGAGCCTTCTGTCTGAACATTCGGTTCACCGAAAGCCTTAACAATGTCATCTTTACCTGATCCGTAACCGATACCGCAGATACTGAAATCGCTGTCCGGAACATCATCGTCTATAAATAAACCGCGCAGCTCATTATCCTTTGAAAGATCAATAAAACCGATATTCTTATCTTTATAGTACAGCGTGTATGTTGATATATCACGCCCTTCATAGGGTATTGGATCAGCTGCGGTATAATTATCATCAAGATCATCAAATGAAGATGAAAGCGGGAGCTTCTCACCGTAAAGAACGATATTATCAAGCATTTCGCAGACAATATCCTGTTTTTCCGCAGAAGTTGTCCCGATCATTTCAGATGTTGTATCACTGTTGCTGTTGTTTCCGGACGGCTTTATATCATGTCCGCATCCGACCGATAATGCAGCGGCAGCGATAAATATAGCTGCGAAAATTTTTCTCATATAAATAATGCCTTAGATCTTCCTTATCTGTTGCGTGATTTGAGATTGCGGTCTATTTCACGGTTTGCGTCGCGCTTTGCGATGTCCGCACGCTTATCATAGAGCTTCTTGCCCTTGCAGAGCCCAAGCTGCATTTTCACCCTTGAGTCCTTGAAATAAAGGCTGAGGGGTATGAGGGAAAGACCCTCCTGCTTGAGAGTTCCGTAGAGCTTATTTATCTCGCGCTTGTGCATGAGGAGCTTTCTCACCCTCATGGGGTCGCGGTTGAAGATATTGCCTTTTTCATAGGGGGAGATGTGCATTCCGCGGACGAAAAGCTCGCCCTTGTCGATGGAGCACCATGAGTCCTTGAGATTTACGCCGCCCTGACGAATGGATTTTACCTCTGTTCCCACAAGCTCTATGCCTGCTTCATAGGATTCGAGGACGAAATAGTCATGGCGCGCCTTGCGGTTCTCGGCAATAGTTTTAGTACCTTTTGAGCGCATAATATCATCTCCTGTCTGGATAAAATTATACACTATGCGGGAGAAATTGTCAACCGTGGCAGATGCATTCCCCTGACGAAAACAGTCGGATCGAGTGGTTAGCTGTTAGTGCTTAATGCTTAGTTACGATGGCGGCGGCTTTACTTCTATCCATCGCCGAAGGCGATACCTTCACTATTCACTGATAACTCCCTCCCCTTGTTTTTTTCAAACTTTCATGTTATAAGCGGGGAGCCCCCGCAGGCTGTTTCGCGGCAAAGTATCATAAAACGGCAGTTTTTCTCCGCGCCCCTTGCAATTATAATGCTTTTATGTTATAATAATGGCACAGACCGTGGGGACGGTCCTAATGATATGGATTTTAATGAAAGGGGTATCACTATGAGACGTTATGGATTACTTGACCTGCTCTTTGAGGGAGCAGTGGCAGCGGCAGACTATATAGCCGATGAAAGGCGTGAAAAGCGCGGCGAAATGCAGCGCAATACCGTTCATCTCGGAGACATAAGCGGAAACAGGTCAATTGAATTTGCGGAGCTGCTCCGCGCAGATATAGAGACCGAAAAGGCTATGCGCAGCAATACCGAACAGCAGCTGCGCAGCAACTACAACTTCAGCAACAGGAATGCGGGTATGGACGACCTTTTCGCTGGTGCAACTCAGCAGAACAATCCCCCTCCTGCTCCTGTGCAGAGCTATGAAAGCTCACCCTCTGTTCAGAAATATGACGGCGTTCCCGATTTCGGAGGCACCTCTCCTGCCGAGCCTCCCAAAGGCGTCAGCCGCGGCGGTAAAAACACCCACGGCTACTGGAGTGACTGAATCATCACATAAAAACTTACCCCTGAGCGGTCTGATGACTGCTCAGGGGCTTTTGTTTTTGTTATGGAGCTCAGTTCCACCGCGGCTTGTTGCCAACTGACTTCTGAGCGTAATATGCAAGTATCCGTGAAGCATCAACACTGTCTATCCTGCAATCAGATTCGCTGCACATATTCACTGATTCCGTGTCTATATCCGCAGACATATACGCGAGTCGCTCCATAATGCCGTCGCTGTTTTCAGCGTCTGTGAAGTTAAAGCTCTCGCCTACAGACAGCCTTGCATAGCAGCTGAGTACCGCGCTGGCGTCCACCGCATTTACAGTTCCGTCCATATTAACATCGCCCTTTAAAATGGAAGCCACTGTGGGCGAGGCTATGAGCTCGTCACCAAGGTAAAGGCTTACGAAGCATATCAGTGTATCATTGACTCTTCGGAACTCCAGCTCAGGCTCACCTGAGCTGCCGAAGCTGAGCTCATCGGGCTCAAGCTCCTTTCCGTCAACCTCTGCTGAGGAGACTATGTCTCTTGGAGCTATCCCCTTCCTCATTATCACCTGATGCGCTGAGGAGTTCAGAACAACAGGACATTCCTCAGCGGCAGTTGTGCTTGTCTGAGGAGCTGTTGTGGTCGTAGTGGTTGTGGTTGTAGTTGTGGTTGTAGTTGTGGTTGTAGTTGTAGTGGTTGTGGTGGTTGTGGTAGTTGTGGTGGTTGTGGTCGTAGTAGTTGTTGTTGTGGTAGTTGTTGTAGTTGAAGTTGTGGTGGTTGTGGTCGTAGTAGTTGTTGTTGTGGTAGTTGTAGTTGTGGTAGTTGTTGTGGTTGTTTTCGGGGCTGTCACAACAATATCCCTTACTATCTCATCACCGAAGGGAATTACCACATATGTATTCCTGTCAGAGCAGCCGTAAATGGGATTTACACTGTTCTTCTGGTCGGTAAATACTGCGTCGCCCTTTGTGGGACCTGACTGCCACCATCAGTCGGTGTAGCCGTTGCCTGTGTATATGCCTATGTGATGGTTGTCGGAAAGCTGCCTGAGTCCGTTAAGACCTGTGCCGTAATATCCGTCCACGCACCAGATTATGTCACCCTTGCGGAGTGCGCCGCTGCCCAGCATTTCTGCCTTTGTGGAGAACTCATAGTACCTTACATTATAGATGTTAAGATACGAGAGCCAGCCGCTTCCGCCGTTCCATGACTTCCTGGTGAACAGGGTATTGAAGGTATCATTGAAGGGCACCAGTGTTCCTGCGTAGCTCATGGTGCAGCCCGTCTTAACGGAGATGCCCTTGGCAAGAGCGTGCCATACGAATGCCATACAGTTCAGTCCGCCGTCGGTGTCGGAACCGCCCGTGCTGACGATGGTGTCACGGCAGCCCTCGGAATACTGCCACAGGTCACCTCTGGGCGATGTAGCGTAGAGCCATGTGGAATAGGGCGTGCCTATGTAGTAATCATTGGAGGCGTACTCGGTTATGAAGCTCTGCCACTGGCTGAGCGAGATATTTGTCTGACCGCCTGAGGCTGTCTTTATAGCGTCATTGAAGTAGACGCCCTCGGGATTTTTAAGCCCTGCCGTCACAGTTCTCGTGCTTCGCTCGCGGTATACCGCAGATGTTGAGGTAGTTATCACGGGCTGTGCAGGAGCTGTGGTGGTAGTTGTTACTGATGTAGTTATTGCAGGCTGCCAGCCGCTGACGCCGTCCCAGGGAAGGACAATGTAGGTATTGCTCTTTGCACAGCCGTAAATGGGATTAATGCTGTTGTACTGTGCGGAGTAGTCACCGTCCCCTGTTGTGGGGCCCGTCTGCCACCAGAGGTCTGAGGAGCCGTTTCCCATGTATATGCCAACGTGGTGATTGTCGGCAGGGATACTGAGTCCGTTCATGAGAGTTCCCACAGCGCCGTCCACGCACCAGATTATATCGCCCTTGTTGAGTACTCCGCTGGAGAGCATATCGGGCTTGGTGCTGAATTCGTAATACTTGACGCTGTATTTTGATATGAAATCATACCAGCGGTTGTTGCCCCTGTCCAGCACTGGCGGGAGAAGCCATTGTAGTTGAAGCCGTTGAGCATGGGCACCCATTTGCCCGTTACGGACATATCAAGTCCCGAGCCCTCTGCAAGGCTCTTTGCAGCAGCGTGCCAGATAAAGCCGGTGCTGTTGAGACCGCCGTCAACATAAGAGCCGCCGCCCTGGGCAAGATAGCTTCCGTAGCCCTCAGCCGCCTGCCACACATCTCCCCTGGGAGAGGCGGAATAGAGCCAGTAATCAAAGGGAGTGCCCAGATAAAAGTCGGTCTTTGAGTATTTGTCCAGGAAGTTAACCCACTGAGAGCGGGGCTCGTGATAGCGGTTGCCTCCTGCGATATTGAACGCTTCGCCGAGAAATACCCCGTTGGGGTTATTGAGAACTGCCGCCTTTGCGCTGAGTGCGCTGTCGGGGAAAAAGCAGCAGGTAAATATCATAATAAAGGATATGAGCAGAGCGGCTGCCCTGCGGATAATATTATCGGAGTGAGCCATAGCAAAGCTCCTTTCACAAAATGTTCATAATTTATTATAGCATATTTATATAGAGATGTCAATATAAGCGATTTTATAGAAAAATCTTGCAGTAATTTGTTGAAATAGCTGCATTTTTATATATTTTGTCCACCAAATCTGCGAAATGTCGGTTGCAGTTTGTTCGTCAATATGATAAAATAACAATCAACAAGGGAGAAGATTTCGTCAAAATGTTATATGTCATGCACGATAAACAGTTGACGCTCAGAACCTTGGTACATAAAATAGAAATAAAGGGGATATTTATAGAAGGAGGAATTGGAAATGAAACACACAAATGCAAAAAGAGCAGCACTTTCGCTGCTCCTTTCGGCTGCCCTGACGGCGGGAGCGGTAATGCCCTCCCTGCGGTTTGACAGCACTGCCGCAGAACAGACGTCCACGGTGTCCAACCCTGTTATATGGGCGGACGTGCCCGATGAGGACGTTATTCGAGTGGGCGACACCTACTATATGGTCAGCACCACCATGTTCTTCAGCCCCGGCGCTCCCATTATGAAGTCCAAGGACCTTGTATCCTGGGAGATATGCAACTACGTCTATGATACCCTTGCCGATGGCGACGTTCAGAGCCTGAAAAACGGCAAGCATGACTACTCCCACGGACAGTGGGCAGCAAGTCTCCGCTATCATGACGGTATGTACTATGTCTTCTTCGGAAGCTACGGTACGGGAAAGTCCTACATATTCAAGACCAACGACATCGAGAACGGCACCTGGACAAGAAGCGAGATAAACGGTATGTACCACGATGCCTCCATTCTCTTCGATGACGACGGCAGGAACTACCTGGTCTACGGCGGCGGCGAGATAAAGATAAAGGAGCTCAACTCCGAGATGACAGGCTTCAAGCAGGGCGGCGTGGACAAGACCCTGTTCAAGACAAATATATCGGGATATGTTTCGGGCGAGGGCTCGCATATCCAGAAAATAGGCGATTATTACTACATATTCATCATTGCATGGCCCAGCGGAAGCGGTCGTACCGAGTACTGCTACCGTTCCAAGGATCTGCTGGGAACTTACGAGAGCAAGGTCGTGCTCAGCTCAGGCGTAGGCTCCTACGGCGGCGGCGCTGCGCAGGGCGGTATCGTTGATACTCCCGACGGCAAGTGGTACGGAATGCTGTTCCAGGACCACGGAGCAGTTGGAAGAATACCTGTACTTGTCCCCCGTCACATGGCAGAATGACTGGCCTATGATGGGCGTAAACGGCAAGGCTCCCGTAACATTTGAGATAGACGGCGGCTTTGCGGGGACTCAGCTTGCCAAGGACGATGATTTCAGCTACAGCGAGAACAAGCTGAAGCTTGAGTGGCAGTGGAACCACAATCCCGATAACTCGGCATGGTCGGTCACTGAGCGTGAGGGCTGGCTGAGACTCAAGAACAAGAACATCGCTTCTGAGCTCCTGAAGGCAAGAAACACCCTCACCATGCGTACCGAGGGTCCTGCCTGCTCGGGAATTGTCAAGCTTGACGCCTCAAACATGAAGGTCGGCGACTACGCAGGTCTCTCCGCTTTCCAGTTCAATTACGGAAACGTGGGCGTCTACGTTGCAGACAACGGCGAGAAGCGCATTTACATGGCTAACAACGGCGGCTACTCAAATAATGCCAATGTCACCGACAGCCGCAACAATATAGTTGAGGAGACCAAGCTCAGCGGAAACGAGATATACCTCAAGGCGGACTACCGCTTTGCCAATGTCACCTCCGACGGAAGCTCCTCAAACAACATCGACAAGGTAAATTTCTATTACTCATATGATGGAAGCAGCTGGACAAAGATAGGCAAGGAGATAGGCATGACCTATGACCTGAAGCTGTTCACAGGCTACAGGAACGCTATTTTCAGCTACCCCACCAAGACCACGGGCGGCTACGCAGACTTCGACTTCTTCGACTATGAGCGGGAGGAGTGGAATGCTCCCAATATCGTGGAGCCCGATCCCGACGGCTACTTCTTCCACAATACCTTTGAGAGCAGCACCGAAAAATGGAGCGGCAGAGGCTCCGCTTCCGCTGCTTCCGACAGCAAGGACAGCTACGCAGGCAGCGCTTCCCTCCTCTGCAGCGGCAGAGAAGCCAACTGGAACGGCGCTGTGCGCTCACTGTCAGCAGGTACCTTCAAGGCGGGCGAGGAATACAGCTTCAGCACTGTTGTAAAGTACGACGAGGGTCCCGCTTCACAGACCTTCTACCTCACCCTCCAGTATGACAAGGACGATGATACATTCTATGACAAGATAGCCATTGTGGACAACGTTCCCAAGGGCGAGTGGATACAGCTCAGCAACACCAATTACAAGATACCCGAGGGAGCTTCAAACCTCCAGTTCTACGTTGAGACTGCTGAGGACGCGTACGATTTCCGCGTGGACGAAGCCATCGGCGCTCCCGCAGGCACAGTCATTGATGGTCCCAGGGCAGTTCCGGTTATCCTTGGCGATGTAAACGGAGACCTGGTCATCGACAGCTTCGACATGACAGCTGCAAGAAAGGCTCTCCTTGCAGGCAAGTTCGATGACGCAAGGCTGAAAAAGTCCTTCGACGTCAACAGGAGCGGCAAATGCGACGTTGCGGACCTGCTCCTCATTCAGCAGTTCGTGCTGGGCAGGATAAGTGAGTTCCCCATTGAGGAGAGCATCGTTACTGAGGGACCTTCAGTCCACTACTCCATGGCTGAGTACACAAAGCTGGTGGAGGAAAAGGTTGTAAACAGAGAGCCCGATTCCTCACACCAGGAGAAGTCGGGAGTAAAATACGGCACTGTCAAGAGCGGCACTTACTACTCCACCACCTGTAAGCGCAACAAGCCCTTTAATATCCTGCCCCCCGCAAACTACGACGAGAACAAGAAATACCCCGTGCTCTACTGTATGCACGGCTACTGGGAGAACCAGGACAGAATGATAATCAAGGGCAACGGCACCATGTATACCCGTCAGATAATCGGAAATGCAATTGCTGAGGGCAAGGCTGAGGATATGATAGTGGTATTCCCCTACATCTATTCCAGCGCTACACAGGCTGACTGCTCAGCTATGGACGACGCCAACAACGCCGCCTATGACAACTTCATCAATGACCTGACCAAGGATCTTATGCCCTATATCGAGAAGAATTACAGCGTAAAGACCGGCAGGGACAACACCGCCATCACAGGCTTCTCAATGGGCGGACGCGAGTCTCTCCTCATCGGTATGCAGCGTCCCGACCTCTTCGGCTATGTAGGAGCTATCTGCCCTGCACCCGGTGTTACAGGAAGCTTCAGCTGGAAGAGCGGTGAGGAGCCCCATCTCCTGTTCATCACCGCAGGCAGCAACGATCAGACAGTATACAATATCCCCAGCGGATACAATGACAGCTTCACCAAGAACAACGTGCCCCATATCTGGCACTATGTAGAGGGCGGCTACCACGGAGACAACTCCATTCACGCCCACCTTTACAACTTCGTAAGAACATTATTCAAGGCATGACCATCACATTCTTTCCTCTTTAACGAAATACCGCAGCCCCTTCGGCGGAGCTGCGGTATTTTGCTTTATTTATCCTCAACGATGTTGTTTACCCATATATCGCTCCTCACCATGAAGTAGCCGATGACCACCTTTATTATCTCGGAAAAGGTGACGGCTGCGAAGATGATGCGGATATCAAGGTCTGTGAAATAGGCAAGGACTGCGGCAAGGGGTATCATTATCAGCCATGTGAAGCCGAAGTCGAAAAGGAAGGTGACGCCCGTTCTGCCGCCGCTCCTCAGTGTGAAGTAGCAGGCGTTTGTGTAGCCCCACAGCGGCATTGCCAGTGCCTGTATGACTATCATGTAGGCGGCAAGGCTCCTGACCGAGGGCTCGGTGTTGTAGATATGCGGAAATACAGGTGCAAATGGCAGTGTAACAAGTCCAACCGCCGCCGCAGCCACAACTGCGAAGAAAAGCAGCTTGTTGTCGGTATCGCGTGCTTCCTCAAGCTTGCCCGCTCCAAGCCTTGCACCGACGATTATGGCGATACAGGCTCCCATCTGGAGATATACAGAGCTGAAAAGATTGGTCATGGTGCTGGAGATGTTTCGCGCAGCCACCACCTCTGTGCTCCTGACGGAATAACACTGCATTACCACGGACATTCCGAATGACCATAGAAACTCGTTGGCGAGCATTGGTATCCCCTTCTTTGTGATATCCGCCATAAGTGAGGCAGGTATGCGGAAGCCGCGGAAAACTCCCCTGATATACCTGTTCTTGTCGGGGTGAGTGTGCGCCCAGACTATTACCACAAGAGCCTCAACGGTCTTGGCGATGACTGTCGCCCACGCTGCACCCCTTACTCCAAGGGCAGGCATTCCCAGCTTGCCGAAGATGAGACACCAGTCAAGGATCACATTTATCCCCACCGCAGACATGGCGGCTGCCATGGGAGCCTTGGTATAGCCGCACTCTCTTACCACGCTTGAGTACGCCTGTCCTATGCCGAAAGGCACGAAGCCTATCATGATTATCCTGAGATAGTCCATGCCGCTTTTCATTATGGCGTCCCTCTGCTCCTGAGTGCTCTCATTGCTGATGAAAAGAGATATGAGGGGCGAGCCGAAAAGGCTGCATATCAGGGCGGCTATGGCGATTATTCCCGTACATACCAGCAGTCGGAAGCGGAAGGTGTACTTCTGTCCCTCACTGTCGCCCTTTCCGAAGAACTGAGCGCCGAAGATACTTGGCCCCGCGACCGCGCCGAATACGGTGACGTTGAAAACAAAGACGAACTGGTTGATTATGGAGACTCCGCTCATGGGCTCTGTACCCAGCCTGCCCACCATTATATTATCTATAAGGCTCACGAGATTGGTCACCATCATCTGTAATATCATAGGTACCACCATGACCATGACTGTCCTGTAGAAGCCCTTTGTTCCGATGAATTTTTTTCTGAACTGTGCTGACATAAAAACCTCCTGTCGAATAGGAAATATTATAACACACAGCGGCAAAAAATCAAGCCGGTTTTTCATATATCAAAAAAATATCTGTAAGGATATGTCTGAGGGCAAAATTTGAATTGACGTAAAGCCGAAAAGGTGGTATAATTCTTTTTGCAGATATTGCGAAAGGAAGATAATATGGAAAATGAAATAAATATCCGCCCTATGAACGAAAACGACAGGACGGAGGCACTCTCCATGATGAGAGTTTTCTACGATTCTCCCGCGGTGATACATACATCTCCCGACAGCGTACTGGAACAGGATTTCCGCGACTGTATCGGAGACCTTCCCTATCTCCGCGGCTTCATTGCCGAGCATAACGACAGCGTGGCAGGCTATGCCATGACATCGGTCAGCTATACCACCGAATACGGCGGAGTATGCGTCTGGCTGGAGGACCTTTACATCAAGCCCGAGTACCGCCGCTTCGGTATCGGTACAGAGATGCTCAGACATATCGAGAAGACATTTCCCGAGGCTGTTCGCTTCAAAATGGAGGTCGAGCAGGACAATGAGGCTGCCTACGCCTGCTATTTCGGCGAGGGCTACAGGCTCTCTGACTACGGGCTCATGACCAAGGAGCGCTCATGAAGAAGGCTCTGGCTTTCATAAAAGCGCAGCCTGTACTGACGATCGCCTTCCTGCTGGCAGTCATAACTGTGTTCATAGTGCCCCCCGACAAGGAGTACATCGGCTACTGCAACAGAACGGTGCTAATAGAGCTTTTTGCCCTGATGGCAGCGGTTGCGGGGCTCCGCAGCGCTGGTATTTTTGACGCCGCTACAAGGGCGATACTCCGAAAGACAGGGACTGTCCGCAGACTTGGCGCTGTGCTGACGCTCATATGCTATTTCAGTGCAATGCTGGTCACCAATGACGTGGCGCTCATTACATTTGTGCCGCTGACGCTGCTCATATACCGCAGTATAAATGACCGGCGCAGTCTCATTCTCACGGTGGTGCTGGAGACGGCTGCCGCAAATCTGGGAAGCATGATGACTCCCGTGGGAAATCCACAGAATTTGTTCCTGTATGATAAATACGGACTTACCGCTCTCACCTTTCTCAGGACCATGCTCCCTGTGGGAGCTGTGGGACTCGCGGCAGTTATGGGGCTCACCCTGCTGCTGCCGAAGAATAAGTGTGAGGCTCCCGAAAGCAGCGGCGCAAAGCTGCCTGTTGTAAAAACAGCAGTGTTTGCTGCGCTTTTCCTGCTGTGTATTGCAGCTGTATTCCGCATCGTTCCCGACTGGGTATGTCTTGCGGGAGCAGTTCTTGCTGTCGCAGTCTGCGACTGGCGCATTTTCGGCAAGGTGGACTATGCTCTCCTTGCCACATTCGTGTGCTTTTTTGTGTTCGTGGGCAATATCGCCCGTATAGACGCGGTCAGCAGCTTTTTCTCCAGTATCCTTGAGGGACGGGAGCTTATAGTCTCTGCGGCGCTTTCACAGGTCATCAGCAATGTGCCTGCGGCAGTAATGCTTGCGGAGTTCACCGGCAACGGTACCCAGCTCCTTCTGGGCGTGGATATCGGCGGCTTAGGAACTATAATCGCCTCTCTTGCCAGCCTTATCTCCTTCCAGTTCTACCGCCGCAGTGATGGTGCGCAGACAGGCAGGTACTTTCTTGTGTTCTGTAATAAACTTTGCACTGCTCGGACTTCTCCTGGCTGTGCAGTACGCAATATCATAAACAGATACGACTGTCCCCGGTATTCAACGGAATGCCGGGGACTTACTTTTTCTGTACAATGGTAAAGAAAAAGGAAAAATTTTGTAAAAGGGCTTGACAAGTATGTTAAGATTGTATATAATGTGTATATACATCTGAGCAGAGCGTGTATATATAAAACAACATTATTTGCAATAAGATGTATAATAAAAGTTGCTTTTGCAAAACAAAAAGTAATAATTATTGGAGGATTGAAATGCAGAAACACAGGAAACTCCTCACTCTTATTCTGGCAGCTTTGCTGACAGCAAGTGCAGCGGGCTGCTCCGCCTCGTCCAAAAAGGACAGCAGCAAGGACAGCAGCGCCTCTGCTTCGGACGGCGAGGTAAAAGCCGGCTCTGACGGTGAGGAAGAGTCAGAGGAGAAAAACAAGGGCGATATAAGACCGCAGGACGATTTCTACGGCTATATCAATTACAAGACCCTGTCGGAAATGGAGATACCATACGGTATGGACGCAATGACGCCCTTTGATAGTCCCGACGGTGAAGACCCTGTTACAAAACTCGTTCAGGAGATAGCCGATGACAATACCAAATTTCCCGCAGGAAGCAACGAGCAGCTGATCCATGATATCTATCATCAGGCTTATGATTACAAGGACGACGGTACTGCCGAAAAGGAGATAATGGGCAACTGCGACAGGATACTTGCCGCAGAAAATATAAATGACCTCTTTGATGTATGGGGTGATCTGGTTCAGAATTACGGTGCAAGATCCATGTTCACCTTCGATGTTATGCACGATTACATCGACAGCACAAAGTATGCGCTCTATCTCTATCCCATTGGCGACTTCCTCGGTTCTACACTGGAGGATATCAACGATGACCCCAGAAATTGCAGGAATGCCAACAACTTTGCAAGGGATATGCACAGAGTAATGGGCGATGACTATGAAACTGCCGACGAAAAGGGCAGACAGATGGTATATCTCGGTATTGACATTGCAAATCACACTGATTTTGATCTGACTTTTGATATGGATATGATCATGAATAACCAGGAGATCAGCTTTGAGGAGTTCGACGCTATAATGAGCAATTATGACGGCTCCTTCGCAGACCTGTTCCTGGGCAATGCCACAGAAATGGGCGACGGTATCTTCGTTGGCGACAAAGAACAGCTCGCCGCTGTAAATGACCTCATGACCGAGGAGCACCTTGAGCAGTGGAAGTCGTTTATCCTCAGCTCATATCTGGGACAAATTGGCAGTTTCATTCGCGAGAGCAATGATATACTCGCTGACTACAATCCCGAGAGCAAGGAAGTAAAGGAAGAGGCCACCGCAGCTTCTGTGGCACCCTATCTTTCATATCAGATCTCAGAGCTCTATGCTCAGAGGTATTACACTCCTGAGATAGAAAAGGGGATCAACACCCTCTTTGATGATATTATCAGCAGCTACCGAGAGCTCATAAACGGTGCGGACTGGCTCACAGCCGACACCCGTAAGGCGCTGAGAACAAAGCTTGACAATATCCTTCTCATAACCACAGGTGAGTACCACGAGACTGATTCCAAGGACGCAAAGCTTGTGGGAAAGGACTTCTATGAGACTCACAAGAATTTAATGAAGTATCAGATAAACAGAAAAATGGAGCTTTTGGGCTCACCTATGGACAGAGAGAAGCCCCTGATGACTGCCAACACTATAAACGCGCAGTATCTCCCCTGCAACTCAATAAACATCACAGTTGCGATCATGCAGCCTCCCTTCTTTGATCCGGACAGGAGCGAAGCAGAGAATCTGGGCGCACTGGGCACAGTTGTGGCACATGAGATAGGCCACGCCTTTGACTCCAACTGTATAAAGTACGATCCCGACGGCAAGTTAAATCCCGACTGGATAAACGAGGCTGACAGAAAGATACTTGAGGAACGTGCCGACGCCCTCTCTGAGTATTACAGCAGCTACACCATCATGGAGGTCTTCCATGTTGACGGAAAGCTCACCAATGGCGAGAATTACGCCGACCTCAGCTCTCTGGAGTGCGTTACCAATATAGTTGACGATCCCGAGGAGCTGAAGAAGCTTTTCAAGAGCTATGCCGAGATATGGTGCACACTGGCTGTGGATTCTGACGCAGTAGAACTGCTCAGTGAAGATGAGCACAGTCCCGGAAAAGTCCGCGTAAACGCCGTGCTTGCCTCGAACAAAAAGTTCAACGAGGTATATGATTTGAAGGAGGGCGACGGAATGTATGTCGCTCCCGAGGAAAGGGTAAGCAGGTGGTAAGCGATGAGACTGATATTCAAGCATATTTTCAAGGACATATTTGCCCATAAGCTGAGAACTCTTCTTCTGCTGATCTGTATTATCGTGTGCAGCTTCACAGCTATGATATGTATGGACCTCAGCGGCTCCCTCAAGACAATGCTGAGAGGTCTTTTCTCAACTATGGCAGGCTCAAGCGATCTTGAAGTAGATACTAAATCCCCCGTAGGAGATGACTTTGCAGACGGTGCTCCCGACTGCAATATCCTGAGAATCGCCGGTATTTCCTGCTACTTCGACAGAAGGATAGACAGCGATTATTCCTATGTCAACCGAGGTGAGGCAACTGTTGTAGCTGTTGATCCCGAGGAAGGCAAGAATATGAACGTCATACGCGATGAAATTCAGATAGACGGCAAGAAGGCTGGTATCAGCAAGAACTTTGCTGAGGAATTCGGCTTTGAGGAGGGTGACAAGATAGTCCTCCACGGAGACAGAGACGTTCCCGTTGAATTCACCGTCGGTACAATTGAGGAAAAGCAGGGACTTTTCTCAATGAGCGATAAGGTCATAGTAATAAGCCTGGAGGATATGAAGGATCTCTCTCTCAGCGGAGAAGCAGAGATCACCTCTGTACTGGTTGACGTCAAGGATGACAGTCAGATAAAGGACGCAGAAAAGTTCTTCAAGGATAAGTACCCCACAGCTGAGGTGACCAACTTCCTTGAGGACAAGGACCTTGAGGATTCCATAAAGGGAATTTCACGCATATTCCTTATACTCTTTGCTATCTGTATGCTCCTGGTAATATTCGTAACGGTATCCGTATCCGAGCGTATGATAAGCGACAAGATGTCCGTTGTAGGTACATTCCGAAGCCTGGGAGTTTCCCCCGCAAAGGCCACATTTGCCCTCATTTTTGAGAATGCGCTCTTCGGACTTGCAGGAAGCTGTATAGGTATACTTCTCTACATTCTTATAAAGGAGCCTCTGTTCAACTCCATGCTCATAGTTGAAGATGCGATACGTCCCAAGGTGCCCATGCCGAAGTTCTACGTATACATCGGAGTTATCCTGGGAGCTGTCATCATCGAGAGCCTCTGCCCCATAAAGGAGAGCGTAAAGGCTCTGAGAGTGCCCATCCGCGACATCATCTTCAACACCAAAGAGACCGAATACAAGCCCAGCAAGGCAGCAACAGTCATCGGAGCTCTGCTCCTTATCACAGCAGCTGTCACCTTCTTCTTCAAGGACAGCTTTACAACAAATATGATCTGCTTCATCTGTGTAATAGCAGGCGCAGCACTTCTTTTCAACTACGTTACCAGAGGCATCGCAGGGCTTCTTGCAAAGCTCTTTGATAAGCTGAACTGGCCTATCGCACATCTTGCGGCAGTTGAAGCAGGAGCAAAAAAATCCACAGTAGGAAGCTCTGTGCTCTGCGTTACAGCCGCAGCACTTGCTCTTGTTATCTATATGTTCTCCAATTCTCTTTCCAACGTTTACTCAAAGCAGGTGTTCAAGTGCGACGTCATAAACGCACTTTCCGGCACCAAGCCCACAATGCTCACCTATATAGACCAGCTTGACGGCGTGGAGCAGACCGAGTTTTTCTACCTTACTCAGGACTATGTGAAAGTCGGCGAAAAGCAGAAGGAAGAGATCTTATATCTCTACGGCTGGAAGGACGGCGGAAATCAGCTGGTGGATACCTTTGAGGGCTGTGATGACCATATCGGCGCCGATGAGGTATGCCTCGGAAAGGTGCTGATGAAGGATTACGGTCTCGAGGTAGGCGACAAGGTAAAGCTGACCTTTATGGCACAGGGCTACCTCCCCGCTGAAAGAGAGCTTACCATAAAGAGCAAGATAGACATTGACTACGGCTCAGGCACAGGTACCTGCGTTGTCCTCAATGAGGACACATACAAGGAGATCTACGGCGATCACCCTGCATATCTCTTTGTCAAGGGCGACGATCCCAAGACGATAAAGAAGACCATACAGGATCACTCCGCAGACCTTATACCTATGTGTATGACCAGCAATGAATATATGCTTCAGCTTGGCGTGAGCCGTGCTATACTCATGGTGATCATACATATGCTCATACTCATCGGCGTAGGACTTACCTTTATTGGTGTTGTCAGCAACCAGCTCATCGGACTTGAGGGCAGAAAGCGTGAATGCGCTGTTATGACCTCAGTGGCAATGCCAAGAAAGAAGCTGTCGAAAATGTTCCTTATCGAAAATATGATCGCCGCCGGAACAGCTCTGCTGTTTGCGGTACCCATAGGAATGTTCATGTCAGTGATATTCATGAGAATGATGGACACAACAGGAAACGTTATCCCTCTGTTGATACCCGTAGTAAAGTGCGTTATCTATGCAATATTCCTCTGGGGCATATTCACACTGGTATCACTGTTCCCCATAAGGGCACTGAAGAAAATGGATGTAGTTTCACAGCTGAAATACGAATAAAGGAGAAAGTTCAATGGCTAATTTAATAGAAGTTAATAACGTATATAAGGCTTTCGGCAAGGGCGAGAGCATGACAAAGGTGCTGTCGGGAGCGTCCCTCAGCGTTGAAAAGGGCGAATTCGTATCCCTTATGGGTGCTTCGGGAAGCGGTAAATCCACTCTCCTCTACCTCATAGGCGGACTTGACAGATACTTCAACGGCACTATAAATGTTTGCGGAAATGATATCGGCAAAATGAAGGAGAAGGACCTCTCTGCACTGAGACTTGACAAGATAGGCTTTATCTTCCAGTTCTACAACCTGGTCCAGAACCTCAACGTTGAGGACAATATCCTCCTTCCTTCCAGTGTAAAGGGCAAGAGCAAGGCAGAGATGCAGGCACAGCTTGACGAGATACTCCGCATAACAGGCCTTACCGAAAAGCGCAAGGCAAAGCCCTCTGAGCTCTCGGGCGGTCAGCAGCAGAGAGTCGCTATCGCAAGAGCTGTTATCGGCAATCCCGAGATAATCCTGGCTGACGAGCCTACAGGAAACCTTGACTCCAACGCAGGTGCCGAGATAATGAAGCTCTTCTCTGAGATAAACAAGCAGAAGGGCATCACTATACTTCAGGTTACACACTCTCATAAGTGTGCAGCCTACGGCGACAGGATAATCGAGCTTATAAACGGCAAGACCGCTTCACAGAATGAGGCTGCCGAAGCCGTACAGGAAGCTGTTACCGCTCAGTAAAAAACGAATAAAACAAGCCCCGAAGTATTAATACTTCGGGGCTTGTTTTATTCTCATGCCTTTGGCATTTTCTTTCTGATATCCGAAAGGCGCTCAAGCGCGCTGTTCAGTGTATCGTTCTTCTTTGCAAAATGGAACCTGATATACCTGTTTTCAGGCTCCTTGAAAAAGCTTGAGCCGGGAACTGCTCCAACGCCTACATATTCAGCCAGCTTCTCGCAGAAATCAAGGTCGCTCTCATAGCCGAACTCTGATATGTCAAGAAGTATGTAATAGGCTCCCTGAGGAACTGTATGGCTGAGACCAATGCGGTCAAGTCCGTCAAGGAAGAGCTGTCTCTTTTCGGTGTACTTGTCCTGTAGCCACTGATAGTAGTCAGCTCCGAAGCGAAGTCCCGTAACGGCTGCTTCCTGGAGAGGCGCTGCAGCTCCCACGGTGAGGAAGTCATGCACCTTCTTGACGGTGTCGATTATCTCGGGCGGTGCTATGACATAGCCAAGTCGCCAGCCTGTGATGGAGTAGGTCTTGGAAAGTGAGGAGCACGAAATTGTCCTCTCCCACATATCCGGCAGCGAAGCAAAATAAATGTGCTTATGGGGAGCGTAAACTATATGCTCATAGACCTCGTCGGTGATGACGAAGGTATCGTACTTCTTAGCGAAGTCAGCTATGATCTGAAGTTCCTCCAGTGTGAACACCTTTCCGCAGGGATTGGAGGGATTGCAGAGGATTATGGCCTTAGGGTGCTGTTTGAATGCCGCTTCAAGAACGTCTGCATCGAAGCTGAATTCCGGCGGTATCAGGGGAACGTAAATAGGCTCGGCTCCCGAGAGAATGGTATCTGCGCCGTAATTTTCATAGAAGGGCGAGAACACGATTACCTTGTCCCCGGGGTCTGTGACGGTCATCATTGCCGCCATCATAGCCTCGGTGCTTCCGCAGGTAACGACTATCTCGCCGTTGGGGTCTATTTTCCTGCCCATGAGTGCAGACTGCTTGTCCGCAAGAGCCTCGCGGAAATTCTGAGCGCCCCATGTTATTGAGTACTGGTGGAAGTCCTCGTTTGTGACCTGCGCAAGGCGGTCAAGTATCTCGCGGGGAGGCTCAAAATCGGGGAAGCCCTGGGACAGGTTAACTGCGCCGTATTTATTTGAAATTCTCGTCATACGCCTTATGACGGAATCTGTAAATGTCTCTGTTCTGCTTGAAAGCTTTGGCATATTTTTCCTCCTGAATCATATAAAATGTAGGGGCTGGCGTCCTCGACAGCCCACTCAGTCAACCGATGGGACGTCGGGGACGCCGTCCCCTACAAGAACAATTCGCATGGGGCGATGCTCACACCGCCCCTGCATACATCTTTTATATTATACTACTATCAGATGTTGTAGTCAATATTTCTCTCGTCGATAACTCTTCTTGACTTGTGCTCGGAACGTGTATCAAGTCCGCCGTCGGGGTGAACCACCACCTTTGCAGGCTTAACGCCGATACGAGCCTTCAGTGCTGCGCTTATCTCTGCTGCAACTGTATCATCGTCCTTCGGGTTATCTGCGTTCTTCTCGATCTCAACAGCATGCTTGGCTGTGAAGTCCTTTTCGAAGATACGGATAAGGTACTCGCCTGTGATACCGCTCTGCTCGCGGATAACCGCCTCGATATCGCTGGGGAATACATTTACAGCGGAAACGATGAACATATCGTCCTTTCTGCCGAGGATACTGATCCTTCCGTGTGTACGTCCGCACTTGCACTTTGTGGTGTCGATGCGTCCGATGTCACCTGTCTTGAAACGGATGAGAGGACGGGCGTGCTTGCGGAGAGTTGTGAATACAAGCTCGCCTACCTCACCCGGCTTGAGTACCTCGCCTGTGTGGATATCAACTGTCTCCACAAGGATGTGGTTCTCGGCGATATGAAGTCCGTCGTGGTACTCGCACTGTGCGGCGCAGGCACCGAAAATGTCGGACAGTCCGTAGAAGTCATATACCTCAGCGCCCCAGAGGTCCTCGATAGCCTTTCTTGTGGCATCAATGGAACCGCCGAGCTCGCCTGCTACGATGATCTTCTTGATATTGAGATCCTTCTTGGGATCGATACCTGCCTTGAGAGCCTTTTCACCAAGCTGCCATGCGTATGAAGGGGAGGTCCATATTACAGTGGGCTGATAGGTCTTGAGTATGAAAAGGAGTCTCTCGCTGGGCAGTGTACCGCCCCAGATGCACAGTGCGCCTAAGTTCTGGGCACCGATAACATCAGGTCCGCCAACGTAAAGTGAGAAGTTGAGAGCGTGAACGTAGCGGTCATTGGGTCTCATTCCCACCTGCCAGAACCAGCGGCTCTCTGTCTCCTGGAACTCGTCGAAGTCCTTCTTTGTGAAGGGGCTCATTGTGGGAACTCCCGTAGAACCTGACGATGTTGATATGAATACAACGTCCTCCTCGGGGACTGCACACAGCTCACCAAGGAATGAGCCGACGCCCTGAGTGTCACGCTGAGTTTTCTTGTTGATAAAGGGGAACTTTTCGATGTCCTTGAGGGTCTTGATGTCCTCGGGCTTACGCCTGCCTCATCGAATGAACGCTTGTAGTAAGGAGCGTTGTCGTATGCGAACTTAACGATCTCCTTCAGGTCTTCAAGCTGTCTCTTTTCCAGTTCCTCGCGGGGGAGGGTTTCCAGCTCCTCGTCCCAGAATTTGTTGTTTACATCTCTGCTCATGTCTTTATCCTCCGATTTCTTATAATTTCGATATTTCCTATCTGTTTTCTATGCTTTTATTATACACCCTATAAATGTTTTTGTCCAATACCAAAGGCTTATCATCAGTTATAGGCGATCCCTATAACTGATATACACCTTCATCGGGAACTATTTTCCCGAATATTCAAAGCTGCTGTTTATGTAATCCCACTTCTTGTCGCGGGACTCCGTTATCACTCTTATATCCTCATCGTCAAGGTGTTTAAAGCGTCCCTGCTTTTTCAGATAAGCCTCAACGCTTGTGAACTCCTTCGGCTTGTGGTTGAGAGTGAACCTGCCGTTTTCATACTCCGCAAGATACCACAGACCGCTGTCCACTACCTCTCTGGCTATGTCCACTGTCTCGTCGGGAGCGACTCCCCAGCCCGTGGGACATGGTGCGATAACGTGGATATACTTGGTGCCCTGTATCTGCGATGCCTTCTTCACCTTGGCGATAAAGTCGGGCAGGTAGCCTACGCTTGCAGTAGCTGCATAGGGAATATCATGGGCGGCTGCTATCTCGAACATATTCTTCTTGGGACGGATATTGCCGTGGATATTCCTGCCTGCGGGAGTGGTAGTGGTCTTTGCGCCGAAGGGCGTAAGGCCGCTTTTCTGTATGCCCGTGTTCATGTAGGCTTCGTTGTCGTAGCAGATGTAGATGATATTGTCGTTGCGGTCGATAGCTCCGGAAAGAGCCTGTATACCAATGTCTGCGGTACCGCCGTCACCTGCGAATCCGACTGCGGTGAAGTCCTTATATCCCTTGGCTCTGAGACCTGCCTCAACGCCTGTGAGCATGGAGGCTGTGCCTGCAAAGGTGGAGATTATGGAGTTGTTGGAGAAGCAAAGCTGTGGAAAATTAAATCCTACCGCCGACATACAGCCCGCAGGCAGCACTGATACTGCATTCCTGCCCAGTACCTTCAGTGCAGCTCTTACCGCAAGGCTTCCGCCGCAGCCTGCACAGGCCTTGTGACCGTAGAAAAACTCCTCGCGGGAAATGCTTTCCGCCGTTTTATTAGCCATTGTCCGAACCTCCTATGCCAAGGAAATGAACGCCGTCCTTACCGTCGGCGATGTGGTTGAAAATATCCTCGATGTCTGCGGCAGAGATATTACGTCCGCCCAGACCGCCGATGAAGTTTCCGCCATTTATAGTGAGCCCTGCTTTTTTCAGAGCCGAATTAACATTGGTATAAACTGCGCCCTCGTTTCCGAAGCTGATGTCCTTTTCAAGAACTCCGTAGCCCTTTGCGTTTTTCAGCTCACGGGCTATTTCTTCATTGGGGAAGGGACGCATATAACGTATCCTGAGAACTCCTGCCTTCACTCCCCTGCTGCGGAGCTTATCTGCGGTCTCGCGGCAGAGTCCTGCGATGCTTCCGAGAGTTATGAGTATGTAGTCGGCGTCCTCGGTAAGGTAGCTCTCTGTGAGTCCCGTATACTGTCTGCCGAAGATCTCCGCGAACTCCTTCTCGGTCTCAGCGATAACGGCTTTGGCTGCCAGAACTCCCTCATGCTCCCTGTATTTAAAGATGTAGTTGGTATCGGGACCTGCGGAGAACGCCATGTTCTTCGGATTATCAAAATCGATGCGGTTATCGGTCTCGTAGGGCGGCAGGAACCTGTCTGCCTGCTCTCTGTCGGGGATCTCCACAGTCTCGTAGGTATGGGTAAGTACGAAGCCGTCAAGGTTTGCCATGAATGGTGTGGAGACCGCCTTGTTCTCAGCTATTTTATAGCTCATGAGTGCAAGGTCCAGAGCCTCCTGTGCGTTCTCGGCATAAGCCTGTATCCAGCCGCTGTCAAGCTGTGAAAGACTGTCACGCTGGTCTCCGTAAATGTTCCAGGGGAGCGCCGTTGACCTGTCCGCATTCATCATGACTATGGGGAACCTGCCTCCTGCGGCGTAGTAAAGACATTCCGCCATGTAGAGAAGTCCCTGTGATGATGTTGCTGTGAAGGCTCTTGCTCCTGCAGCGCTTGCTCCTATGGCACATGAGAGAGCGGAATGCTCCGACTCAACATGGACGTACTCAGCCTTGAGACTGCCGTCCTCAACCATCTCGGAAAGCCGCTCCACAACGATTGTCTGGGGAGTTATAGGGTAAGCCGATATGACCTCTGGGCGGGCAAGCCTTATACCCTCGGCAAATGCCTCGTTGCCCGAAAGAAATTTCCTGCTCATCAGCGCTCCGCCTCCATTCCTATGGCACCTATCCTGCAAATTTTTGCGCATATTCCACAGCCCTTGCAGAAGTCATAGTCTATCTGTGCCTTGCCGTCCTTTATTGAGATAACGCCGTCGGGACAGTACAGATAGCACTGCTCGCAGCCAACGCATTTTGCGTTTTCCACCACTGGGCGGATACTTCTCCAGCCGCTGTTCACTGTAACCAGATAGCCCGCTTCAAATGAAGTATTCACAGGCACCTCGTCAAAGGTGAAGGCGGTCTTTTCCCTGATATATGGTCTCATGCAAGCACCTCCTCAACGGCTCTGCGAAGTGCGGCGATATTGCGCTCCTGTATTTTTTCGGGCATATAGCCCTTGATGGAGCTTATCGCCTCCTCAACGGAAACTACTCCCGAAAGTCCAACAAGCAGTCCGTACATGACGGTATTCACTGTGGGAAGCCTGAACTCTGCGGCTATCTTCTCACCGTCAAAGGTGAGGACACCGTCGATAACATTCTTTGAGTTGACTATTATCCTGCCGTCCTCCCTGAGGAGCTGTTTCAGCTGTGGGCTGTACAGGGTATCGTCAAGTATAACGATATAGTCCGCCTTTTCGGTCTGGCTCCTGTCGGTGACGGGTCTGGTATCAAGCTTGGTGAAGGCTCTTACGGGAGCTCCGCGTCTCTCGGGACCGAAGGAGGGAAAAGCCAGTGCATATTTATTGCTGTTTTCGGCAGTATAGGCTGCTCCGAGGAGCTTTGCGGCGGTGAATGCGCCCTGTCCGCCTCTGCCTGACCAGATTATCTCTTTCATGGGAAAACTCCTATCATTTTGGTATGTTTTAATTATACACCTATAGCGCTTCCCTGTCCAATACCGAAACGCTATGATGTGTTATAGGATAAAATTATAGCCCAAGGTAGCCCTTTATCTCGCTGATGTAGATCTCAGCCATTTCGCTGAGTATGACGTTTTTCAGCGTGATATAGCCTATCTCCATTACCTCGTCCGCAGATCCGCTGTCGAAGGGGACAGCGATATAGTCGCTGCCGTTGAGCTCCTCGCAGATAATGCCCGAGCAGAGCGTGTAGCCGTCAAGTCCTATCATGAGATTGAGCATTGTGGCGCGGTCATTTGCCTTGATTATGCGCTGGTACTCGTTGGTGCTCAGTATCTCCTCAGCAAGATAGAAGGAGCTGTTGTCGCCCTGCTCAAAGGAGAGACATGGATAGTCCGCCAGCTGTTCAAAGTTTATGGACTTCTCTCCTGCCAGCGGGTGTCCCTTCCACAGGTAGACGAAGGGGCTGCACCTTGTAAGGGTGTGGAACTCCAGACCGTTGGAGCTGAGCAGCTTTGTCATGGACTTGCGGTTGAAGTCATTGAGATAGATTATGCCTATCTCGCTGCGGAGAGTTGCCACGTCGCTGATTATCTCCGCGGTCTTGGTCTCGCGGACCGCAAATTCATATTCAGAGGTGTCGAAGCGCTTTACCATCTCCACGAACGCCTTTACCGCAAAGGAATAGTGCTGAGTGGACACGCCGAATTTCTTCTTCACATTGCCCTTGCTGATATACTTCTCCGCCAGAATATCGAACTGTCCCACCACCTGTCTTGCGTACTGGATGAACTCTGCACCGTCATTGGTGAGAGTAACTCCCCTGCCGCTTCTGTTGAATATCTTTATGCCTATTTCCTTTTCGAGCTCCTGCACTGATGAGGTCAGTGAGGGCTGGGACACATAGAGCTGTTCCGAAGCCTTGTTCATGGAGCCTGTTTCGGATATGGCAAGAATATATTTAAGCTGCTGTAAAGTCATTATAACACCTCTTAAAAAAATAATAATAAAGGCGGCGAAGCCGCAGCATCGGGATTCTCAAGGGAGGCTCTCCCTTGAGCGGGAAGGTGTGCGAGGAAGGGCAGAGCCCTTCCTTAGAAGTAGTGCGACAAGCGAAGCAATGTCACTCGGCTGTAACGCATTCCCCCCCTCGGCTCGACCGACGGTATAATTATATTGCCATCGCTGAAATGCTTCGGTTTTAGTCAAATAACCCCGTACTGAAGTATCTGTCTCCACGATCGGGGAACACTGTGACTATATTGCCCTTTGCGCCGCTGTCTATGAGCTTCAGCACCGCTGCCATAGCCGCTCCCGAGGAGGAGCCTGCGATAACGCCCTCCTTAGCCGCAAGCAGTCTTGCTGTCTCAAAGGCTTCGCTGTCATTGACCTTTATCACCTTATCCACCAGTGTCATATCCATGGTGTCGGCAATAAAGTCATTGCCTATGCCTTCGATGTTGTAGTCGCTGTGCTCACCGCCGCCCATGGTAGAGCCCACGGGGTCCGCCAGAACTCCCTGTGCAGAGGGAACTCTCTCCTTGATATACCTGAGTATGCCCGTATAGGTACCGCCGCTTCCTGCACCTGCCACAACGTAGTCGATCTTACCGTCAAGGTCCTCGAAGATCTCCCTGCCCGTGGTCTCATAGTGAGCAAGGGGGTTGCTCTGGTTCTTGAACTGCTCCAGCGAGATAGAGCCCTTTATCTGTGCCTTTATCTCCTCTGCCTTTTTTACAGCTCCAAGCATTCCCTCCTCACGGGGAGTGTTGATGACCTCCGCTCCCAGTGCGCGGAGCAGCGACTGCTTCTCCGCCGAGAACTTTGTGGGTACTACAAAGATGATACGGTAGCCGCGGTTCAGAGCGGCAAAGGCTATGCCAAGACCCGTATTGCCTGCGGTAGCCTCAACGATGGTGCCGCCTTCACCCAGAAATCCCTTTTTCTCGGCGTCATTTATCATGTACAGACCTGTGCGGTCCTTGACGCTTCCCGAGGGGTTGTAGAGCTCCAGCTTTGCGAAGACGTTCACGCCCTCTGCCTGTACGATATTTCCAAGTCTCACCAGAGGAGTGTTTCCGATAAGAGACTGCATTGAATCATAGTACTTCATATATATTATCTCACCTTCTTTCAGCTTTTGCAATAGCCTGTGCAATATCTCCGAGAATATCATTGATCTGCTCAATACCCACAGAGAGTCGGATAAGTCCGTCGGTTATACCCACTTTTTTGCGTATATCCGCAGGAATTGAGGCATGAGTCATTGATGAGGGATGGCATACAAGTGACTCAACTCCGCCCAGGCTCTCCGCCAGGGACACCAGCTGAAGGTTCTCAAAGAATGTGTTGATATCATAGTTGTCTTTCAGCTCAAAGGAGATCATTGCTCCGCCGTTCTTTGCCTGTCTGAGGTTCACCTCATAGCCCTGACTGCCGGGAAGTCCGGGATAGTAGACATTCTTAACTGCGTCATGCTCAGACAGGAACTGTGCTGCCTTCTCAGCGTTGTAAACGTGTCTGTCCATGCGGACTGCGAGGGTCTTGATACCCCTGATAAGCAGGAAGGAATCAAAGGGACCGAGAACTCCGCCTGTTGAATTCTGTATAAAGGCAATCTTCTCTGCAAGCTCCGCGGAATTGACAACGGCAAGTCCCGATACCACGTCACTGTGACCGCCGAGATACTTGGTCGCGCTGTGTACCACTATATCCGCACCAAGCTCAAGGGGCTTCTGGAGGTAGGGAGTCATGAAGGTGTTGTCCACAATGACGAGAAGGCCGTGTCTGTGGGAGACCTCTGCCACTGCCCTTATATCTGTAACTGTCATGAGAGGATTTGCAGGGCTCTCGATGATGACTGCCTTTACGTCTTCGGCAATGTCACTCTCAAAGCTTGCAAGGTCTGTAGTATCTGAGATGGTGTAAGTGATGCTGAAATGGTCGAATACCTTGCTGAGGAGCCTGAATGTTCCTCCGTAAACGTTGCTGGAAATGAGAACTCTGTCTCCGCTGTGCAGCAGGCTGAGAACCGCTGTCAGCGCTGCCATTCCGGAGCCGAAGGCAAAACCAGCATAGCCGCCCTCCAGTTCAGCGATGAGAGCTTCAAGAGCCTCTCTGGTGGGATTTCCTGTGCGTGAATACTCGTATCCGCGCATCTTTCCCAGACCGTCCTGCTTGTAGGTGGAGGTCTGGTATATGGGTATATTCACAGCGCCTGTGCGCTCGTCAATGGAGATACCTCCGTGTATAAGTGCTGTTTCTGTATTATTGAATCTGCTCATTGTAAACACTCCTATTCAAAATTATAGCCCGAGGTGTAGACAGCCGATATAAGGCTGACGTTTTCAAAGGCTCTCATATTGTCCTGTCTGCCGCCGAAGTACGCCTTCTGTACCTTCTCGGGAGGCATATACGTGTCGATCTGAAATCCCAGTGCGTAAAGCGCCCGGGATACCTCGTTGTAATCAAAACCGCCCCGCATGACCTCACCGAGGGACTCGGTTATCTGCTCAAGTCTCTGCACTCTTCTGGGGAAGCTGCCCGTCTTTATGGGGTAATCAAAGGCAACTGCGCTCCCCAGTGCCGAGAGCTCGGCTATCTGGGAAAGTGTGTCCGCGAAGACGTCCAGTGTCAGATAGTAGGACACGCCAAGTATGCTGAAAAATGCCTTTTTCTCAGGATCAAAGCCTGCTTCTATAAGCTTGTCGCACATTCGCTCCTTCTCGAAGTCAATGGATACAAACCTTACATTCCGGGGGATATTCCACTGGAGCTCCCCAATCTTCTCAAGCTTGTAGCGCTGAGTATCGGGGTGATCCACCTCAAAAACGGTGATGTTCTCATTGGCGTTGCGGAAGGAAAAGGTGTCCGAACCGGCACCGCAGATAACGTACTGTATCTCACCGTTCTCCTCGGCAAAGCGCTCAAGTCTGCTCTCGGAAAAATGTATCCTCGAAAGCGGTATGGGAGCTATATACTCATTGATGACCTGCTCCGTATCCTCCCTTGAAAGCTGGGGTATACCTCCGCCAAAGCCGTGGCTTATCATGTCATAGACTGCGTCATACTCCTCCTTGCCCATAAGATCATAGGCAAGGTAATCGTCGTAAATCTTATCCCGTGACCTGTTTGAGTGCCAGGCTCTTGCAAAGGCACAGAGCTTAGCGGTCACACTCTCTCTTTCATCAACCATATTGACCTCCAAAAATAAAGCGCGGAACGCATTCCGCATTCCGCGCAGTTACAGACCCATGGATCCGGTATATGCCATTAATGTTTCAGAAAGAGCAACATCGCTGAGCATAAGTGCGCACTATACGGAACATATAATTGCTATTCATGCAACAGCAGCAACACATTGATAAATGTCTCATGTTCAGCTCTCCTTTCATTAATCCTTGTATTCCTATCGGAACTATATGTATTATATCATACGACGCATACTTTGTCAATAGGTATTATCTATATTCAGCAATAACCACAAAAAATTCCATAAACGTCAGAATACCTGTGCAGTAACATACAAAAAAAGCTCCGTTACCATCAAAGGGCACGAAGCTGAAAAGGGGGGCGGCAGGTGCCGCCTCTGAGATTTGTTTTTTTCCTCAATCATTACCTTTTCCAACGGAGAAGATAATTCTGAAGCTTATTGAAAAGGAAGGTAACTGCAATTACTACAAAGCCGATGACCAGAAGTCCCGTAATAGTTCTTGTGTAGTCACCGAAATCCGAATAGTACTTGACATAATAGCCCATGCCGTCCCTTGCGCCTATCATCTCCGCAGATGTAAGGAGTATGAAAGACACGCTGAGTCCCTGGTTGCAGCCCAGGAATATCTGCTGCAAGGACGCGGGAAGTATTACCGAGAAAAGCATCTCGGGCTTGCTGACGTTCAGCACCTTTGCTGAGTCGATTATCTTCTTGTCAACGCCAAGGACTCCGCTCATGGTTCCTGCGAATACAGGCCAGAATGTAGCCAGGAAGATAACGAATACGGATACCGACCTGAATGTGGGGAGCAGCGCGATACCGTAGGGAATATACACGATGGGCGGTATTGAGCTGAAAAACTTTGTGATGTATGTGGCAGCTCCGCCCACTCTTGCGCTCCAGCCGATGAAAAGTCCCAGGGGAATGGCTGTGACAGCTGCAAGGAGAAAGCCCTGTATGGTAATGCCCACGGAGCTTCTGATATTGATAAGTATCTTCTGCCTGTCCTCGACGAACTGATTGATGACTTTGCCAGGTGCGGGGAAAAGCATATCATTGAGTACGTTGTACTTGGCTGTTGCAAGGCTCCAGACCGTCAGAAGGACGTATACAAAGCCCACTATATCCAGCAGCAGCGACAGTGACTGTGGCTTCTTTATTATAAATGACGCCAGCAGGGTCACAACTTCAACGCCTGTTGCAAAGGTTACCAGCTTTCCCGTAAAGACCTCCTTTGTGGATCTGTCAGGAAGGAGCTGTACCAGAAGAAGTATGATGAAGAGCAGGTGTGTGACTCTGAGGAAGCGCTTTTTCCATGTCATAATACCACCTCATCTCCGCCGATACGCTCTCTGATATCATTATAGAGAAGACCAAGCAGCCTGTTTCTGAATTTGCCGTACTCCTCTGTACCTACCAGTGCAGAGCGGTTTCTTGGGCGCTCGAAAGGCACCTGTACTATCTCGTTGACTGTTCCGGGGTGTGCGGTGAGAACTACTATCTTATCAGAGAGCAGGATAGCCTCGTCTATATCGTGAGTAACAAAAACAACGGTCTTGCGCTCCTCCTTGCCGTCTCCCTCCCAGAGGGAAAGGAGCAGCTCCTGGAGCACTACTCTGTTCTTTGCGTCAATGGCGCTGAATGGCTCATCCATGAGGAGTATTTCCGTATCCATAGCCAGTGCCCTTGCGATAGCGGCTCTCTGCTGCATACCGCCCGAAAGCTGGGAAGGGTATTTGCTGCCGAAGCCGTCAAGTCCCACCTTGTGCAGGAATTCGTCCGCTATCCTTGTGCGCTCACTGCGCTTTACGCCGTGTCTTGCCTGCTTAATGCCGAATTCTATATTCTTTCTCGTAGTCATCCACGGGAAGAGAGAGTAGTGCTGGAACACTACTCCTCTCTCTGTACCTGTGCCGTGAAGCTCCTTGCCGTCTATCTGCACAGTACCTCCCGCAGGAGAATAAAGACCTTCGAGAACGCTGAGGAGTGTGGACTTGCCGCAGCCGCTTGCGCCGATGACGCTGACGAACTCTCCCCTGCCAACGCCGAATGACACATCATTCAGTGCGTTGAAGCTTTTTCTGTTCTCTGTGTAGTTGACTGTGAGATTTTTTATCTCTATCTTGTTGGCGACTGCCGTATTACTCGTACTCATTGAAATGCTCCTCTAATTCCTTATAGATATCATCAGAGCCTTCAGCCAGGATACTTGCCAGAGCGTTTTTGTAAATATCCGTATTATAATAAGACTCGATGTCATAATCGTCTGTGTAGCCAAGATCAACAATAGTATCCTTGAGTGTGACGGTACCCTGCTTGTCGGGATCGGGACTGGAAACGCTGTATCCGCCGTAAACCTCAGTCTCGATAAGGTCGTCCTCGATATCGATGTATTTCTTGACGTCTTTGATGGTCTTGTCGTGATCGGTCTGTGTAAAGTGATAAGCCTTTATGAATGCTCTTTCGATAGCGGTAAATGTATTGGGATTGCTGTTAAGTGCCGATGTCTTGGCAATCTGGCGGCAGCAGGGCTGATTTTCAAGCGCCTTCTCATGAGCGCAGTAGTATACTACCTTGTATCCCTGTGATTTTGCAAGAGAAGCATAGGGTGAATATACAGAAGCTGCGTCAATAGACGAATTTGAAAGTGCAGCGTATGCGTCCTTCTGGCTGTCGAAGTAAACGATATTTACCTTATCCTTGCCCTCTCCTATCTCAATGCCTGCCTCCTTGAGAAGTATCTGGAGCTCTGCGTCCTGAACGCTGTTCTTAACGGAAGCTACGTTTCTGCCCTTGAGTATCTCAACACCCAGCTCGTCCTCATCTGCATATTCAGACTTGATAACGTAGCCGTGACCATTTGTCATAGCACCGCCGAAAATGGAAATATCATGTCCCTGGCTCTGGAATGTGAGCGTAGGTACCGAACCCACGAAGGCAACGTCCAGCTTGTCGGCTTCAATACCGTTTACCAGCTCTGCTGCGCTGGAGAACTGTGTGAGAGTAACATTGAGTCCCTCTTCCTTGAAGTAGCCTTCCTCAGCAGCAACAAATGCAAGAAGGTGTGCTGTTGAGTTAAGGTGTCCGATATTGATATCGGTCTTTTCGGGAGCTCCCAGTGTTACCGCCTCGGCGCTGTCACCGCAGCAGTCCGCAGGCTCATCCTTGCAGCAGTCCTTATCCTTATCCTCACAGCAGTCTGTAGTAGTGTCCGAAGCTGCTATGGTAGTCTTGTTCTCTGTTGTGGCAGTCTCTGTACTGTCCTGGTTGTTGAATGCACCGCAGCCTGTAAGGAGAGCGGCTGCTGTAAGTACTGAATATACCTTTATTCTTGTTTTCATATTTATCGACCTTTCATCACATTAATTCTTTCATATCCTCTTATTATCTTCCGTCTGTCTGATCATCGGCAACATCGCATTCGTTCCGAATTTAGCTGTCTTCTGTAAAGTGCTTTCATATTCTCACTCCCTGTTTTTTCTATGGACTAATCATACCATACCTATAGGCATTTGTCCAATACCTAAACCCTATGATGACTTATAAGAAAAAGCTATCGCCGATGCATATGTACAAAAAAACAGCACCTGCATAAAGCAAGTGCTGTTTAGGCTTTTTCTGTTGAACTGCGGGAAAAAACGCACACAGTTCTGCTATGAAGCGATGTTATTATCGAGTGTACTGAGGGTAGTCCTTATCTTCTGCCATCTCTCGTTGTTCAGCTCGCCGCATAAGCCGAATTTATACACCTTATCCTTATAGGTGACCTTTACCGATGAGAGACGATCACAGCCTGCAAAAGCAAATTTTCCGATTTCCTCAAGACTTGAGGGTATAGTGAGATCACTGAGACTGCGGCAGCCGCGGAAGGCATACCAGCCCACTCTTAAAGTGCCTTCGGGGAGTGCGATACATTTAAGGTTCTCACAGCCGCTGAATGCCGTATCGGAGATCACCTGAACGGTATCGGGCATGAGTATCCTTACAAGATTGGTGCAGTCGCAGAAAGCGCCCTCGTCGATGATTCCGACGTTATCGGGAATAAAGATCTCGGTAACGCCTTTCTCGTCCTTGTACTTTTTGAGTACACCTCTTTTGATCTTGTAATTCATTAAATTTTCTCCTTATCGAAATAAACATCGATCCATATCCCCCGAACCCTTTGGTTCACTTATATCATAGCACAAAAACAACAAAATGTCAACTTAAGGAGTATATTTCGAGCAATATTCATGAGATTTACACAAAAATACTCCCCCTGATTTGCAGAGGGAGTAAATTTCACTATAATTTAAGCCTGTCATTCAATTGATTTAAGAGACTCAGCCATATTAATTTTCTCAAGTTTAAGCTCCATGAACAGGTCAACTATAAAGTTGAAAAGGAATGTGAGGAGAACGCTGTAAAGGAAACTCTTTGGCAGAACCTTCACGCTGAAGTCAACCAGGTCAACCCTTATCTGAGCCATGACGAAGCGATGCACCAGTATGCCCAGTCCCAGACCCACGGCTGTACCGAAGGCGGTGAGAGCCAGATTCTCCCTGAGCACGTAGGAGGAGGTCTCACGGCGGAAGAAGCCCAGCACCTTTATGGTTGCTATCTCTCGTACACGCTCGGTTATGTTGATGTTGGTGAGATTGTAGAGCACTATGAACGCCAGTCCTGCGGCGCAGATGATGACGATGAGGACGATATAATCCAGACTGCTCATCATCTTGCTAAGCCTCTCCTTCAGGTCACCGAACAGCACGACCGTGGTGATATTGCCGTTTTTGGAAAGTACAGCGGAGGTCTTGTATATATCCGCGCCATCATTGAAGTTGAGAAGGGCGAAGTTTGTGGCAGTCTTTTCCCCGAGCTGCTTTTCCATGGTGCTGCTGCCCATGAATACCACATTATAGACGTGATTCTCGAAAATGCCCGATACCTTCACGTTAAGCTCCCGCATATTCTCGTCGCGGAGCTTTATGGTACCGCCCTTTTTCACGTTGTATCTCTCGGCGATGCTGTGGCTCACCACCGCTTCTCCCTCAGCAGGAGCCGAAAGTGCATTGCCCTCCATGTCGCGGAGCACATAGTATTTTTCCAGACCGTCAAAGCTGTCAACCGCGTTCACTGTGACGCTCTTGACCTTTTTACCGTAGAGCAGGTCCCAGGAGCCCGTATACATCAGCCTGTAATCGGTGGTATTCTCGTCAAGGAGACTGCTGAGCGCCTCAGGCAGCTCCCCGTCTATATTTTTCAGTGAAGCAGAGGCGTCAGCCACCTCTATCTCGCCGTACTGTGTGTCGGCAAAGCCTGCGATGGAGTCCTTTAAGCCGAAGCCGGTGACCAGGAGCGCCGTACAGCCGCCTATGCCCAGTATCATCATAAAAAGCCGCTTCTTGTAGCGGAATATATTTCTGATAGACACCTTGTGGAGGAACTTGAGACGCTTCCAGATGAAACCCACGTTCTCCAGCAGCACACGCTTTCCAGCCTTGGGTGCCTTGGGTCTCATGAGACCTGCAGAGGTCTCCGACAGCTCCAGACGGCAGCTGAACCAGGTAGTGCCGACTGAGCATATCAGCGACACCGCAAGAGCGATGAGTGCCAGCTTTGTGTCAAAGAGATATGGCATGGGAAGCTTCAGGTACATGAGCTCATAGGTCTTCCATATGACCTTTGGGAACAGGAAGGTTCCGCCGAAATAGCCCAGTATACAGCCGATAAGTGCGGCGCTTCCCGAATAGAACATGAACTTGCCCATGACAGTGCCCTCGGAGTAGCCGAGAGCTTTGAGGACGCCTATCTGTGTGCGCTGCTCCTCAACCATGCGGCTCATGGTGGTCATGCACACCAGAGCTGCCACAAGTATGAAGAAAACGGGGAAAATACGGGCGACCTGCGCCACTATCTCGGAGTCGTTCTCGAAGCAGGCATAGCCTATATTGGTATTTCTGTCCAGAACGTATATCTCGGGGGCGGAAAGCTTTTCCAGCTCCTTTTCACCGTCGGCGATGTCTTTTTCCGCGTCCCCCTGTCTGTTTGTTGAAGTCCGCAAGGGAGCTCTCATAGTCCGCCTCACCCTTTTCGTAGTCTGCAAGGGCAGCGTTGTACTGCTCCATTCCGGCGGCGTACTGCTCGGGACTTATTTCCTTTATCTGCTCAAGCTGAGCCGCCTGTCCGTCCAGCTGAGCCTTTGCACTGTCAAGGTCGGCACGGGCGCTGTCCAGCTTCTGCTGTCCCTCGGCTCGCTTATCATCCAGCTCTTTTCTGCCGTCATCAAGCTTTTTCTGAGCCTCGCTGCGGAGCTCCTCATAGCGGATATCTGCCCTTGAACGGGCAATGTCCTCCCATTGACTGTCTCTGCCCTCCATGCAGCTGTCATACTCATCGGAGTAGAGCTGAAAGTCCTGCTGAAAGCGCACATACGCCTCGGTGTAGACCTCCATGTCGAAGGCTTCCGCGGGAAGATAAATGAAGGCGGTTATCTCGCCGTTTCCCACAGAGGTAGTTCCCCTCTCGAAATTGATATACAGTGAGGAATCGCAGGTACCTACTACTTTTAGTTTGTCAGCTGCAAGGGACTCCTTTACCCTGTCGGAGTTTTCCGGCGAAAGATTGAATACCTTACCTATTTTAAAGTCGCCCTTATTTGCGTCCACAAGGCACTCATCGGGAGCCTCCGGCATTCTGCCGCTTCTGAGCCTTATACCGTTTATATCCTCGGTGATGGAATGTGCCCTCAGTACATATTCCTTGTCTCCCGAGGTCAGTATGTCAAGGCTGTATGCCCCCTCTGCACTGCGCACATCGGGACGAAGGCGAAAGTCCGCTATATCATCGTCATTCCAGCCCAGTGAGGACAGCAGCCTGTAGTCGTAGAACTGCTTTTCGTTGAGATAGCCGCTGACCGTGTTCACCATTGCAGGTGTTGTTATCCTTACTCCCGTGAAGAAACCCACTCCGAGAGCGATTATCGCCATAATAGCAAAAAATCGTCCGAAGGTGCCCTTTATCTCACGGAGAGTGGTCTTTCTTATTGCCGAACCCATACCGTCACCACTCTATATCTGCAATATCAACGATATTATCGTTCATACGCACGCTTGAAACGGTACCGTTCTTCACGGTGAATATGCGGTCAGCCATGGGCGTAAGCGCCTGATTGTGGGTGATGACCACAACTGTCATACCGTTTTTGCGGCAGGTATCCTGAAGGAGCTTCAGCACCGCCTTTCCTGTTTCATAGTCAAGGGCTCCCGTCGGCTCGTCACAGAGCAGGAGCTTGGGATTCTTTGCCAGTGCCCTTGCGATGGCAACTCTCTGCTGCTCGCCGCCTGAGAGCTGTGCGGGAAAATTCTTTGTACGCTCCCCAAGTCCTACCTGCTGAAGCACCTTTTCCGCATCAAGAGGGTCTGTGCAGATCTGAGCGGCAAGTTCCACATTCTCCAGCGCAGTAAGGTTCTGTACCAGATTGTAGAACTGGAACACAAACCCCACATCGTAGCGCCTGTAGGCGGTTAGCTTCTTTTTGTTAAGAGCGGATATCTCCGTACCGTCCAGGAATACGCTTCCCGATGTAAGGGTATCCATGCCGCCGAGGATATTGAGGATAGTGGTCTTGCCTGCACCAGAGGCTCCCACTATTACACAGAACTCCCCCTTGTTTATCTCAAAATTCACGTCGCTGAGAGCGTGTATCTCTACCTCGCCTGTCCTGTATGTCTTTTTCACATTTCTGAACTCAACGTATGCGCTCATAATTATCCTTTCGTTAATCGTAGTTGATGCGAACCTTCCGCCGTGAAGGGACGCAGGGCGTCCGGCGGTCCCGCCCGCTTTTACTTTGCCTTTTGCGGAACGATCATGGGGCGGGACCGCCTGTCAGCGCTCCGCGCTGACACTTCACGGCTGACTTTAGCGGAGACGCAGAGTACTCTTTCCGCCCATGAAAGCTTTACCGCGAACATGGGTGCGGAGGCTCTCCGCCTGACACTTCACGGCTGACTTTAGCGGAGACGCGGAGTGCTCTTTCCGCCCGTGAATGCTTTATCGCGAACACGGGTGCGGTGGCTCTCCGCCTGACACTTCACGGCTGACTTTAGTGGAGACGCGGAGTGCTCTTTCCGCCCATGAATGCTTTATCGCGAACACGGGTGCGGAGGCTCTCCGCCTGACACTAAAATGCTCAATACGGATAAATTATACCACATCGTGCATGATCTGTAAAGCACAGTGCAGGTGTTAAAAATTTTAAGTCATAATATCGCCACATTCTGCATATTTTCTGTTTACAAACACAGATAAATAATGTATAATATAATAAGTATATTCAGAAAGGAGCCCTTTGGCATGAATTTATTCAGGAGGATATTATCCGCAGCAGCGGCAATGACAGTTTTTGCGACAACATTCGCGGCTATGCCTATGAGTGAAGCTGCGGCAGCGACAGTAGTTTCGGTCTCGCCATATGACGTTTACGACATCAATGGCGGCAAGTTTGAAGGCTGGGGCACTTCACTCTGCTGGTGGGCTAACAGAGTGGGCTATTCGGACAGTCTCGCACAGCAGAGCGCAGACGCCTTCTTCAGTCCCGAGGGACTTGGTCTCAACATCGCCAGATTCAACATCGGCGGCGGCGACGACCCGAGCCACACTCACATCACCAGAACAGACTCAAATATGCCCGGCTACACCAAGTACAACAACGGCTCGGTCACCTATGACTGGTCCGCAGACCACAACCAGCGCAACGTACTGGAGCGCTGTATCAAGGCGGCAGGCGATGACATGATAGTGGAGATGTTCTCAAACTCTCCCCCGTACTACATGACTAACAGCGGATGCAGTACGGGTGCTAAAAACGCAGGACAGAACAATCTCCGTGACGACAAGTACACTGACTTCGCCGAGTATCTTGCCGAGGTCACTGCCCACTACGAAAATGACTGGGGCATTCACGTACAGAGTATCACCCCCATGAACGAGCCCTATACGGACTACTGGGGAGCCTTCAGCGCAAAGCAGGAGGGCTGTCACTTCGACCAGGGCGCGTCAATGGACAAGATATATCAGGAGCTTGCAAAGTCGCTGAAAAAACGCGGGCTCAACGATATTATCATCAGCGCCTGCGATGAGTCAGTCATAGACACTCAGATAACCTCATGGAACAAGATGTCCGATACAACCAAGTCCCTCATCGGACGTATCGACACCCACACCTACGGCGGCAGCCAGCGCGGTCAGCTGAAAGACACCGCCATCAAGGCAGGCAGGAACCTGTGGATGAGCGAGGTGGACGGCGGTTCAACTGCAGGCACCAATGCAGGAGAAATGGGCGCAGGTCTCTGGCTGGCAGACCGCATAACCACCGACCTCAACGGTCTTAACTCCTCAGCGTGGATACTCTGGCAGGTCATCGACAACCATATCTCAAAAGTCGGCATGAACGGCAACAAGGACAAGGGTATGGTAAATACACAGGGCGGCTACTGGGGTCTCGCAGTTGCCGACCACGACAATGACAGGATAATCTTCACAAAGAAGTACTACTCCATGGGACAGTTCTCACGCTATATCCGTCCCGGAATGACAATGCTCAAGTGCAGCAACAACTGCGTGGCTGCCTTCGACCAGAAGAACGGCAAGCTGGTCATCGTTGCCACCAATGACGGAAGCTCCGACAAGCAGCTGGTATTCGACCTTTCAGGCTTCAGCGCTGTGGGCAGCTCCGCAGAGACTATCCGCACCAGCAATTCAGAAAACTGGAAGAACATCGGTAATACCACAGTTTCAGGCGGCGCTCTCCAGGCAACTCTCGCCAAGCAGTCCGTTACCACCTTCATCATCGACGGTGTAAAGGGCGGTGCAGATCTCACTGACAAGATAGACCTTTCATCGGCAAAGCTCAGCGGCTCCGACTCATGGAACAGCGACTCTTCGACCAACTACACCAAGGCTTTCGACGGCAGCGCAGGCACCTATTTTGACGGCGTCAGCGACGGCTGGATACAGGCAGATCTGGGCGGTCTCTATGACATCACCGCTCTCGGATACGCTCCCAGAAGCGGCTATGAGTACCGCATGACAGACGGAAAGTTCCGCGTATCACAGGACGGTCAGACCTGGTCAGACCTCTATGTGGTAAAGGACAAGCCCACCTCGGGTATGCATTATGTGACTTCCCTTTCCGGCGACACCACCATACGCTATATCCGCTATGAGGTGCCCTCGGGCAAGCCCACCAACGAGTACAACAGCGACAGCTCCTACTGCGCTAATATCGCGGAGATCGCTCTCTTCGGAGTTCCCCACGGTCAGGGCAGCAGCACCAGGTATGACAAGCTCACAGCAAAGAACGTTACAGGCACCCTTTCATGGCATGAGTCCACAGCAACATCTGCGGACAAGGCTTATGACGGCGATATGAACACATACTTTGACGGTCTCCAGCAGGGCTATGTCACTCTCGACCTTGAGAAGGTATGCGATATAGGCAATATCGCTTACTGCCCAAGAAACGGCTACGAGGCAAGAATGATAGGCGGATTCTTCAGCACCTCCGTTGACGGCGTCAACTGGACAAAGGTATACACCGTTGAGACCAAGCCCACATTCAAAATGAACTTCACTCCTGAGCTTGAGGGCGTGAAGGCACGCTATATCCGTTACGAGGTTCCCGAGGGAGCTCCCACAAGTCCCCTCAACACCGACTCCGAGTACCTCTGCAACATCGCCGAGATAGCTGTATACGGAGTTGAGGGTGCCGATATTCTCACAGGCGACGTAAATAATGATGGCTTTGTAACTGCGGCAGACCTTGTTTCGCTCCAGCGCTATCTGCTTAAAAAGGAAGCACTTGCTGCTCCCGAAAAGTCAGATATAAACGGCGACGGAGAGATAGACGTATTCGACATGATACCGCTGAGAAAACTGGTACTTTCAAAGATTCAGACAATATGATTTAAGAAAAGCCCCGAGGCAATTGCTTCGGGGCTTGTTTGTTCTGTTATTAGTGAGTAGTTGTGGAGTCGCCTGCGGCGACAATATTTAAATATTGTGAGCAAAGCGAACACATTAACTCTCAACTCTCAACTTTCAACTATCAACTTAGCGCATACGCGCTGAATTCTTCTTATCTGTTCACTATATTCTCGACTATCCATATAATGAAGTAATGAAGCGGATAGAAGATATAGAAGAACCACTTGGCAAACTCGGGATATCTGCCTTTTTTGCCGTTGTAGAAAACTGTCATGCAGAGATATGCTGCCACGAACATGAGAAACATGGTGGCTATCTCCACAAGCAGCGGCACCGTGGGCACCTTTCCCAGACTTAACAGATTAAGTCCGAAGTACAGCGCCGACAGCCCGAAATACGTGATACAGCGTACCTTCGGCTTCTCGCGGAAGCCATGTATTATCAGTATGAACAATATACCGAAGATAAACCAGTCCGACTGTATCGCCGCAGTTGCACCCATGCACAGCAGGATAAGTCCTATCCTCTGCCAGAGCCTGAACCTGCTCTCCCACGCCATTAAGGCAAGAAGTCCGAAAAACAGCGTGAATATTACATTGGTGTGCCACCAGCCGAATGCCTTGTGACAGCACAGCCAGTCAAAGGGCTGAGCTATGCAGGCAAAGATAAACAGCCTTTTGGCGTACTTTTTCCTGTCCCGGGTATATTTGAAGCCGTCCTCGATAAAAAAGAACATGACAGGCGGACAGAACAGTGACGTGTATATCAGTATCAGCTCCCATAGAGGTAGCTCGTAATACTTTGTTATGTCGCCGTCATATCTGTCCATCAGCACCCAGCCTATCAGGTGTCCCCAGAACATTATGAAAATGGCAAGGCATTTCATCATGTCGCGGTTGAATATTTTGTACTTTTTAGTTGTATCCATTAGTGTTACTGCCTTTGAAGTTTATTATTCCCTATAGTCCGAGAAGTAGACCATATAGTCATAGTTTGTGCCGTCATATACGGTATACAGCGAGTCAACTTTGCACTTGCTGCCGTAGCTCCTTTTCACCTGCTGACCGTCCATTACCCAGACAACGCAGTCCGGCTCTATGGACTTTATCTCCGCTATGACCTGAAGATCGGGAGCCTCGGGCTCATCGGTGAGCCATTCGCCGCCCCCAGTTCTCATACAGCTTCGTTCCCTCCCTGACGGTGAGAGTCTGGTCAGCTTCTCCCTCACCCAGGAAGTTCCCGTCCTCTCCCCAGCCGATGTGGTGGGAGTGGATATTTATGGTACATTCCCCTTTCTTTGCTGTACCGCAGCCTGCAAGGAGAAGAAGCGCTCCCGACAGGCTGAGTACAGTTATAAGCTTTTTCATTTTTCTCCTCACCCTATCACGCTATATCAGTAATTCTCTTTTCTCACCTCGAAGTAGTTCTGAGGGTGGAAGCATACGGGACAAACCTCGGGAGCCTCGGTGCCGATTACGATATGTCCGCAGTTGCGGCACTCCCACATTGTAACGCCGCTCTTTCTGAATACCTCCATAGCCTCAACGTTGTGGAGGAGAGCACGGTAACGCTCCTCATGGTGCTTCTCGATGGCACCTACGCCGCGGAACTGCTCCGCAAGGTCGTGGAAGCCTTCCTCGTCGGCTTCTCTCGCCATTCTCTCGTACATATCTGTCCACTCGAAGTTCTCGCCCTCAGCGGCATGGAGAAGGTTCTCCGCAGTAGTGCCTATGCCGCCCAGCGCCTTGAACCACAGCTTTGCGTGCTCCTTCTCGTTCTCGGCAGTCTGGAGGAACAGGGCAGCTATCTGCTCATAGCCGTTCTTCTTTGCCACAGAAGCGTAGTAGGTATACTTGTTTCTTGCCTGAGACTCGCCTGCAAATGCCTCAAGGAGGTTTTTCTCGGTCTTTGTGCCTGCGTACTTATTTGCGGAAGCGGTCTCTGCGGGAGCCTCGCTTATCTTCTCGAACATATCAGCGCCTACGCCGCAGAGAGGACACTCAAAGCCCTCGGGAAGCTCGTCGCCAATATACTCGTATCCGCATACTGTACATCTCCAGATGGTCTGACCGCCCTCGGTCTTTCCCACAGGCATCATGTCCTTGTCGGGAGCCTTGGTCACCTTCTCAAAATCGGAAGCGCCGTGCTTGCATATAGGACAAATGAAGTCCTCGGGGAGCTCCTCGCCCACATATTCATAGCCGCAGATAACACATCTCCAGATAGTCTGACCGTCGGAGGTAGTGCCTACTGCCTCGGGCTTTGGCTTGATATTGCTCTGGTAGTATTCATATGTAGCTGAGGGTGCATCGGAGAGCACCTCCATATCAGTAACATCTGCGATGAACATGGTATGTGTGCCCAGGTCAACAGTCTGACAGACCTTGCCTGAGATATAGGCATTAGTGCCCTTGGTTACGATAAATGTGCCGTTCTCTGCGCGCCTGCAGCCGGTAAAGTCCGCGAACTTGTCCACGTCCCTGCCCGACTGGAAGCCGAAATGCCTGAACAGCTCAAAATCAGCGTCAGTGCTTATAACGGAAGCGGTAAATGCTCCTGAATCCATTATCATGTCATGAGTGAAGTTGGTCTTTGCAACGGTAAGACTTACTCTGTTGGGAGTTGAAGTCACCTGCGCAAGGGTATTTGTGATACATCCGTTATCTCTGCCGTCTTTCTGTGCTGTAACAACGAAAAGTCCGTAGCTTATTTTATACATAGCCTTCTTGTCCATAGTTTTTACCTCCGTTTTTACCTATAATAGCTGAAGCCAGCCTCATATACTGATTTTACCAAAAATCCTCTGCAAATTCAAGTATATTTTATTAATATTCTTTAATCAGCATAAAAAAACCGGCGCTCCCGCAGTGTGATATAATCCCCTTAGAGTAGACACATGAAATAATAAAATGGTGTAACTCTAAAGGGGGTTATTTTATGTCAAAGAAGAAATCACTTACAAGTGAAGAACGTGTTGCAGCAGTACAGGAAT
>Ga0116172_10000327_pt1 | contig 50354 bp, 44 predicted proteins | sample AD_UKC083_MetaG_FD_89799 | JGI IMG/M metagenome (GOLD analysis project Ga0116172, IMG submission 89799) | Active sludge microbial communities of municipal wastewater-treating anaerobic digesters from USA - AD_UKC083_MetaG | ecosystem: Engineered > Bioreactor > Anaerobic > Digestate | place: USA... | reverse complement strand
GAGACTCCACCCTAACCCTCCCTTCCACACACCAGAGCAAAGCTCGGTGTGGGACTTCGCTTAAACAAGAGGAGGGAACTTCCACTCTTTTATTCAAGAGAGGGGTTAGGGGAGAGTCTAAGATTATATGGGAAAAATCTATAATAATAAAAAATTTATTAAGTTTCAAAGAGATTTAAGAAAAAACCAAACCAAAACAGAATATCTGTTATGGAAAAAAATAAGAAATGATAGTTTGGGGGTTAGGTTTAGAAGGCAATATAATATAGGAAAATATATTGTAGATTTTTATTGTCCGCAATATAAAATAGCCATAGAAGTGGACGGTCTTACACACGCAGAGGAATCGGTGTTTAAAAAGGATGTTGAAAAACAAAAATATTTAGAGTCGCTTGGAATAAAAATTTTTAGATTTAATAGTATTGATGTGGTTGAAAATTTAGATGGGATATTTTTTGATTTATTGAATTATGCTGAAGGTATTTTGAGACTCCACCCTAACCCTCCCTTCCACACACCAGAGCAAAGCTCGGTGTGGGACTTCGCTTAAACAAGAGGAGGGGATACAGACTCCACCCTAACCCTCCTCTTAAACAAGAGGAGGGGACTTTTCCCCTCTCTTATTCAAGAGAGGGGCGAGGGGAGAGTCTTTAATTTAACAAAAAACTTTCGCTTATTCGCGAAAGTTTTTTGTTACGTTTCTTACTAGCTTATTAGTTTACAAGCTTACCAGCTTTTACTGAAGTTCCGGGTACAACGGAAATTTTTTATTCAACTCTTTAACTCTGTTTTTTATCTCCGTCAGTTTTTCTTCATCATCTTTATTTTTTATCGCTTCATCAATCCACATGGCGATAATTTTCATTTCTTCTTCTTTCATCCCGCGGGTGGTGAGCGCCGGAGTGCCCAGACGAATACCGGAAGGATCCATGGCGGTCCTGGTTTCTCCTGGAACCATATTTTTGTTTACTGTAATTCCGGCTTTATCCAGTGCTATCTGTGCCTCTTTGCCCGAAATATTTTTATTGGTTAAATCGATCAAAAGCAGATGGTTGTCGGTTTGTCCAAAACAAATGGTATAACCCATTTTTTTAAATTCAGTTTCCAATACTTTGGCGTTGAGGATGATTTGTTTGGCGTATTCTTTGAATTCCGGTTGTAGTGCTTCTTTGAAAGCAACAGCTTTGGCTGCAATATTATTTTCATGAGGCCCGCCTTGAAATCCCGGAAAAACGGATTTGTCTATTTCTTTGGCAAATTTTTCTTTACACATGATCATACCACCGCGAGGACCGCGAAGGGTTTTATGAGTAGTGGTGGTGACAATATCAAAATAGGGGACGGGATTTTCCATCACGCCTCCGGCGACAAGTCCGGCAATATGGGCGATATCGGCCATAGTGATTGCTCCGACTTCGTCCGCGATTTCTTTGATTTTTTTCCAGTCAATATGTCGGGAATATGCGGAGTAACCGGCCAGGATGATTTTTGGTTTATGCTCCAAAGCCACGGCTCGCAATTGATCGTAATCTATCAAACCTTCGTCATTAGTCTTATAACGGATAAAATTGAAAATTTTGGCCATATACGTGACCGGATGACCGTGGGTCAAATGACCCCCATGTTCCAAATCCATGCCGAGTACCGTGTCTCCTGGCTTCAAAACGGCAAAATAAACGGCTATATTAGCCGGAGCGCCGGATAATGGCTGGACATTGACATGTTCTGCCCCGAAAAGCTCTTTAGCACGGTCTATGGCGGCTTTTTCCACTTCATCTATGTATTCACACCCGCCGTAATAACGCTTACCAACGTAGCCCTCGCTGTATTTATTGGTAAGTATGGAACCAAGCGTTTGCAGCACGGCCAAAGATACGAAGTTTTCGGAAGGAATCATTTCCAAGTTTTCTTCTTGGCGTCTTTGTTCGTGTTTTATGGCCTCATAAATCACGGGGTCGAATTTATTCAAATCAGTTTTATTCATATTATTTTAAATCATTGATAATTTGGTAAACATTATCCGCGCAATTTTCCGGAAGATTATCTATGTCATGCCAATTCCACTGTGCAATTTCTTCGCCCGGTTTTATTTCTCCAACGCGTTCTGCCAAATAATGTATTAATATAAAAACTTCATTTTCTTTTTTAACCAAAATAGGTCTTAACGGTTTAATAATTTTTATATCAATACCCATTTCTTCTTTAACTTCTCGCGCACAAGCTTCTTCCAGAGTTTTTTCGTAATCTTCAACTCTGCCACCGGGAAACATCCAGGGTGAAATTCCGTTTGGTTTATGTTCTCTGTTCAGTAATACTTTGCCATTTTCGATTATTACCGGACCGGAAGCGACAAAAGAAATATTGTAAGAATCCATACGTTTAATTTTTAAATAATATTCAATATCCAATATCCAATATCCAATATTTTAAATTGTTTAGAGTTTTTTAACCAAGTATGTTTGGTTCTCTTTGAAACCTAACTTTTTATAATACCCCTTAACTCCCACACCCGAAATTACCGCTAGAGTATCTATATTATTATCTTTACATATTTTTTCTGACATCGCAACTAACTGTTTACCAAATCCGGTATGTTGGACTTCATTATCGTTTTTTTTGTTCTTTACTGCTTTACTGCTTTTTAGCTTTATGGCTAATGACTGTCCGTATGTATGCAGTTCGCGAATAAAAGCCGGGAATAGTCCATTTTTGTCTATTCGCAGACGACAAAAAGCAAAAACTATGTTCCTCCTCTCATCCTCGAAACTTAGAAAGTATTCTTTTCCGCCGCTCGCTTCATATTTATCCACGAATAAAGAAATATTTTTATTATAAGGTATTTGTTCGGTTGTCATCCCTGCACCCGTCAAGCGGGTATAAACTACAGCAGGGATCCAGGAAAGTCTGCCAATGGATTCCTGCTTTCGCAGGAATGACAAAGCCTGTTTTTTTGTTTGTAGTCCGTAGTCTGTAGACTGAAGACCGGCTTGGTGCCCAACTTCTCTGCATCTTAGGCAATTACATTTTAAACCGCGTTTGGCCATTTCTGTTTGAATAACTTGTCTTAGATTGGTCATTTTGTTTCCGGCTTCAATATGGTGGGAGGGGATATCGCGGATAAGACGAGAGATACGAACATAGCGGGGAACTGTAGTTTTGAAAGCAATGAGAGTTTCCAAAAGTTTTTTGTCGCTGTAAGGTTTATATTTTCCTTTTTTGAGCCAAGTATAAAGTTCCGAGTTTTTTACCACAGTGCACGGATAAATTTTGATCATATCCGGACGATAATCCGGATTATCAAAAATTTCCTTCATCATTTTCAGATCTTTGGCCGGGGTGGAACCGGGAAGCTGGGGCATCAAATGTAGATCTACTTTAAACCCATAAAGCTTGAGCATTTGCATAGCATTTTTGATTGCCTGCGCGTTGTGTCCGCGTTTAATAGTTTTTAATATTTTATCATCAATCGTTTGTGCGCCAAGCTCCACTCGGGTACAGCCTTGTTCGCGCATCTGCCAAACGGTTTTTTCATTTACAAAATCCGGTCTGGTTTCAAGCGTCAGACCGATTATCCTATGCTTTGCTTTTTCATTTTTTTTCTGTTCAACAATCAAATCTTTTTTTAATTTAACAATGTCATCGCGAGACCCAAGGGGTCGTGGCGATCCCATGGGATTGCTTCGCTTCGCTCGCAATGACATGTTCGCTGCTTGAAAACAGCGAACGATAAACCAATATTGGTAATTCAGAGGATAGGCATTCCAAGTTCCGCCTTTGACAATAAGCTCTATTTTATCGGTCGGATGTCCGTTTTTTTGCAAAGCGTCTATACGACGTACTATTTGTTCATAAGGATCAAATGCCAATTGCAATGCTCTGGCGGCTGCCGGCTCGTCGGAAATATAACTTTTGGGCATGGCTTTTTCATCCGGACAATAAACACACTTACCCGGACACGGGTGTGGTTTGGTCAAAACTGTAATGATAGAAACTCCGGAAAGTGTGCGGACTGCTCTTTTGGTAAGCAATTTTTCTAAAACAGCATTGGTTTTGATCTTGTTTTTCTTCACTAATTTATGATATACTGCTAACAGATCTGATTTTTTGGGAATGTCTTTGATTTGTTTATTATTACGCAAAAAAGCACGCTTGATAGTGTCAAGTTTTTCCATTGTCGGCTGTTTTAATCGGACAGCTTTTAGAATAATTTGTTCGGTAATATTTCTCACAAAAATTGAATATTAAATATTGAATATTATCGATTTTTGTGTTAATAATATTCAGTATTCAATATTCAGTATTTTCACTCAATATGGCTTTAAAGCCTGCACAGATTATAAGCAATATCAGGGCAAATTACAATACCATTGCCAAAGAATGGGATATTTCTCGTTTTCGTCCAAGTGAGGTTAAAGTATTGTTTTTAAAAAATGCCAAACCCGGGATGGTGGTAGGAGATATAGGTTGTGGTAACGGGATAATTATTCCGGAGCTTTTGAAAAGAAAAATCAAAAAATATTACGGTTTGGATATTTCCAATAAATTAATAGCCATTGCTAAAAAGAAATATTTGAACGAGGTTAAAAAAAACAAGGTAGAATTTAAAGTCGGCAACGCCCTTAAGTTACCTTATCCAAAAAATAAATTCGACATAATTTTCAGTTTAGCGACCATGCATCATTTACCGAACGAAAAAAACCACTTGAAATTTTTACAAGAAATAAATAAAGTTCTTAAACCTGGAGGAAAGGCGGTAATTTTTAACTGGAATTTACTTAACACCGCTATCCGTAACAGATTTGAAAGTAAGGGCATGTTGACACCTGTCAAAGAAAAAGGGTATGACGAAAGAGATGTTTATATCGGTTGGAGAGCGTCTCCCGGTAGAGAAGCGTTTAGATTTATTCACATATTTGTTCCGGAAGAGATCAAAAAATTAGCCAAAAAAGTCGGATTTAAAAAAATAAAAACAGAATATTATTCCCAACTTGGTAAAAAAGAAAAAAACGGCGAAGAACTTGTAACCACTTTGATTAAATAAAAAATTACCGCCCCACTAGGAGACGGTAATTTTTTTTAAATTGTGATTAAACAGTTTTGAATCTGAATTCTTTGGCATCGCTATCGGAAAGGTAAATACTTTCGGTTTTTTCCGCAATATCTTCCCAGGCGTAATTTTTTTCCGCAGTCTCTTTGTTTTTATTTCCGGCTTGATCAAGTAAAATCGGGTTTTCAAGTAAAGCAGTCATCTTTTCCACCAAGCAATCAACCGAAGCGTTGGTAAACCAGAAACGGCTATCAGTGATAACTTCTTGGTGTTCCGGGATGTCGGAAACCAAAGTAGGTATTCCGTAAGACATAGCTTGTAGCACGGTTATTGGTAACCCTTCGTTTTCAGAAGGGTGAACCAACATTTTGGCATTAGCATAAAGCTCTTCCAATTTTTGACCGCTTTGATTACCGGTAAAAACAATATCTTTATCATTACCAGCCAATTTGTGTAAATAAGAAACATAATCATCGGTAAAAGCGCCTCCACCCACAATCGCCAATTTATAATCGGCAAAAGTTTGCGGGCTTTCTTTCTTGGCTTTTTTGAAAGCCTCTATCAAATAGTGAGCGCCTTTGTGCGCGACCAAACGAGAAATCATGGTTAAATATTTTCCTTTTTCCAAACTGAACTCTTTCAAAGTTTCACTGTTAATTTTGTTATCAACTTTGGCTACGCCATTTGGATTATAAATGGTATAACATTTATATTCGTTGAGTGCATAGTTTTGAATGGTTTTAGAAACGGCGATAGTTTGGTGAGCGAATTTGCAAGAAGCTTTTTCACCCATCGCAAGCATCAAGCGAGCAAGCCAATTCCATTTTTGATGATATCTATCAATACAATGAAAAGTAGAAATAACCTTTGTGTGCGGAGATAAGATTCTCGGAATAAAAGACAACAGAGAAGGGCCGACACCGTGATAATGGATAACATCAACTTTTTTGAAAAAGATGGCATCCATGGTTGAAATGAAAGTGTGAACAATCGCATCTAAATGCTTGGTGTGAATAGTACCGCGATGAACGATTTTCATCCCTTTGAACTCAGTCACGGTTTTTGGAGTATACCAATTTCTGGCGTACACCAAAACTTCGTGTTTTTTGGCCAATTGTGCTCCAAGCTCTTCAACGTGTTTTTCAATACCGCCAAAGATAGCCGGGACACCTTTTTGACCGATCATAGCTATTTTCATATTTTTAAAGTTTTAGGTTCAAGCTCTAAAGTGGCCTGAAAACCAGAAATTAAGATTACTCCGACCTGTTTTTTGAGTAACGAAGTATTATAGCACATTTTGACGCTTTTGTCAAGCCCGCTGAGCGGGCTTAAATTTAGGCTAAAACAAGGTAAAATCTTAATAAAATGTATATTTTTATAACAAGAGTCACGCTTAGCGTGACTTAAAATAGCGGGGTTATAGACACGCTCAGCGTGTCAAGGGGTAAGTTTAGCTTAAATTAGCCAAAAAATAATTTTAAAATTACGATTTTGGCCTTTGCTTTAAATAAAATTATGTAGTATAATGGTTGTATAATTTAAATATATGTTAATAAACGGTAAAAAAATAGCACAAAATTTGGACAAAAAAACCGCCGGGCTAGTCAAAAAACTCAAAAAATTAGGTTTATCGCCAAAGATCGCGGTAATTTTGGTGGGTGACTCAAAACCCTCGCAAATTTATGTGGCGCAAAAAGAAAAACTGGCTAAAAAACTCGGCTTTGATTTTGAGTTGATAAAATTGGGAAGTAAAACCACGACCGTGGAGCTGAAAAATAAAATTTATTCTTTGCAAAAACAAAAAAATCTTTGCGGGCTGATAGTACAACTGCCGCTCCCTCAAAAAATAAACACTTTTGAAGTTTTGAACGGTTTAAATTATGACATTGATATTGATTGTCTGGGAGCATGCAGTTTAGGACGACTTTATCAGGATAAAAGGGAGTTGGAACCGCCAACAGCCGGGGCAGTGATGGAAATACTTAGAAGTTTGAAAGTAAAATTTCCGGGCAAAGAAGTGGTGGTTATCGGGGCGGGTATACTGGTTGGCAAACCGCTGGCAACTATTTTGATGCAAGAGAGAGCAACTGTGACTGTTTGCAATAGCGCAACAAGAGATCTTAAAAAGAAATGTTTAAATGCCGATATTATCGTAACTGGCGCGGGGGTAATAAATTTAGTGAAAGCAAATATGGTCAAAAAAGGAGCGATTGTTATTGATGCCGGTTTTTCTTTTAAAAACGGTAAATCCTATGGTGATGCCGATGTCGCGACTCTGGATAAAAAAGGCGTTTGGGTAACGCCAACTCCGGGCGGAGTGGGGCCTATAACAGTCAGTAAACTAATCTTAAATGCTGCATTGTGTGGGGAAATGAAAATAAACAAAATAGGGTATTAAATTTATTGAATATCAAATTTCCAATATCCAATGTCAAATTAATTTCAAAATCCAAATGTCAAAATTTGTAATTTGATATTTGTTATTGGTTGGAAATTGGTAATTTGACATTTGAAATTATTATTTATGTCTTGGTTTCTTATCGCGCTACTTGGTTATTTTATCCTGGCCGGAGTTTCAGTTTCCGATAAATTTATTTTATCCAAAAAACTGGCGACACCGGCGGTTTTTGTTTTTTATTCCACCGCCCCTCTTTTGATATTATTTTTTTCTTTGTTTTTTAAAGTAGCGATTTTATCCGGTGTAGGATTGTTTTGGGCGGCAATTTCGGGGTTAAGTTTACTGTTTGGATTTTGGACGATGTATAAAGGATTTTTGGCAAGCGAAGTTTCTCATGCCGGACCATTGCTTGGAGCTGTGATGCCTATTTTTGTTTTGATAGTTAGTTACTTTTTTTTGGGAGAAGTTTTGAATGATAAACAATTGGCAGCTTGTTTTTTGTTGATCTGTGGATCATTTCTGATTTCATTTGAAAAAAGCGTACAATACAACGGTTGGCATCGGGGTTTTGCTTGGATAATTTTGGCCGGATTTTTATTTGCCGTTTCTCATGTGGCGGCCAAATATTTGTATGATATTTACGGTTTTACTGCCGGGTTGGTGTGGAGCAGGGGAATGTCCGGAATATTTGGTTTGGCCTTGATTTTTTTACCATCGGTTCGGACAGAAATACAATCTTGGTTTGAAAAGAAAGAAAAAGATTTATCACAGCAAAATAAAAATAAATTATCTTTGATAGTTTTTAATAAAACTTTTGGTTTGGTAGGTGTATTTTTGGTACAATTGGCCGTAGCTCTGGGTAGTGTCACTATAGTTAATGCTATGGCTGGAGCGCAATTTGGATTGTTGATAATTTTAGTGGCTGGATTAAGTATTTTTTATCCGAAAATTTTTAAAGAAGAATACAGTAAGTTGGAAATTGTGCAGGAAATAATTGCAGTGGTTGTAATTGGGGTGGGGCTGGGGATGCTGATATAATATTTAAAATTTAATATTTAATATTTAAAATTAATATTTTTTTTGGTTAATTTTAAATTTTAAATTTTGAATATTAAATGAAAGAACTATGTTTCTTCAAAAAACACTAAAAGTAATTTTAATTTTTATAGCAGTGGTCGGCTTTCTTTATGGTCAGGCTTGGCTTTTAAGTATTAAAAAAAATGAAGGCGCGGTTTTTGGTGTTAGTTTTACCCCCGATTATGCGCGATATTTACAATTAGATGAAAAAAAAGTTTTTGATTCTATCATAAATGACTGGGGTTTCAAATTTGTGCGTATTCCTGTGCAATGGAATAGCGTAGAAAAAGAACAAGGCAAATTTGATTTCAGTGAAACGGATTATTTTATGAAAGAAGCGGAAAAAAAAGGAGTCAGAGTGATTTTGGCTATAGGTCAAAAAACTCCGCGTTGGCCGGAATGTCATGTGCCGGATTGGAGTTTGCGTTTGGATGAAAAACAATATGTTGATGGCCTGAATAATTATATTACGCAAACCGTAAATAGATACAAAGATCATGTGGCTTTGGAAATGTGGCAAGTGGAAAATGAACCGTTTTTACCTTTTGGTATTTGTCGCAAAAATTTTAAATACAAAGATTTAAAAACCGAAGTGGAACTGGTTAGAAATTTGGATGAAAAACATCCTTTTATCACCACCGATAGCGGCGAGCTCAGTACTTGGCAACGCAGCGCCAGAGCAACCGATTATTTTGGTACTACCATGTATCGCGTTATCTGGAATAAATATTTGGGATATTTTAATTATGATTGGTTGCCACCGTTTTTTTATGTAGCTAAATTATGGCTTGCCGGTAAAAGTGCATCTCACGCTTTTGTGATGGAGCTACAAGCCGAACCCTGGGTGGATACGCATTATTTGATTTTGACTCCGCTTGAAGAACAGTATAGGTCTATGGATTTGGCGCGGTTACAAAAAAATATTGTTTATGCGCAAAAAGTCGGTTTTCCGAGAGTTTATCTCTGGGGAGTTGAGTGGTGGTATTGGTTAAGTGAAAAAAAAGGAGTAAATGATTTTGTAGAAGAAATAAAAAAGTTGAAAAAGCAGTAGGATACGAAATACGAAAATATACATAATTACGAAACGACCGCCTTGGAAGGCGGTTTTTCGGTCTGTAATTTTATACTAATTCGTATTTAGTATCCTATTTGAGTTCTATTTGGTACACTCTTCCTTTGTCTAAAATATAAGCGGTTTTATTTTTTTCTTCAATTATCATATCGGTCGGATTTTCAAATTGATCGGATGTGTATTGATTTTTGAGAGTTCCGTCTTTGTTGAGAACTACTAATCTTTTTTCCACATTGTCTAAGATGTAAATTTGTTTGTCTTCGGAATAAGTCCAAATCTTGGTTCCGTTTTGCAGTGTCGGCTCAACTCCGGAAACGGCGAAAGTTTGCAGTTCGCCGGCGTTAAATTTTAAAATTTCTCCTTGCTCTTTGAGTAAATATAAATCTCCGTCAATGGCAAAAGAAACGCCTTTTTTTATGTCCACCTCTTTGCTTTTGACCCATTCTTTTCCCAGTCCATAGCCGGAAAGTATGGCGTCGTGACGATATATTTGATTATTGAGCGTATCTAGCGTATACAGACGGCTGCCGTAGGTCAAGAAATCTTTCAAATTATAATTTTGTTCCGGAAAAGAAGTTGTCATTTTTTCAAAAGAATTTTGTTCCGATGAATATCGGTAGAGATTGTTGTTGGCGGTAAAAAATAAAGAACTTTTTTCATCACGGAAAGAAAAAGTCAAAGCCGCGCCGGAGTCACCGGGAATTTTCAAAGTTGCCGTGCCGTCTTTGGTTAACAGATTATAAACGCATAAAGAATTTCCTCCAGGCGAAACACCCAAGAGTCGCCCGTCTACTTTTGTAAATTTGGTTGCCTCGGCACACCCCAAGATGTTCCAATTGACAAGCATTGAGATGTTGGGGTTTTCTACAAATTTTTGAATTTTCTTTTCCAATTTATTATAATTTTCTTTTATGATACGACAAGTGGCTTCGTCTGTTTCTCGGCATTTCAAAGAATCCAAGATATTTTTTATTTCATTTTTGAGCGAAACCATGGTGTTTTGATCGGTGTAAATTATCAAACTTTCCGCTTCTTCTATTTTTTCTTCAAGTAAAGAGAAAGTTTGTTCGTAATATAAGTTTTCTTTTTGAATTTTTTTGGAGTGTTGCAGATAAAATAAACTGGCGATAAAAATAGTCAATACCACAAGCGACATCAATCCCAATATTTTAGTCATCAAAGGCAGGTGTTTGAAGTTTTGTTTGTAGCTATAAATAGCTTGCGACCAGCGTTCTTTGATCTGTCGACGCTGCCCTTTATAGTTTATCAGATAAAAGAAAATTTCTTTAAGTGTTTTAAAAAGCGATGCCAAGATGGCGGCAAAAAGCAAAAACAACCACCACAAAGCTTTGCCAAAATGTTTTACGGCCACCCATAAATATTTACCAATAACTTTGGCGATTTTTTCCAAAGATTCTTTGTTGATTTTATCGCTTAGACGTTGCTTGAGATGGGCGGAGTTTATTTGCGTATCGGTGTTTTGAGAAATTTTTTCGGGCACGGATTTTTTTTCCGAAAATTTTAAAAATGAAGTTTTGTTTTTGATTTTATTTCCCCAATCGCTAAATAAAGAAGGGGATAGTGTGTTGGCGGTTTTTTGTTCCATGAGAAAAAGGGAATTAACTTTTTCCGGATTTTTTGGAAAAAAAGGATTTTTTTTCTCAGGAGCTTTTTCTACGGCGTATTTTTCTTTGAGATTGATAATAAGTCCGCCAAAAGATAAGCCGTTTTTAAGTTCTGATAGAACTCGACGGATGTGTTCGGTGCTTTGCTGCGGATCGCGCGTGGTGATGATTTTTTGCAGACGATCATGGTTGAAATACTCGGTTATTTTTTTGGTACCGATAAAAAAGAAATCCCCGGGACTTACTTTTCCTGTGACCATTTGAGAAAACAAAGTTTTACCTTCATCAACTTCTTCGTCTTCGTTTTCGGTTAGATCCATTTTTTTGTATATTTTTTCTTTACCGGCATAAAAAAGAACGATATTGGGTTTGCCGCAATAAGAAAAAATTATTTCATTGCTTTTGATAGCGCCGATAACGCAATTAAGAGATAGGTTTAAGCTAAACAAAGCCAAGTTTTGACTGTTTATTTTTTCCAAAACTATTTCTAGAGCGTTTTTGTCTTCAGTATCGTTTGTTTCATAATAACCGTTTTCTATTTCACCCATTATCCTTTGTAATTCCGTGATTTGCTGGATGTTGCCGTGATTTATTTCGCAAATAGCAAAAAAATAACCTTTTTCTTTTTCTTCTTTTTCATTGGTCGGTTGAATGAGATTGAGTAAAACATGCGAAATCTCTTGATGTCCGCCCTCTACGAAAAATTCGTTTAATTGAAGTAATTTATCCATAAAACTTTGACTTTTTAAGCTGGTTTTATTATACTAATAATAACTAAAAATTACAATAGGAATTTTATGCTTGAACACCTTTTTGGTTCAAAAACCCGTTTAAAGCTCCTGAGGGTATTTTTTGCTTATCCGGAGCGTTCTTTTTATGTTCGAGAACTTACTCGGCTTTGTGAAAGTCAGATAAATGGTGTGCGTCGAGAAATAGCCAATTTGGAAAATTTGGGTATAATCGCCAAGCTATCCGGATTGGAAAAAAAAGAAAATGGTAGGGAAAATGTGAAAAGTTATCGTTTACAAACCGGTTTTTTGCTCCATCAAGAGTTGAAAAATTTGATAGATAAAGCCCAGATGCTCGAAGAAAGAGAGTTTGTGGATAAGCTCGTCGCTAAATCCGGAAAAGTAAAATTTATGCTTTTGTCCGGTTATTTTACCCAGGACAAAGGAGCGCCTACAGACTTGCTCGTTGTGGGTAATATAAAGCAAAACGTCTTTAGTAAAATCGTTCAAGAATTTGAAAAAAATATAGGCAAAGAGTTGCGCTATACGGTTTTTGATGAAAAAGATTTTTTGGACAGGAAAGAGATGGGAGATAAATTTTTGTATCACCTGCTGGAAAGCGCTTATATAAAAGTCGTAGATGATTATGGCTTTTTAAGTTAATTTTTATGTATCTTTTTTTGGACAGTAGCGAGGATAGAAAAATTTATTTTACTTTGATTTTTTCCGCCGCAAAATTTGAAACAATTACTTATGTCGGTTTAAAAGCGCAAAAAGGAATATTGTTTTGTTTTGATGATCTTTTAAAAAAGAGAAAAATCAATTTGAAAAATTTTAAAGGTTTTGGGGTAAAGCTCGGCGCGGGTCGCTTTACTTCCGCCAGAGTGACGGTGACTTTCGCAAATACCTTGAGTTTTTTATTAAAAAAACCTGTGATTGGTTTGGAAAATTTTACTGTTATAAAATTTTTGAAAAAAATCAAAACAAGTAAAAAAAGTTTTTATTTGAGCGCTAAATATAGTGGTCGGCCCAATATCGGACCGGCAAAAAAAGATTTATGATTTCCGATTATACAAAATATCGTTTTTATGAAATTTTGCCAGGTTTGTCTATCTGGCTTACTTTAATTTTGGGGTTGATTTTGTCTTTTTTGAAACCGCTTTGGGTTATCTATTTTATGTTGGTTTTTTCAGTTTATTGGGTTTTGCGAGTTGTTTATTTTTCCATATATTTGATTTTGTCCTGGTTTAGATTTCGCTTGGCGATTAAAAAAGATTGGCTGTTGATGCTCGATAAAAAATTTCCCGAGTGGCAATCGCAAAAAAAGAACGTCGTTTTTTTACCGGTTTATAACGAACAATATGAAGTTCTAAAAAGCACACTTAATGCCTTGCTTGATTCGTCTTATCCCGCCGGAGAACTCTATGTGGTTATAGCCGGAGAACAAAGAAAACAAGATCATTGGACCGAACTTCAAGCCTTGGTTAGGAAAGATTATGAAGGAAAATTTGCGGATTTGCTATTTACCACCCATCCGAAAAATTTGTTGGATGAGATACCCGGTAAAGGCAGTAATATACATTATGCGGAAAAAGAATTTAAAAAATATGTTGATGTCAAGGGATGGAATTACAAAGATGTTATAGTTTCGGTTTTTGACGTGGACACGGTTGTTCATCCGCAGTATTTTGCTCATCTGACTTATCTTTATTGTTTGCATCCGCGACCGGAACGCAGTTCTTTTCAACCGGTTACTCTTTATAACAATAATTTATGGGAATCGCCGGGGGTTTTGAGAATAATGTCTTTCGGGACTACTTTTTGGATGCTTTTTTCACTTGCACGTCTGGACAATTTGGTAACTTTTTCTTCGCACAGTATGAGTTTTCGGGCGATTGTGGATGTCGGCGGGCACGCCAAGAATATTGTTTCCGAGGATTCCAGGATTTTTTATCAATGTTGGCTGCACTATAAAGGTGATTATGAAGTTACCCCGCTTTATATCCCGGTTTCTATGGATACGGTTAGAGATGAAAGTATCTGGAAAAGTTTGAAAAATCTTTATTACCAACAAAGACGTTGGGCTTGGGGTACGGAAAATATCCCGTTTTTGCTTTGGTTTGCGCCTAAAGTTCGGGAAATTCCTTGGTGGAAAAAAATCAGTGTTATTTTTCGAGAATGGGAAGGAAAGTGGAGTTGGGCGGTGGTGGCAATAATTATTACTGTCTTTGGTAGGCTGCCGCTTTTTGTGGCCGGTGAAGAAGTTCGACAAAGCGCTTTATTTTTTAATACTCCGCACATGCTTGAGACCATGATGTTTATAGCTATGAGCGGTTTGCTTTTGTCAGCTATTATGAGCATGCTGATCTTGCCGCAAAAACCGGAACATGAACCACATTTTAAATATTTGACTATGATTGGCCAGTGGATTTTATTGCCCGTATCTCTGCTTATTTTTTCCGCTTTGCCATGTCTTGATGCGGTAACGCATCTGATGTTTGGCAAATATCTAGGCTTTAATGTTTCTCAAAAAAAGCGTTAATAATAAATAAAAAATATGTTGAAAAAAATATTTTATGTTTTGCTGATCATCGCCGGTTTGATGGCTTTGACTATCATGATTTTGTATTTTTGGTTTAAAGACGGCGGGATGCAAAAGTATGTTTTGGAAAATTACGGAAAACCGGCGATTAAAAACGATTATCTTTATGATATTGTTTACGATGGCCTGGGTTTTAATCAAGAAAAACATGTTTTAGTCTTATTTTTAAATAATACAGAATTGCGCCCAGGCGGAGGCTTTATCGGTTCTTATGCGACTATTAGAACAGAAAAAGGCACTCCGCATTTATTAAAAGTAGAAGGCACGGAAATATTGGACAATAATGCAGTTTCTTTTGTTGACACTACTCCGCCCGATCCGATAAAGGATTATTTAGGAGTAGATAAATGGTTTTTCCGGGATAGTAATTGGTCACCAGACTTTGTCCAGTCTGCTAAAAAATCTTTGGAGTTATATACCTTAGAGAGAGGGGTGTCTGCTAAAGAAATCGATTATATTATAGGTATCACCCCGACAGTCGTGCAGGAGATTTTGCGAATAACCGGCCCGCTTACGGTTGGTGGGATGGAGTTTAACGCCGATAATTTTGTGGAAAAATTGCAATGGGAGGTAGAATACGGCTATGCCAAAAGAGGGGTGAAGTTTTCTGATCGAAAAAAAATGTTGCAAGATTTAGCCAGAATGGCTTTTGTAAATTTTGGTCGTGATTTTTTGAGACACAATGCGGAGTTTATAGAGCTTGCCAAAGAAATGCTTAGGGAAAAACAAATAATTATCTACGCCATTGATCCATTAATGCAAAATAAAATTATTTCCGGCGGTTGGGGTGGAGAAATAAAACAAAATGAAAAAGATTTTATTTTATGGGCGGATGCTAACTTAGGAGCTTTGAAGACGGATTTGGTTATGGAAAGAGAGTTGGTTTATAGTTTGGCGCCGACAACCAGTGGAAAATTTACAGCTAAGGTTTCTATGAAATATAAACACACAGGAGGTTTTGATTGGCGAACCACCAGATACCGCAATTATGTCCAGTTGTTTTTGCCGTTAGATAGCGAGTTGATAAAAGTTGACGGAGCGATGCGTTATGAAAAAAGCAAAGAACCGGCTATTATCAGTCAAGGTGAAGAAAACGGTAAAAAATGGTTCGGAACCTTTATCTCTATCGAGCCCGGTCAAACAGGAGAGTTGTCTTTTGAATATTATCTTTCTCCGCAAGTCGTCAAAATGATTGAAAACGGCGAATATGAATTGTTGGTGCAAAAACAAATAGGTACTGTAGAGCATAAATTGACACTCAACCTTGATTTTGGTAAAAACATAATAGCGGCGGATGTTGCCGAAAAGCCTGAAAATTTTGGCGATTCCAGTTATAAAGTTTCTACGGATTTACGCCTGGATAGAGTTTTTAAAGTCAAGTTAGATTAATTTTTTAAAATTTGTATTTGAATTGTTTATGTTTATTAAGAAAGTGGCTATAGATTTAGGGACAAATAATGTGATGGTTTATGTTCCTAAAAAGGGGATTGTGGTTAACGAACCCGGTGTGGTGGCTATTTCCAAAACCGATGGTAAAATTTTGGCTGTTGGCTTGGAAGCCAAAGACATGACCGGCAGAACCCCTGATAGTATTATTGCCGAGCATCCGCTCAAAGAAGGAGTTATCGCCAATTATCGTACCACTGAAGCGATGTTGCGTTATTTTATCAATAAAGCATTGGGTGGAATCCATCTTTTTCGTCCGGAAGTGATGGTGGCTGTTCCGGCCGGCATTACTTCAACCGAACGTCGAGCGGTTATTGACGCAACTATAGCTTCGGGAGCTCGAGCGGCGTATCTTATCAAAGCTCCGTTAGTAGCGGCAATAGGTGCGGATATTCCGATAGGTGCGGCTTCCGGACATATGGTAATAGATATTGGCGCCGGTACTGCGGAAATCGCGGTTATTTCTTTGGGTGGAATAGTTTCTTGGGGGTCGGTGCGAATCGGAGGTAATAAATTTGATCAATCGATAGGTGATTTTGTGCGTCGTAAATATAATTTGGAAATAGGCGTACATACTGCGGAAGAGATAAAAGTAAGTGTCGGTTCAGCTATGTATATGGCCAAACCTTTGACAGTTAATATAAAAGGCCGAGATTTGATAACCGGACTGCCCAGGATAGTAACCGTAAGTTCAGACGATGTTACCGAAGCTCTGCAACATGATTTGAACTCTTTGGTCAATGCTATTAAAGATGTTTTACACAAAACCCCACCGGAACTATCCGCTGATGTGATGGATAAAGGTATTATTTTGACCGGTGGTTCTGCCTTACTTCGTAATTTGGACGAACTTATTACTCAAGCTACAGGAGTGCCGACATATGTTGCCGACGAACCTCTTTTTTGTGCGGCTAAAGGCACGGGGATAGCTCTGGAAAATATTGAAAGTTATAAGAGAAGTATTTTGGCTACGAAATAATTGTCGAAGCTCTAAACTCTAATTTCTAAGCTCTAAATATTTTTAGGATTTAAGACTTAGGGTTTAGAAATTAAATTATATGATAATAGGTATTGAGGCCAATCATGCCAACAAAGAACAACGAACCGGAGTGGAGAATTATTGTTGGCAGATGATAAACAATCTTAAAAAACAAATACCCTCGGATGTGAGGGTGATTTTGTATTCCCAAAAGCCGCTTTTATCAGGACTTGCAGAGGATATGCCAAAAAACTGGGAGTTAAAAATTTTGAAATGGCCGTTTGCTAAATTATGGAGCCAAACAAGGCTTTCTTTGGAAATGATCTTGAATCCGCCGGATATTTTTTTTGCCCCCGGCCAATTGATTCCTTTTGGGTGTCCAAAAAATACGGTTGTAACCGTCCATGATAGCGCTTTTATGTTTTTTCCGGAGGCTTATAGTTTTTTGGGAAAAATATATTTGAAGTGGATGAATAAAAGAATCGCCAAGGTGGCCAAAAAAATACTCACTCCTTCACAATTTAGTAAAAATGAATTTATCAAATTATATAAATTTTCTCCTGAAAATATCATAGTTACACCTTTGGGTTATGACAAAAATGTTTATTTTTCCGCGAAAGAAAGTTTTTTATCGGATTTGTCTTTTTTGCCGATAAATAAAAATTTTATTTTTTACGTAGGCAGGTTGGAAGAAAAGAAAAATGTAATTTCTTTGCTCCGCGCTTTTGAGAAAATAAAAGAGAATAATGATATTGCTTTGGTATTGGCGGGCAAGCCGGGGTATGGTTTTGAAAAAATTGAAAAAGCAGTCAATAAGAGCGGTTATAAAAAAGATATTATATTAACCGGTTGGTTGAGCGATAAACAAATAGCCGCTTGCTTTAGAAAATGTTTACTTTTTGTTTTTCCTTCTTTTTATGAAGGTTTTGGCATACCGTTAATCGAAGCTATGGCTTGCGGTTGTCCTGTTTTAGCAGCCAAAGGAAATAGCTTGGAAGAAGTTGGAGGAGAAAATTATATTTATTTTGATCCAAAAAATTGGCTTGATTTAGCTGAAAAAATGGGTAAATTATTAAAAGATGATATTATTTTAAATGAATTTAGGCAGTTTGGTTTAAAAAGAGCCGATAATTTTTCTTGGCAAAAAACAGCCAACATTACCGCAAACGAACTTATAAAGTTGCAAAATTAGCCAAATTTTGATATATTAATAATCTGAAATATTGTGTTTATCGGAAATAAAAAAAATTTAGATTTTTTTGAAAAAGCCGTGGAAAACGGCCGTCTTGCGCACGCCTATTGTTTTTGCGGACCAAGCGGAGTGGGGAAAATGACTTTAGTCAAAAAAATTGCGGCTAAAGTTTTAAAAACAGATGAAAATTTTTTACAACAAAATCCGAATTTTCATATTTTTCAAAGAGAAATAGATGAAAAAACCGGAAAAATAAAAAAAGAAATTACCGTTTCTCAAGCCAGAGAAATTAAAGAATTGGTGGCTAAAAAATCTTGGGTGACGGAAGGGCAATTTTTTATCATAGACGGCGCGGATTATTTGAACGCTGAATCGGGCAATGCTCTATTAAAAGTTTTGGAAGAACCGTCCCAAGGAAGTTATCTGTTTTTTTTGGGCGATCATGAAAAAAATATTTTACCGACCATACTCTCCAGATGTCAAAAAATATTTTTTTACCCCGTTGGCAAAAAAGAAATTTTAGAAAGATTGACAGAGTTCGGTTATGATCAAAAAGAATCCGAGTTGGCGGCGAAACTTTCCGGCGGCTTACCCGGTAAAGCGTTAACTTTGATAAAAGATAAAGAAATTATCGAAGAATATAAAGCAGAAGTTAGAAAGTGGTTGTCAATGTTTAAAATGGGATTTGCGGAAAGAATAAACCTATTGGAAGAGTTTTTTTCTGAAAAAGACGGTAATAAGTCCAGGGATGCGCTGATAAAAAAAATGGATTTTTGGATGGGGTTATGGCGAGAAGTGATGTTGTTTCGTACAGAAGGCAGAGTTTCCGATTTGTTGAAAGAAAGCGATTTAGCAATACTAAACTACAGTCCTTTGGAAATCGGCTTGATTATTGATGAAATTGTAAAAACACAAAATTATTTAAAAAACAACGTTCAAACTCGTTTGGCCGTTGAACAATTTTTATTAAAATTTTAAAAATATGCGAATAAAAATTTTTATTTTATCGCTTTGCGCCATTTTGTTTACAGGTGCCGGTTGTATCAATATCGGCGGTAAAGAGACAGGGCCGATGGGCGTTTATCGTTCTTTGGATAAAGGTGATACTTGGGAAGCGGTTACGGCATTTCCAACTCCGCAAGGAGTTAAAAGTATCGCCGGACTTAAGATTTTTCGTATTTTTGAGGATCCAAGCGACTCAAACGCTTTTTATTTAGGCACGCGAGGACAAGGACTTTTTTACACTTACGACAATGGTGATAGTTGGCAAGAAGTAAAATTTTTTTCCGGCAAATTTATTTATGCATTAGCAGTCGACCCTAAAGACAAATGTGTTATTTATGCCAGCGACGGACCTAATATTTATAAAACAACAGATTGTTCTCGTTCATGGAGCTTGGTTTTTACCGAAACCAGAACCAACGAACGTTTTGTTTCTATCGCCATTGATAACTCCGGAGCCAGAACAGTTTATGGTGCGCAATTAAACGGCGATCTTTTGGCGTCAAAAGACGAAGGAAAAACTTGGCAGACGGTTAAGAGATTTAATTTCCAATTGCAACAATTGGAAGTTGATCATAAAGTGCCGGGCAGGTTATATACGGCTTCTTATAGAAAAGGTTTGTATCGCAGCGATGACGGAGGTAAAAATTGGATAACTTTAAACGAAGAATTGAAAAAATTCAGCAACGACGCTTTTAATTTTTATCGTTTGGTTTTAAATACGGCGCAAAAAGACAGTTTGTTTTGGATAAGTAAATACGGTATTTTGCGATCTGATAATGCCGGTCAAACTTGGACGGAATTGAAACTTTTGACTCCTCCTGGCGCAGTGACGATTTTGGCTTTTGACATTAATGAAAAAAATCCAAAAGAGATTTATTATACGGGTTCGCAATTGGGAGATAAAAACGCTCATCTTAGATCAACTTTTTATAAATCATCAGACGGCGGAGTCAAATGGGAAACTAAAAAATTACCTACCAATACTTTGCCGGTGATGATAAAAGTCAATGCCAAAAACGACAGCAGTATCTTGATGGGTTTTACCGTACTTAATTAAATTTTTTATTTATGAATCTAAATAATTTTAAAAGTGATTTTGACAAAGCTGTTGAATTTCTCAAGACCGATATTGCCGGTTTGCGTACCGGTCGTGCCAATACCGCTTTGGTGGAAAATGTTTTTGTAGAAGCCTACGGTACCAAACAACAACTCAAAGCTGTGGCTTCTGTTTCCGTAGCCGATTCCAAAACTTTAAACATTGAACCGTGGGATAAAAGTTTATTGGCAGCGGTGGAAAAAGGAATTCGTGATTCAGGAATGGGTATTAATCCGGTTAATGACGGCAGGTTGATAAGAGTAAGTTTGCCGGAACTCACCGTGGAAAGAAGGGCGGAACTGGTGAAAGTGTTGCATCAAAAATTGGAAAACGCCAGAATTTCCGTGAGAAAGATTAGGGAAGAAATCAGAGACGCTATCTTGACTGAGGAAAAAGCCAAAAGTATTTCCGAGGATGAAAAATATCGCCTGCAAGAAGAATTGGAAGAAATAGTAAAAAAATATAATGAAGAAATAAAAAATATTGGAGATAATAAAGAAGAAGAAATAACTAACGTTTAATTTTATGGCGGATAAATTTGCAAATATTATCGCTTTGGCAAAAAGAAGAGGCTTCATATTCCAATCGGCGGAAATCTACGGGGGATTATCGGCTTCTTATGATTACGGACCTCTTGGCGTGGAACTCAAAAATAATTTGAAAAAAGCATGGTGGAAAAAAATGGTACAAGAAAGAAACGATGTGGTCGGTTTGGATTCCGCTATTATGACTCCCAAAATCGTTTGGGAGGCTTCCGGTCATTTACAAAGTTTTCACGATCCTTTGGTGGAATGTAAAAATTGTCATCATCGTTTTCGCGCCGATCATTTACTTGAGGCCAGGCAAGCGGAACCGGGTTATGTCAAAGAAAAACCGGTAGAGATGAAGGATATTAATTGTCCTGATTGCGGCGGAGAATTGACCGAACCCAAGAATTTTAATCTTTTGGTCAAAACAGAACTCGGGGCGGTTGAAGGACAAAAGGAAGAAGTTTATTTACGCGGAGAAACATGTCAAGGAATTTATCTGGATTATTTGGCGGTAAAAGAAACAATGAGAAAAAAAATACCGTTTGGTATCGCGCAAATCGGTAAAGCTTTTCGCAATGAAATAACTACTAAAAATTTTATTTTTCGCATGCGTGAATTTGAACAAATGGAAATGCAATATTTTGTAAATCCTAGAGAAGCGGACAAGCTTTATGAATATTGGAAAGAGCAAAGATTTGGTTGGTATAAATCTTTGGGTTTGCGAGAAGAAAATATCCGTTTGCGTCAGCATGCGCAAGATGAGAGAGCACATTATGCCAAAGATGCTTGGGATATAGAATATAATACTCCGTTTGGCGGTTGGAAAGAGATGGCCGGGGTGCACAATCGCGGCGAATGGGATTTGAGTCGTCACGGTTCATATTCTAAAAATAATATGACGTATAAAGATGCGGAAACCGGCGAGGAATATATTCCATGGGTTTTGGAAACTTCTGACGGCGCAGATAGAGCCGCTTTGATGTTTTTGATAGACGCTTACGAAGAAGTTGATACTAGGAGCGGAGACGAAGATAGTAAACATGAAAAAGAAGTAGTGCTTCGTTTACACAAAGATTTAGCGCCTATCAAGATCGCTTTTTTACCTTTGTCCAAAAAAGAGCCGCTGGTTAATCTGACCAAAGAAATCCAGGCTTCTCTTTGGGGAGGTTATATGACCCAATATGACGAAACCGGTTCTATCGGCAAGCGTTATCGTCGCCAAGACGAAATCGGCACTCCTTATTGTGTGACTGTGGATTTTGATAGTTTGGAAGATAAAAAAGTAACAGTACGCGATAGAGATACTATGCAACAAGAGAGAGTGGAAATAGAAAATTTAAAAAGTTATTTTGCGGAAAAATTCGCTTGAGATATGTCTAAGGTTTTTAAATTAAAAAACGGTTTGAAAGTGATTAAGACACCTGTTCCCGGCACCAATGCGGTAACGGTAATGTTGATGTTGCCGGTCGGTTCTCGTTATGAAGAAAAAAATATTTCCGGAGCTTCTCATTTTGTTGAACATCTTATGTTCAAAGGAACACATAAACGTCCGACCGCCCTGGACCTTTCTCGGGAGTTGGATGCCTATGGAGCGCATTACAACGCTTTCACTTCACAAGAATACACAGCTTATTATATCAAAATAGATGCCAAGAAAATTTCTTTGGCTTTGGATTTGATTTCCGATATGGTTTTTAACTCCAAATTGGAGCCACAAGAAGTTGAAAAAGAAAAAGGTGTTATTGTGGAAGAATTGCGAATGTATGAAGATAATCCGACCATGGATATAGATAATCTTTTTATGAAAGCTGTTTTTGGAGATACACCGCTTGGTCGAGATGTCGGTGGTACAAAAAATACCGTCAAAAATGTAACCAGGGAACAATTGTGGAATTATTATAAAGGAAGTTATTTACCGCAAAATGCGGTTTTGTCGGTAGCCGGTAAGTTTGATAAAAAAATAGACTTTTTAATTGCAAAGTATTTTGGAAATTTAGAAACAGGATACAGTCAAAAATGGTTTAGGACTCAAGGATATCATAAAGCAACTTGGCCGAAAAAAAATATTTCACTTGAAAAAAGAGTTTTGGTTAAACAAAAAAACATTGATCAAGCGCATGTTATTTTGGGTTTTCCCGGACTGAACCAGAAAGACCCTCGCCGTTATGCGGCCGCTGTTTTACTCAATATTTTGGGCGGAAGTATGAGTTCGCGTCTTTTTTCCGAAGTGAGAGAAAAGAGAGGGTTGGCTTATATGGTTCGCGCCGGCGGTGATTTTTTTCGCGATACCGGTACGGTACAAATACAGAGCGGCCTGGATCCGGCCAGATTGAAAGAGGCCTTTGAAGTTATAAAAAAAGAATTGAGAAAAATCAAAAAAGAAGAAGTTAGCGAAAAAGAATTAAATGATGCAAAAAATAATTTGATAGGTCATTTGACATTAGTTTTGGAAGATAGCGCGGCGCAAGCCCAAACAACGGTTAAGGATCTGGTTTTTTTGGGAAAAATAGAAAGCTATCAAGAAACATGTAGGAAAATAAAAGCGGTTAACAGAAAACAAGTTTTAATTTTGGCGCAAAAACTTTTTGACGAAAAAAAATTATTTGCGGCGGTTATCGGTCCTTTTACCCAAAAAGCGATTTTAAAAATTTTAAAGTAAAAATATGTCTTTTAAAAAACCTTATTTTTTTGCAAATTGGAAAATGTATTTGGATTATGACGAGAGTAATATTTTAGCAAATGGTTTGGCTGAAGAATTAAAAGGAAAAGAAAGAAGTTATAATTTGGCGATTTTCCCAAATGTTTTATCTTTGCAAACCGTCACCCAAACCCTAAACGATTTAGGGATAAATACCGGGATACAAAACGGTTATTGGATAGACAAAGGCGGATATACCGGTGAAACATCTTTTTTAATGGCGGAAAATATCGGTTGTAAATACGCCCTTATAGGGCACAGCGAACGTCGACATCAATTTGGTGAGACCAATCATAATGTCAGGATGAAATTGGAAAATGTTTTAAACAATACCAAGTTGACACCGGTTCTTTGTGTCGGTGAAACTCAACAAGAAAGAAATGAAGATAAAACCATGGAAGTGCTTGAAGCTCAACTAAGAGCCGCTTATGACAGTCTGGTTTGGGAAAAAGGTAGAGAGCTCATAATAGCTTATGAACCGGTTTGGGCGATAGGTACGGGTAATGCTTGCGAGCCTTTGGATGCGCAAATTCAACACGAAAGAATCAAAAAAATAATCAATCAGTTACTGCCGGAAACAGAGCCGATTATTTTATACGGCGGAAGTGTAAATGCGGAAAATTGCGGTGATTATCTCAAACAAGAGGATATTTCCGGGGTTTTGGTTGGCGGTGCTTCGGCCAAGATTGAAAGCTGGCTGCAAATACTTAAGACTGCGCAATAATATATTATATGTATAACATAGTTTTCTTATTGATAATTTTACTTTGTTTAGCAATATTGTTGTATCTTTTTTTACCCAAGATTCCGGTTTTGGCGAATCTGGATGTAAATAATTTACCCGAAGAAATAGAACAAAAAAAGAAAAAAGAAATAGTTTTCAAAAGATTGGACAGTAAAGGAAAAGAGTTTGGTAAAAAAATAGCGAATAAACTTTTTTTCTTGAAAAGTGTCTGGTTATTTGTTCAAAATAAATTTAGAGTTTTGGTTCATCGGATAGAAAAATTATGGCGTTATGAAGAAAGTATGCGCAAAAAAGAGGAAGAAAAAGAAATGACCGGGAAAGAAAGAGAAGATAAAATAAAAGAGCTTGTCAAAGAAGCGCAGAATTTTTTTACTGTTGCCGATTATGATAAAGCTGAAGAATTATATATTGCAGCTTTGAGACTTGATCCGAAATCGGCGGATATTTATCGCGGTTTAGCCGATACTTATCTGGCCAAAGAAAATTACGATGAAGCTGCCGAGACTTATGAATTTTTGTTGACTTTAAATAAAAACGACGACAATGTTTTGATGAAATTGGGGGAGCTGAAAGAAACACAAAATAAATTGGATGAAGCGATAAATTATTACCAACAAGCGGCTTTGATAGGAGATACGTTGGCGCCACGTTTTTTTCATTTGGCTGAGTTGCTCTTGAAAGTGGGGCAACCGGAATCCGCCAGAGAAGCAATGCGCTCTGCCTATGAGTTGGAACCGAGGAATCCCAAGTATCTTGACTTATTGATAGAAACTGCTATAATATGTGACGATAAGTTATTGGCGGAAAAAACTTGGCAAGAACTCCGGATGGTTAATCCGGAAAACAACAAACTTTCCGATTTTAGAGAACGTCTAGATAGCTTAGATTAGTTTTTTGGGTGGGTACCAAAGTGGTCAAATGGGGCAGACTGTAAATCTGCTGGCTCCGCCTTCGAAGGTTCGAAACCTTCCCCACCCACGTTTATGCCGTCTTAGCTCAGTTGGTAGAGCAGCTGTTTTGTAAACAGCATGTCATGGGTTCGAGTCCCTTAGACGGCTCGTAAAATAAAGGCCGTAATGTCCGATAAAAAGTAAAATCGGATAGGACTTCAGTTGGCCCCTCACCTTTTGTGCCGTTGTAGCTCAGTTGGTAGAGCACCTCCATGGTAAGGAGGTGGTCAGCGGTTCAAGTCCGCTCAACGGCTCCAAAGGTGAGGGGTAAATGCCGCACCTCCATGCGCAGTCCCACACTGACCCGAAGGGTCTAGTGTCCGGGAGTAAGGAGGTGGTCAGCGGTTCAAGTCCGCTCAACGGCTCAGAGATTAATTAAAAAATTTTAATTTATATTTATGCCGTCAAAAAACGCAGATAACATGATTAAGTTGGAGTGCACAGAGTGTAAACGTACCAATTATTTTTCCAATAAAAATAAAAAAATATTGAAAAATAGATTGGAAATGAAAAAACACTGCTTGCATTGCAAAAAACACACAGTTCACAAAGAAACCAAATAATACAAATAAGAAGCTTCGCTCAAAGCGAAGTTTCTTATTAAAGGAATAAATGACTCCAAAAAAATTTGTGTTTGGAGTCCATATGTGTTATAATAAATGCATATGAAAAAAATCTGTTCTAAATGCGGTGAGAAAAAACAAATAGAGGAATATAGATGGAAAAACCTCAAAAAAAGACGAAGACACTCTTTTTGTAGAGAATGTCATGCCAAGTATCGTAAAGAACATTATTTGAAGAATAAAGAAAAATATCTAACCAAAGCTCGAGTTTGGAATAAAGGTCAAACGATTTTATTGAGAAAATTTATTTTGGAATATCTTTCCAGTCATGCCTGCGTAGATTGTGGAATTAAAGATATTAGAGTGTTGGATTTTGATCATGAAGGTAAAAAGAGGATGGGTATTTCAAAAATGGTACGAAATTGTTATTCAACAGAGACTATAATTAAGGAAATTTCCGTTTGTAAAGTTCGTTGTGCAAATTGTCATAGAATAAAAACTTTTGAAAGGGGGTCTTTTTGGAAAGATAAATTTACAAAAAATAATTAGGCCTGTAGTTTCAATGGTAAAACATCGGTCTCCAAAACCGAGGTTCTCGGTTCGAATCCGAGCGGGCCTGCAAAATCTAAAACCACTCAAATGAGTGGTTTTAGATTTATATTAGCGATATAACAGCAACCAAACGGAAAAAGGAGAAGCTAAGAGGTTTCTCTGCTGGTAAATATTTCTGGTTGACAAAACCCAACATCCGTGTTATACTTGCTTTTCTTTAATTTCAAGTCTTCAAAATTTGTTTGACTTGAGACTCGAACCTCGCTTACTGTGTCATTTTGGTAGTGACTCACTTCAAAGGATATCGGGTCACTAAATAAATATATGATACAAAAAAACAATTCGGCTGTCCGATTTGATAATCTTGGTATAGCCCCAAAATTGTTGGAGATTATCCAGCAAAATAATTTTATTACCCCAACCCCGATTCAACATCAATGTATCCCGATAGCTTTGCAGGATAAAGATATCGTGGGTATTGCCCAAACCGGGACCGGTAAAACATTGGCATTTGGTTTGCCTATGATTCAACGTTTGTCTATCTATAAAGCGCAAGGACTTATTTTATTGCCAACCAGAGAACTGGCTCTGCAAGTGGATGAGGTTATAAATAAGATCGGCAGGTCTTTGGGTTTGAAAACAACCGTGCTTATCGGTGGTGCCCCTATGAATCAGCAAATACAATCTTTACGTCGTAATCCCCATATCATTGTAGCGACTCCGGGACGTATGATTGACCATCTCAATCAAAAAACAATTACTTTGCAAAATATCAAAATCATAGTATTGGATGAAGCTGATAGAATGCTTGATATCGGGTTTATGCCGCAAATTGTAGAAATACTCAAAAATGCGCCAAAAGAACGTCAGACCCTAATGTTTTCCGCTACTATGCCTCAATCTGTTTCAACTTTGGCAGCTCGTTTTATGAGGCTCCCTTTGCGAATAGAAGTTGCTCCGGCCGGTACGCCCGCGGTAAATGTAGAGCAAGAGATTTTCTTTACACCCAAAGAACTCAAAATAGTATTATTGGAAAAAATACTCAAAGAAAATACCGGTCAGATTTTAGTTTTTTCACGTACAAAATACGGAGCCAAGAGGATTGCCAATAATTTGCGCAATAGCGGTTATCAGGCTGTAGAAATACACTCTGATCGCACATTGGCTCAACGACGTAACGCTATGGATGGTTTTAAATCCGGACGTTATCGTATTTTAGTAGCGACAGATATTGCGGCCCGCGGAATAGATGTGGATGATATTGCGACAGTTATAAACTATGATTTACCCGGTAATAGTGAAGACTATGTTCATCGTATCGGCAGAACAGGTAGAGCTGGAAAATCCGGTAAAGCTATTTCTTTTGCTACTCCGGACCAAAGAAAAGATATTTTACAAATTGAAAGATTGATCAAAAAAAGCATTCCTGTTTCCGCTTTACCGCCTTTGCAAGCTAAGCAGGGAATAAAAATAAACATTTGGCAAAAAGAAGAAAAAACAAATCAGCGCAAAAGAATAAACAAAAATGATTTTTTCTCTTTTCGTCGTAAAAAGCAAAATCCGAAAAGAAAAAGATATGGAATAATCAATTAAAAAAATAACCCCGATATTATCGGGGTTATTTTTTTAAAGGTAATTAAGCTTGAGGAGCTTCTTCGGTTGAAGTGTCTTCGGCTGAGGCCTCTTCAACAGGGGTTTCTTCGGTAGTAGGAGCTTCTACTTCCGGATTGGTTTCTTCAGAAACAACATTGTTGTTTTCTTCGTCAAAATTTACGAACATAGTCGTTAAATTTAAGAATAACTGACGACTAGTGGTAGCCGACTAAAGGAGTATATCATTTTTTAGGTAAAATGTCAACCCTTGAGATTACAAGTAATGTAATTTTTGTAACTATTGTCTTTACAAACAAGTATATTGTTATATACTGATTAGGTATGGACAAATCCGCCAAATCCCTATTTGAAAAAATGTACACTACTCAGGTGGACAAAATTTACCGTTTTGTTTTTTTTCGTGTAGGCAACAACAAAGAAGCGGCCGAGGATTTGACTTCGGAAGTATTTTTGCGAGCTTTGGAATATTTCGACAGTTATGACAGCACAAAAAGCCAAAGTGCATGGCTTATGACCATTGCCAAAAATTGTTTGGTGGATTATTACAAAAAACAAAAACACAATGTGTCTTTGGAAGCGGCTATGGCCGATGATGAAGATTCTAATAAGGTGGACAGGTTACTATTTGCTGTAGCCAAGGAAAATTTTGCCAAAGCCGGTTTTAATTTGGAGATTATGGAAAAATTGGCTACTTTAAGCGAAAATGACCGGGAAATTGTAACCTTTCATTATCTTTACGGGTATAGTTATCTAGAAATCGCGCAAATGCGGGAAATGAGTGAAACTGCGGTCAAAGTGGCTGCCCACCGCGCGCTCAAGAAAATAGTAAAATAATATGAATTTGAAACAAAGATACAATCTATGGAAAGTAAAAAGATCTACCAGTCCCAGGGGAGTTTTTAAGCGTGGATTGCAAAAGAAATTGGAAACGGTTTGGAACGATAGATATGTCACCAAAAGTTATTGGTTTCAAGCTAGGATTTTCAAGTTTACCGCCGTCAGCATGATTGCCGTGCTTTTAGCCGGTAGTTTTGGAACTGGAGCGTATGCTTATTACAGTCCGGAAGTGACGGAAGGGTCTGTTCTTTATCCGGTGAAAAGTTCTATTGAAAAATTGGAAGAAAAAACAAAACGTAATCCGGAAGCCCAAGCAAAATTTTATTTGAAACAAATTCAAAGACGCGAAGCGGAAAAGAAAAAATTGAAAGAAAAAAATAAAATTGTTGAAAATTTGGATATACAGATTGAAAAGATAGGGGATAAGCTGGAACAGGTCAATACAAAATTACAAAACCAAGAGTTAAAAGATAAACAACTTAAACCCCAGATAGAACAACGTTTGCAAGAACGCAAGAAAATTTTGGAAGAAAAACAAACCAGATTTGAGAGTAAAAAACAGGAAATGGAACAACGCACGCAAGAAAGAGCTCAAAGGGAATTACAAAACAGGGAGAGAAATCGCGTAAATTAAACAAAAGTCAAAAATAAAAAACCGCTCAAAAGAGCGGTTTTTTAATATTAAAAAATTCAAATTTTGCTTATTTTAGCCAAGATTTACTATTGACAAAAAGACTAAAATGTGCTATAATATCACGTCATTAATTAAATGATGCGTTCTTTAAAATACAGATTTTTATTGGAGGAAAATCATGAGAAGTATTATTGTTTTTTCTATTTTTATGGTGTTAAGTTTTTCCGGTATTTATGCGGTTGATTGCAAAGTTTCTGAGAACTACTTTTCAATTCGTAAATACGAATTTAAGGTAGAGTCTGATTATGGAATTGTGCCTGAAGAATGCAGTGTAAACGGCTTGGTCGGAGGAATTGTTTTTTGGGGCCATGACTGTGACAGTTCCGGAGTTATAGAAAACTGGGAGATAGAAAGCAGTTGTTATCATTGTTTCCCTCCTCGTGTTTTGATTCAAGCTGATCGAAATATTGGGGTAAGTTGTGTACGTGAAGAAATAGATTTTGGAGGCTTTCGTTTTATCACAGGCAAAGACCAAAATAATAACGGCATGCTTGATGGTAATGAAATTACGTACACTGCAATAGTTTGTAACGGTGGTTACGATGAAGAAAAACAGAAAGAATATGAGGACCTTTCTTTTGAAGAAATCCTGGATGTCGTAAAAAAAGGTAATACCTCGACTTCCTATGTTCTTAAAGAAGAAAGGGAAAATCAAAAGCCTTCGCAACCGACAAAGCCAAAGGAAAGTCGTGAACCTATTTTCTTGGCTTTAGTTATGGTTCCAGAGCCGGAAAAAAATAAGAAAGAAAAGCGTAAGGAAAAGTAAAATCCTTACAGCACTCTGTAATATTAAAACCGTCCGAGAAATCGGACGGTGTTTTTTTATTTCTGTTATCGAGGCTGGTTATTTTTATTTTAGTGTCGCTTGATTATCAAGAGTATCGTTTACCAACTTATCGGCTTCCTTATTATTTTCTCTTGGCGTATGACGATAAGAAACTTTTTTAAATTGCGCGGCGGCGTTGTAAGCTTGAATAAAAAGTTTTTGTAAAGTCGGTTCTTTGACTTTGAATAACCCTTTCATTTGGTTGACTATCAAGTCACTATCCAAAATACATTCTATTTCCGTCCCGCCAAGCTCGTGTGCTCTTTTGAGTCCGGCGATAAGCGCGCTGTATTCGGCGAAGTTGTTTGTTTGCTCGCCCAGATATTGCCCAAAAGCATCCAGGTTTTTTCCTGTTTCATCTTTGATGACAACGCCTGTGGCAGCGGGCCCCGGATTTCCCCGCGCACCTCCGTCTGTAAATATGGTTAAACGCATAATTCAATATTTAATATTTTTTAATATTTCAATTTCCACAGCCCGTCCTTATCTTCGTGCTTACCGCTAAAATAGAGTATGCGATTGTCACTGTCGCTGCCGGCCGAGTTTATTTTTTGTGAAATCAATTCATGACTAACCAGATAGTAGGGAAATAAAACAGTGGTATTTCCCGCCCAGACCAAGCCCAAAGTATTGTATTTGTCAAGCGGTAAAACTTGTTGCAATTGCATTCCGGATCGATTTAAGAGCGCCGGTTCTTCGTTTTGCGCTTTGGTCCATATTTCCCAGGAAGTCCAAGTTATCAACCAATTATTATATTTGGAAATAAAAAATTTTTCTCCGTTGATCGGGTATTTTTTATTTTGAGTAAAAAGGAGCATTTCAGCTTGGTTTATTTTTTTAAGTAAAACAAAATCATTTTTTGCAACGAGAATTTCCCATTGTTTAGCCGATAGTTCTTTTTCTTCGGAAAAAATCTCGCCAAAACCCAAACTATCTTTGATTAGCTCCATTTTGTTTGTGGAGCTATTTTCTTTTATTATCCAAAGTTTATTTCCTTCCATATACCAATCAAGAAAGTTTTTTTTCATTACAAAAATTTGACTCTTGGTTTCAGGAAAAAAAGTAAAAATTTGTGATGAAGTGTCATAATAAATTTCCGAATTCTGTCCGTCGTGCCATTGAAATTTATAAATAGGTTCTTTGACATAGGCGGCAAAGTCAAAAATTTCTTTTGTTTTTTGCGCAGATACGATAAATAATTTTTCGTAAGGTTTTTTATCGGTGCTTAAAATATAGTAATTGCTATTAGGAGAAAAAGTTATTAATATTGGTTCTTCTGGCGGAAAAGAATCAATCACTAAAAGTTTTTCTCCGGTTTTGGTGTTTTTTTGCCAAATTTCTTTTTGGTCCTGTTTTTTGACGACATAAACCAATGTTTTATTATCAGGTGAAAGAGATATTTCCTCTACTTCACCTTCATGCAATAAAACGGGCTGATTTTTTTCTATCAAAACTACATCTTTGATATAAACCGTTTCTTTGCTTACCACCTCGATGTTTTTTTGCCAGTCAAAATATCCTGGATTTTTGATGGTCAAAGAAAATTTACCGGCCGTTAAGTCATTGAGACGAATCGGTATCTTGGTTTTGAGCTTATTGTTATTTAAATAAACTTCAGCCGTGTTGGGTAGAACATCTATGTTAACTGACCCGGTTATCCGTAAAAAACCGTTTTTAAGGTCATAACGATAGCCGGCAGTATACATCAAAACCGCCGGAGAGATAATCAAAAATAAAAAAATAAAAAAATAGAAGATGGTGCGACGAATATTTTTACTAAGTTTACTGTTTGGGTATTCCATAATAGGGGTGTTTGCCAAAATAGCTTTTTTATAATATACTTTAAGCTATACGATATCCCAAATCGTTGTTTTAGTCAATTTTGATTATGTCTTATTTATTAATCCAAGGAAACAAAAAATTACACGGAGAAATCAAGAATCAAACCGCCAAAAATTCGGCAGTGGCTATTTTGTGCGCTACGACCATGATTAGGGGTAAAAGCCGTCTTAGTGACGTACCGGAGATAGAAGAAGTTTACCGTATTGTTGAATTACTCAAAAGCATCGGTGTGAAAGTTAAGAAAATATCCGCTGGAAAATATGAGTTTGATTCGCGTACAAATTTATCTTTGGGTAAAATAGATAAAAACGCTTCGGAAAAAACCAGGTCTTCTCTTTTGTTGTTAGGCGCTTTGGCCGGAAGAGTGAAAAAATATAAATTATATAAATCCGGCGGTTGTAAACTCGGAGAAAGAACCATCCGACCACATCTATATGCTTTGGAAAAAATCGGCGTATTTGCCAAATCCAAAGAACATTTTTATGAAGTGGAAAATCACAACTTAAAAGGAGCTGATATTGTGATGTATGAATCCGGAGATACAGCGACAGAAAATGCAATAATGGCCGCGGTTTTGGCCAAAGGAAAAACTACCATTAAAATGGCCTCGGCCAATTATATGGTTCAGGATCTATGCTATTTTTTGACAAAAGCCGGCGCTAAAATAAAAGGCATAGGCACCACGACTTTGGAAATTACCGGAGTAAAAAAATTAAAGGAAGTAAAAGATTATTCTATAATGCCAGACCCGATAGTAGCGATGACTTATTTGGCCGCCGCAATAATCACAGACTCTCATCTGACGATCAAGAATTGTCCGTTGGATTTTTTAGAATTGGAACTTTGCAAGTTAGAACGCGCCGGACAAAAATATTTTATTAGAAGAAAATATTTCTCCAAAAACGGTAAATTTCATATCGCAGATATTGAAATGATTCCGTCCAAGCTAACGGCGCTTCCGGATAAAGTGGAATGTCGTCCTTTCCCCGGTCTTAATATAGACAATCTACCTTTGTTTGTCGCGATTTTAGCCAAAGCCCGCGGACGTACTCTTATTCACGATTGGCCTTATGAAAACCGAGCCGTTTCATATTTGGAATTACAAAAAATCGGCGCTAAACTTACGTTGCTTGATCCGCATCGTGTCTGGGTGGAAGGACCTGTCAAATTTACGGCTAACGAGGCTGTTTGTCCGTCCATTTTACGCGTGGCAGTTATTTTATTACTTGGTATGATGGCTGCTCCGGGAAAATCAATTTTGCGAAATACTTATATGATTGAACGCGGATATGAAAATCTTTATGAAACTTTGAATAAAGTCGGAGCTGATATAAAAGTAATCAGAGATTAAATTTTTCTAAGTGTAATTTAAGAAAATTATGGAAAATAAAAGTGTTGTTAATAAGCAAATCGAACCAACTCCAACCAAGAAACGAGCGGGAAAATATTTTGGGTTATATTTATCTCTCATTTTGTTTATTGCGGCGTTTGGTTTAGGGTTTTTATCCGGACAATATTACTTTATAAATAAAAGCATTACTGATGAAAACGGCGAAGTGCAGCAGATGAAAGTTTTAAAATTAAACAGGATGCTTAATCGTTCAGATGAAATAGATTTTGAACAGTTTTGGGATGTTTGGGATAAAATCAAAGCTAAATATGTAAAAAACGACATCAAAGATGAAGATTTATTCTACGGCGCAGTTCAGGGTTTAGTTTATGCGCTTGGCGATCCTTATTCGCTTTATTTTCCCCCCAAGGCCGCCGATGATTTTGCCAAAGATTTAGCCGGCGAATTGGAAGGGATAGGCGCGGAAGTTGGAATAAAAAATCAAATCTTAACGATTATTTCACCGTTACCGGACACTCCGGCGCAAAAAGCGGGATTACGTCCGGGGGATAAGATTTTACAAATCAACGAAGAAATTACTTTGGGTATGGATGTAAACACTGCGGTTTCTAAAATCAGAGGTAAGGCCGGTACGGAAGTGGTTTTGCTTATTGAAAGAGAAGGGGGTGGAGAACCTCAAGAAATTAAAATAATTCGCGCCAAGATAAGCGTCCCTTCTTTGACATTTGAAATGAAAAACGACGGTGTCGGTTATTTTCGTGTTTTACAATTCAACGAAGACACACAAAAACAGTTTGACAAAGGTATAAAAGAATTTTTGAGCAAAGGTGGTAAAAAAATAATTTTGGATTTACGCAATAATCCGGGCGGTTATCTGGATCAATCTATTAAAATGGCCAGCGAATGGATTGAAAAAGGTGTTATAGTTAGCGAAAAAGGCAATGATGGTAATAATAAAGATCACTTATCTTTGGGCGGTGCTCGTTTGAGTAATATCAAAACAGTTGTGTTGATAAATCATGGTTCTGCCTCAGCTTCGGAAATCGTAGCCGGTGCTTTGCAAGACGCTCAAAAAGCGACAATTTTAGGGATGAAAACATTTGGCAAAGGTTCGGTGCAAGATTTTGAAATGTTTCCTGACGGTTCAGCTCTCAAACTAACCGTAGCCGAATGGTATACTCCAAGCGGTAGAAATATAAATAAAGAGGGGATAGCTCCGGATGTTGAAGTTATCGAAGAATGGGATAAAGAAAAAGTAGGCGAGGATGTGATGGTTGAAAAAGCGATGGAATTGTTAAAATAGCAGATAAGCAATAAATCTGTAAAGATCAAATAAGTCACAAAAAACTTCCTGGCAACAGGAAGTTTTTTAATATTTTTTCTTTATCGCTTTACTGCTTACAAGCTTACTTGCTTTTTACACTCTCTCCGCCCATCGTTTATCCGCTTCCACATCTATTTCCAAAAATACTTTTTTATTTAATGCGGTTTCCAGTTCTTTACGTGCGGCAATACCGATTTCTTTGATAGCGCGACCGCCTTTGCCGATAATCATTTTTTTGTATTCTTTGGAGTTAGTTAGTACATTGGCTTTTATCACCAAAATATTCCCTTTGTCTTCTATATTTTCTATCTCTACATGAGTTGAATAAGGAACTTCTTGACGTAAAGCTAAAAATATCTTTTCTCTGATAACCTCGGCAATCCAAAATTCTTCACTGGTGTTGCTGATTTGGTCCGGCGGGTAATAAGGAACTCCTTCGGGTAAAAATTCAAAAACTTTTTGTCGCAAAGGTTCCACATGACGATCTTTCAAAGCTGATAGTTCAAACACGCTTTCAAACTGATCGCCAAGCGCTTTATAATCATCGATAAATTCTTTTTCTTTTTCCGGCAAATCGCATTTATTGATAACTAAAATTTTTGGTATTTTGGTTTTGCGCAAAAGAGAAAGGTTGAATCTTTCTTCTGCGCCGATAGATTTAACGGGATCAACCACATAAATTATCAAGTTAACATCGTGCAAAGATTCTTCCACTCTTTCAATCATTTTTCCCGATAATGGATTTTTCTTTTCTTTGAATATACCCGGTGTGTCAATAAACACCGCTTGACCTTGCGGAGTATTTAAAACCCCGTGGATAACATTTCTGGTAGTTTGGGGTTTGTGAGTGACGATGGCTACTTTTTGTCCGATGAGAGTATTCAAAAGAGTAGACTTACCGACATTGGAACGACCGATGAGAGTGATGAGACCGGATTTGAAAGAAGGAGTGGTCTCTGGTTGTTCTAATTGTTTTTTATTAGGAGACATAAGTTTATAAAATAATTTTTAATTTAAAATTTTCAATTTTTAATTAATTTTTAATGATTAAATTTCCAAATCTCTTGATTTTTGGTTTTTGATATTTAAAATTGTAAATTCATTAAAAATTAATAATTAAAAATTAAGTGAGTTTGAATTAAAACATTTTTTTAAATAAAAAAGCCCTGTTTTTAAGGATACTTTTCAATAATTTGCTTTTGTAGTACTATATTATAAGAAATTAACAAAATAAGCAAGAAACATATGAAAGTCATTTTACTTGATAAAGTTCCGGGGTTAGGGGATATCGACGATATTAAAGAGGTTTCCGACGGTTATGCTTTTAATTTTCTTTTCCCCAAACATTTGGCGGTTCAAGCTTCAAACGCCAAAGTTAAAGAATTAAAAGATAAAGAAAAGAAAAGAGCCAAAGATGCTGAAAAAGAGCTCAAAGAAATACAGTCTTTGGCCGATCGTCTGGATGGATACACTTTGATAATAGAGGATAGAGCCAATGAAGAAGATATTTTGTATGCGGCGATAACCCCGATGCGTATTGCCGAGGCTTTGAAAACTTACGGTTTTCCTGTGAATAAAAATATGATTATTAGCGAGCCGTTAAAAGAAGCCGGAGAATATAAAATCAAAGTCAAAATGCGGCACGGCTTGGAAGCTACGATAAATTTGATAATTAATGTCAGAGCGGAAGACAAAGAATCAAAAAATAAAAAATAATTTTTTTAAACATCTTTCTTTTAGAAATATATGGGAAAAACCAAATATATTTTTGTGGTAGGCGGAGTTATGAGCGGAGTTGGTAAAGGAATTACCGTTGCTTCCATCGGTAGGATTTTGAGTAATTATGGTTTGAGAGTTTCCGCAATTAAAATAGATCCCTATATTAATGTCGATGCTGGTACGATGAATCCTGTTGAGCACGGTGAAGTTTTTGTTACTGATGACGGTGATGAAACCGATCAAGATATTGGTAATTACGAGAGATTTCTCAACACTGATATCCTCTCTACCAATTATATGACCACCGGTCGGGTTTACCAAGGAATAATAGAAAAAGAAAGAACGATGCAATTCAAAGGCAAGTGCGTACAAGTGGTCCCTCATATTCCACTTGAAGTATTGGGTCGTATTGATAAAGCTGTTAAGGATACCAAAGCTCAAGTGGTGATAGTGGAAATAGGCGGAACGGTTGGAGAATATGAAAATATTTTATTTTTAGAAGCTGTGCGTAGCTTGAAACTGCAAAAACCCGAGGATGTTTTGATGGTCTTGGTGAGTTATTTGCCGGTTCCGGGACATTTGGGAGAGATGAAAACCAAGCCTACTCAGCATGCGGCCAGGATGCTTAATAACAGCGGTTTACAAGCGGATATCATCATTGCTCGCGGTAAAGAATTACTTGATGATGTACGCCGTGAAAAATTGGCTTTTTTCTGTTCTTTGCGAAGTAAAGAAGATATTATCCCGGCTCCGGATGTGCGTAATATTTATGAAATTCCAAATAATTTTGAAAATTATAATTTGGGAAAAATAATTGGTAAAAAATTAAAAATTAAATTGGGAACAAAAAAAGATACAGCTTGGAAAAAATTTGTTTCCGGGATGAATAAAGCGAAAAAAGAAGTAAAAGTGGCGGTGGTGGGTAAGTATTTTACTACCGGCAATTTTACACTCTCTGATTCTTATATTTCCGTTATTGAAGCGGTAAAACATGCTTCTTGGTTTTATGGCGCAAATCCGAAAATGACATGGCTTGATTCGGAAGTATACGAAAAGGATCCGAAAAAATTGGCAGAATTGAAAAAATACGATGCAATTATAGTGCCCGGCGGTTTTGGAACGCGCGGAGTGGAGGGGATTATCAAGGTTATACAATACGCGCGTGAGAAAAAAATTCCGTATCTCGGACTTTGTTACGGGATGCAATTGGCGGCGGTTGAATTTGCCAGAAATGTATTGAATCTCAAAGATGCTGATACTATGGAGCGTAATCCCAAATCAACAAATCTGATTATCGGTATCAACCCAAATCAAAAAATGAATGTAAAAAACAATCGTTACGGCGGAACGATGCGTTTAGGATCTTATGATTGTGAATTGAAAGATGGAAGTTTGACAAAAAAACTTTATGGTCAAAAAAATATTTCCGAACGCCATCGCCACCGTTATGAATTTAATAATGACTATCGTCAAAAAATAGATGAGGCCGGATTTAAAGTTGTCGGGGTTAACAGAGGGAGCGATTTGGTAGAAATCTTGGAGCTCAAAAATCATCCTTTTTTTATCGGCACTCAATTTCATCCTGAATTGAAGAGTCGCCCTCTTCACCCGCACCCTCTCTTTTTGGGATTGATAAAAGCAGTCTTAAAGTGAATTCATTTTAGCTAAGCCTAGGTTATACTGATCGTGGCAATGCCCGCGCTCAGCGTCGGGGTTGATTTTTGCTTTAATGTTTGATAAAATAATCAGGCCCTGTGAAGGGTCTGATTTTTGTAATTTAATAGATAAATTATGTCATTTTTAACGAAGATTTTTGGAGATCCGAACGCTAAAATAATCCAAGAGATAATGCCGATAGTGGACAAGATAAATTCTTTGGAAGGTGAAATGCAAAATCTCACTTTAGAAGGTTTGCGCGCCAAAACAGACGAATTCAAAAGTCGTTTGAAATCCGGAGAAACGCTTGATGATTTATTACCCGAAGCTTTCGCGGTAGTACGTGAAATGTCCAAGCGTCTTACCGGAATGCGACATTACGATACTCAACTTATCGGCGGTATCGTGCTTCATCGCGGACAAATTTCCGAAATGCACACCGGGGAAGGAAAAACTTTGGTAGCTACTTTGCCGGTTTATTTGAACGCTTTGGCCGGTAAAGGAGTGCATGTAGTTACAGTAAACGATTATTTGGCCAAACGTGACGCGGTTTGGATGGGTCAGATTTATGATGCGCTTGGGTTAAGTATCGGGGTTATCCAAAACATGTTAGTTTCTTTCAAATTTCATAAACATGAAGTACAAATAAAAGAAAATGATACCGGAAACAGTAATAAAGAAGACACGGCGGTTTATAAAGTAAAAACCGAATATTTGGTTTCTTGCAAAAGAAAAGAAGCTTATGAATGCGATATTATTTATGGCACCAACAATGAATTTGGTTTTGATTACCTGCGTGACAATATGGTCGGGGCATTATCCGAGATGTCACAGCGACCGCTTTTTTACGCCATAGTCGACGAAGTTGACTCTATTTTGATAGATGAAGCCAGAACCCCGCTTATTATTTCCGCTCCGGTACAAAAAGCCGCGGATACTTACTACAAATTTGCTTCTTTGGTCAGACAATTAGTAGAAAATGAAGATTTTAATGTGGATGAAAAAATGCGTTCCGCAACTTTAACGGAAAACGGTATTCGTAAAATGGAAAAATTTTTGGGAGTGGAAAATATTTATGTGGAGGGCGGCATGCAAACCGTTCATCATATAGAACAAGCGCTCAAAGCCGAAACTTTATTTAAACGCGACAGAGATTATGTGGTGGAAAACGGTGAGGTCGTTATTGTAGATGAGTTTACCGGTCGCAAGATGCCCGGTCGTCGTTATAGCGAAGGATTACACCAAGCTATAGAAGCCAAAGAAGGCGTGGAAATACAGCGTGAAAGTCAAACTATGGCCACTGTGACTTTTCAAAATTATTTTCGCATGTATGAAAAATTGGCCGGTATGACCGGAACTGCGGTAACCGAAGCTGAAGAATTTGGAAAAATTTATAATTTGGAAGTGGTGACTATACCGACCAATAAACAAAGACAAAGAAAAGATTTGCCTGATAGGATTTATAAAAACGAAGATGTAAAATTCAAAGCTATTGCCAAAGAAGTCAAGGCTCTACAGTTGAAAGGTCAACCCGTACTTATAGGTACTATTTCGGTAGATAAAAATGAAATTTTAAGTCAGTATTTAGAACTGGAAGGGGTGCGTCATGAAATATTAAACGCCAAGAATCATGAACGAGAAGGGGAAATAGTCGCTCAAGCCGGCGCTCCCGGAGCTGTTACTTTGGCTACCAACATGGCCGGTCGTGGGGTGGATATCATCCTTGGCGGTAATCCGCCGGATAAAGAAAAATCCGAAAAAGTAAAAGAACTTGGCGGTTTGTTTGTTATCGGTACCGAGCGTCACGAAAGTCGTCGTATTGACAATCAGTTGCGCGGTCGCGCTGGTCGGCAAGGAGATCCGGGTATGTCGCAGTTTTATCTGAGCACAGATGATGATTTGATGCGTATTTTTGCCGGCGAGAGAATAAGATCAGTAATGCATACTCTGCGAGTACCCGATGACATGCCGATAGAAAATAAAACTATCAGTAAAATTATTGAATCCGCTCAACGTAAAGTGGAAGGCTTCCATTTTGATTCGCGCAAACATTTGTTGGAATATGATGATGTATTAAACAAACATCGCGAAGTGGTTTACGGTAAACGTCGTCAAATTTTGAAATCATATGAACTCCAAAAAGCCAAGATCAGAGGCGAACAGGTTACCGAGGAAAATTTCAAAACATTAAAAGAATTAATTTTGGAAATGGTGGAGCAAGAGATAGAAAATGTAGTTTCTTTTCATACCAATTATGAAAATAGAGAATCTTGGAATTTCAAAGAAATAATGGAAACCGTTACCACGATCTATCCTTTAAGCGATGAGGAAAAAAATAAAATTTTCAATTTCAAACCGCAAAAAACCGGAGTAAATGAGATAGAAGAAAGAAGCGAGCTGGTTGATTTTTTGGTTTCCTTGGCTAAAGAAAAATATGAAGAATATTTGACCAAAAAAATTATTGAACCGGAATTTCTTTTGGAAGTGGAAAAACAAGTAATGTTGCGAGCGGTGGATACTTTATGGATTGATCATCTGGTAGCAATAGATCATTTACGCACCGGGATAGGATTGCGCGGTTATGGTCAACGCGACCCGCTCGTAGAATACAAAAAAGAAACTTATCACATGTTCAACCAGCTTTTGAGTTTTATTCAAAAAGAAACGGTTTATACTATTTATAAAGTTTCATTGGGTATGGAATTGGCGCCGAGTTTGATGCAACAGAATTTGGTTTTTAGTGGTGCGGAAAAAGAAGCCGGGGAAAAACAAACAGTTGTCAGAAAAAATAGTCAATTTAAAGAAATCGGACGCAATGATCCGTGTCCGTGCGGAAGTGGGAAGAAGTTTAAACGCTGTTGCGGAAAATAAAAATAAATGTCATTCCCGCGGGCCGAAGACCTCCCTTTGGGAAATGCAGGAATCCAGTGGCGGGTATAATAGATTTTTTAACACTTCAGCCTATAGGCTGAAGTGTTTGTTTTGGCTAATGTTAGCTAAATTGATTTTTAAAAAAATAGAATCAAAAAAAAGTCAAATTTAAGCTTATTCGGATAAAAATAATATGTGGACTAATCGCTTGCCAAAATAGAAAAAAAAGGGTAAAATTTGGCTAAATTTAACTATAGTATTTATTTAACTATTTAACTTATGGCTAGCAATCTTGCACCAAAAAAGTTTACGCGAACCCAAATCAGATGGAGGGTGGCCGGTTCGTTTGCTTTGTTATTGTTGTGTTTGGTTATTGTTTATCCAAGCGCGGTCAATAGCAGTTTTAAATTTATTAATGAAAAACTCGGTATCGGTGTTCCGCTGTTGCCGGATAATGGTTTTAATCTGGGGTTGGATTTACAAGGCGGAGCCCATTTGATTTATCAAGCTGATACGATAAGTATCCCGGAAGCGGATAGAGCTGAAGCTGTTGAGGGTGTTAGGGATGTTATTGAAAGACGCGTTCGCGGCGGTTTGGGTGTGGCTGAACCTTTGGTTCAAACTACCAAAGTTGGCAGTGATTACAGAGTTATCGTAGAGTTGCCAGGGGTGACTGATGTGAATGAGGCTATCGGGATGATCGGTGAAACTCCGGTCTTGGCTTTTAAAGAACAAAATACTCAAGGTAGCAGAGAAATGACTGCGGAAGAAACCAAAGAAATGAATGAATACAATAAAGCGGCTGAAAAAAAGATTAATCAAGTTTACGCTGATTTACGCAGAATAAATTTTACCGACGCAGTAAACAGATATAGTGAAGATTTGATTTCCAAAAGTAATAACGGTAATATGGGTTTTATCACCGAGATGCAATATCCGGAAATATATGAATGGGCGCAAACTCACAAAAACGGTGAAACCAGTAAAACCGCGATCAAAACAGATGATGGTTTGAGTATTCTCAAGAGAATTTCCGAAAAAGAAGGGCAAACTCAAGTTGACGCAGCTCATTTACTCATCTGCTATAAAGGCGCGGAAAGATGCGATAGTGCTTTGTATAAAAATAAAAACGAAGCTAAAGCAAAAATTGAAGATTTGAAAAAACAAGCCACGGCCAATAATTTTGCCGATTTGGTAAAACAATATTCCACTGAACCGGGCGCTTATGAAAGAGGCGGTGATTTGGGTTGGTTTGAAAAAGGCGATATGGTGCCGGAATTTGAAGATGCGGCTTTTGCTACCGCCAAAGGTCAAATTTCGGAAATCGTAGAAACACCTTTTGGTTTTCATCTTATATACAAAAAAGACGAGAGGGTGACTAAGGAATATGAAGTGGCTAGAATTTTTGTTAAAACAAAAAATGAAACCGATTTTGTACCGCCGGCCGAAGAATGGGTAGATTCCGGACTTTCCGGAAAACAACTCAAAAGAGCCGAAGTTGTTTCTGATTCTCGCACCGGCCAAGTTCAAGTTAGTCTGCAATTTGACACTGACGGAGCCAAGATTTTTGGAGATGTGACCAGTCGTAACGTCGGTAAACCGGTGGCTATTTTCCTAGACGGGCAACCTATCAGTGTGCCGACAGTAAATGAGCCGATTCGCGATGGTAATGCTGTGATTTCCGGAGAATTTACTTGGGAAGAAGCCAGGTTGTTGGCGCAAAGATTAAATTCCGGCGCACTACCTGTGCCTATTGAACTTATTTCTCAACAAAAAGTGGATGCTACTTTGGGTGCTGATTCGCTTGCTTCCAGTTTCAAAGCCGGGATTTTCGGTTTGATCTTGGTGATTTTATTCATGATTTTGTATTATCGTTGGCCGGGTGTGGTTTCAGTTATTTCTTTGATTGTTTACGCTTCCCTTACTTTGGCAATTTTCAAATTATTGGGTGTTACTTTGACGTTATCGGGTATTGCCGGTTTTATCCTCTCAGTCGGTATGGCGGTTGATGCAAATGTTTTGGTTTTTGAACGTCTCAAGGAAGAATTAAAAAACAAAAAAACTTTAGCCACAGCCGTAGAAGAAGCGTTTGTTCGCGCTTGGAGCTCTATCCGTGACAGTAATATTACCACTCTCATCAGTTGTGTTTTCTTGATTTGGCTTGGTACCGGTTTTGTGCAAGGTTTTGCTGTGACTTTGGCTATCGGTGTTATTGCTTCCATGTTTACCGCTATAACAGTTACCAGGATATTATGCCGTTTTTCTTTTGCTTGGTTTAAACCAGAAGGCAATATTCTTTTCTTGGGTGCCGGCAAAAGCAATGAAGAAAAATCTAACAACGAAATTAAATAATAATTCTATGAATATACCAATTGTAAAATATTCCAAAATTTGGCTGAGCATGGGCTTGGTGGTTTCGGTGTTATCTTTGATTTTGATTTTTGCCTGGGGTTTAAAACCGGGGATTGATTTTACCGGCGGTTCTTTGTTGGAAATTGAATTTAACAAAGAAAGACCGGCCGCTGAAGCAGTGGTTAAGATTTTTGAAGAATCGGGGATCAAAAATACCATGGTGCAAAAAGTGGAAGGCAACAGTTTGATTATCCGCACTTCTTTTTTGGATGAAGAAAAACATCAAGAAATTTTGGCAAAAATTAAAACCGTTAGCGAAGATTCTGATTTGATAGAAAATCGTTTTGAAACTATCGGTGCTTCCATCAGTAAACAATTGCGAGAACGTGCTATTTTATCTATTATTTTTGTAAGTTTAGCTATTATTTTGTACGTAGCTTATGCTTTTCGCAAAGTTTCTCAACCGGTTAAAAGCTGGAAATATGGCGTCTTGGCATTAGTGGCTGTTTTTCACAATATCCTTTTGGTAATGGGTGTTTTTGCGGTTTTGGGAAAATTTAAAGGCGTGGAAGTGGACACGGCTTTTGTGGTGGCGCTTTTGACCGTACTTGGTTATTCTATCAACGATACCATAGTAATTTATGATCGTATCAGAGAAAATTTGATTAATCGTGGAAATCGCGCTTTTGCCGAGGTGGTTAACGACGGTTTGAATCAATCTTTTTTCCGTTCTATCAATACTACAGCAACAACTTTGTTTACTTTGTTTGCGCTTTACTTTTTTGGCGGAGCTACAATCAGTAATTTTGTCTTAGCTTTGATTATCGGTGTCGGAGTAGGGGCTTTTTCTTCTATCTTCATCGCTTCACCGCTTTTGGCAGTTACGGAAAACTGGCAAAGAACAAAAAAACTCTGGTAAAAATAAAAATTCAAAAAATCCTCCGAAATTTCGGGGGATTTTTGTTTTAGATTAAATTATGGTATAATAAACGAGTTGAAAATTAAAATTAAATTGTCCCGACTTAGTCGGGACACTGTAGTTTTGACTTTTGACTTTTGACTTTTGACTTTTTTTATATGTCTGACAACACAGTAAAACATTTAGTTTCTTTTTTAGCGACTATTTGTTGTCTTTTGGCTTATATCGCCGGTTATTTTTCCGGTCCGGAAAAATGGTGGTGGACAGGTTTTTCTGTGATTATCGTTTATGGATTGATTTATCGTTTAATCGATTAATATGATTCCGGTTATCCAAACACCTTTCGGTTTTTCCATAAGTTTGGTTTTTTGGCAGACTTTTATGGAAATGAGTTTGGGCGAACAGCTCCGACTGGCTTTTGTGTTTTTTTGGTGGTTGCCGATAACTCCGCTTTTCCATAAAGCGCTTAAAGAATTTTTGAGCTTAAAACAAAAACGCTTTGACGCCACTTGTAGTTGGTCTGTTTTGGCGGTTGATGTGCCGGCAGAGATTATCCAATCTCCACGAGCGGTTGAGCAGATTTTTACGCACTTGAGTGGTATTTATACCAAGATAGGTCTGTATGATAAGTATTGGCTTGGTAAGAAACAAAAAAATTTCAGTTTGGAAATAATCAGCTTAGAAGGATATATTCAATTTCTCATACGCACTCCGAGCGAGTTTCGCGATTTGGTAGAGGCTGCTATTTATGCGCAATATCCGGAAGCCGAGATAACCGAAGTTGAGGATTATGTAAACAGTTTACCGGATGTTTTTCCCAATGATCGTTATGAAGCGGAAGGGGCGGAATTTGGTTTATATGAAGACGACTCTTATCCGATTCGTACTTATACTGATTTTGAGCACAGTCTGTACAAAGACGCTCCTTTTATCGATCCTATGGCCGCTATTTTGGAAAACTTTACCAGAATAGGTGCCGGGGAAAATTTTTGGATGCAACTTATCGTAGAGCCGGCGGATAACAGTTGGAAAAAGAAGGGTATAGATCTGGTAAAAAATCTTATTTCCGGTAAAAAAGCTCCGCCAAAACCAAATGCCGCGCAAGCGGTGGCTGATTTTGCCGAAGGGGCGCTAAGGCTTGCTAAGCAAGCTTGGGAACACGATTTTAGTTCTGCGGAAAAGAAAAAAGACGAGGCCAAAGGCGGTGAGCTCGGCCCGGGTGTAAAACAAGCGATAGGTGATATTGAACACAAGATTTCCAAACTGGGTTTTCATTCCAGATTACGAGTAATTTATTCGGCGCGAAAAGACATATTCAATCCCAAAAAATGTATCAACGGATTTATCGGTTCCGTTAATCAATTTTATGTAGCCAATGAAAACGGTTTTAAACCGTCAGCAATTAAAGGCTCGGATGCGGTCGGTGCTTATAAAAAAAGAAAGCTAAAAGGTAAAGATGATCCGTATATTTTAAATATTGAAGAGTTGGCGACTTTGTGGCATTTCCCGATGCCAACTGTCAAAGCTCCTCTTATCCAAAAAGCCGGCGGTAAACGCAGTGAGCCACCAACCAATCTGCCGGTAGAAATTTTTGAAGGCGGTTTGAAATTTAAAGAAGAAGAAAAAATACCGGAACCGCCAAAACCCGAAGATTTGCCCTACGCTTAAATTTGATTTTATAAAGCCAGCTGTGATAAAATCAGTTGGCTTTTAGTTTAAATATGAAAAAGTGGTTTGAAACAAAAAAACCGATTTTGATTTTAGCGCCTATGGCCGATTATACAGACGGTCCGTTTGGGCATATTTGTCGTAAATATTCCGGTAAAGAATTTATTATTTTCAAAGAAATGGTTAGTAGTGAAGCTTTGTTTAGGGGTAATGAAAAAACTCTTAAAATGTGTAAATTTGATAAAACCGAGAAGCCCTTGGTTATTCAAATTTTCGGTGATAAACCGGAGGTGATGGCCAAGGCGGCACAAATCATAGAGGCTAAATTTAAACCTGATGGTATAGATCTCAATATGGGTTGTCCGGTACCCAAAATTGCCCAAAAAACGGCTGCCGGAGCGGCTTTGATGAAGAATCCGACTCTTGCTGCGGAAATCGTAAAAAGCGTTAAAAAAGCGGTAAAATTGCCGGTTTCGGTTAAGACCAGACTGGGTTGGTCAAATCCTGAGGAAATAATAAAATTTGCCGTTATTTTGGAAAAAGCCGGTGCAGATTTGATAACTATACATGGGAGAACTAAAACCCAAGGATATTCTGGAACTGCCGACTGGGAAGCAATTGCTAAAGTAAAAAAAATATTAAAAATTCCTGTCATTGCCAATGGAGATGTTGTTGATTGTGTAAGTGCAAAAAAATGTCTGGAAATTACCGGAGCCGATGGATTGATGATAGGGCGAGGCGCGCTTGGAAAACCTTGGGTTTTCCAAGAAGTAAAAAGTAGAAAGTTGAAAGTTGAAAGTGGTGTCATTGCGAGACCCGAAGGGTCGTGGCAATCCCACTATTTACAGGAATCTATGGGATTGCTTCGCTCTGCTCGCAATGACAATGATAAAATTATCAAAATAATTCTAAAACATGCGAGATTGCATGAAAAATATTATAAACAGGGAAATTTGATAACATTTCGCAAGCATTTAGCATTTTATTTCAAAGGCATACCGGGAATGAAAGAAGTCAGAGTAAAGTTGATGCAAATAAAAGAATATGAAGAATTGGAAAAAATCTTGAAAGAGTATTTAAAAAAATAAAAATAGACCCCGGCGTTCGGGGTCTATTATTTTTATGTTTTAGTTGTTATTTCAGAAGGTAATCGCCCTCTTCCGCTCCGAGAGTGATCATTTTGATTGGAACACCCAATCTTTCTTCAATGAAATTGATAAATCTTTTTGCTTCTCTTGGAAGTTTGTCAAAAGACCTTATGTCTTTCAAATCCACATCCCACCCTTCAAATTGAGTGTATAACGGCTTTATTTTAGTGATATCCAACTCAGAGAGAGGGTAATCGCTTTTTGCTGTAAATATAGAATTCTTATATTTATAGCCGTCGCAAACTTCAATTTTGGGAAACCCTGAGAGAACATCAAGTTTGGTCAAGACAAGTTCTTTTACCCCATTAATTCTGATAGCCTGTTTTAAAGCCATCAAATCCAACCATCCACATCTGCGATCTCTCCCGGTGGTTGCTCCTTTTTCACACCCTTTTTCACGGAGATTTTCCCCGTTTTTATCAAAGAGTTCTGTGATGAAAGGGCCTTCGCCAACTCTGGTAGTGTAGGCTTTGAAAACACCTATCACCAAATCAATATCAGTAGGTCCGATACCTGCCCCGACACAAGCGCCTCCGGCAGTGGTGATAGAAGAAGTGACAAAAGGAAAAGTTCCGTGGTCATTATCAAGAAGGAACCCTTGGGCCCCTTCAAATAAAACACTTTTACCTCCCCTGATTTCTTTGGAAATGTAATACGCCGTGTCGCAAACAAATGGTTTCAAAATTTTACCGTAATTAACAAGTTCGGCGATTTCAGATTCAACATATTCCGCATGAGGTGTATTTTTTGATAACCAATTTAACTTGCGGGTAAGCTCATCAACGCTTCCCAGGAGATCTCCCAAGCGGATTCCGTTCCGGCCGACTTTATCCTCATAAGTGGGGCCGATTCCGCGTTTGGTGGTTCCGATTTTTTTGCTTCCCAGATCAGCTTCTTTTTGTCCATCTTTGTATATATGGACAGGAACTGTTACATTAAGAAGATTGGAAATTTTCAATTGTTCAGGACCTATGCTTATTCCCGCTTGTTTAAGGCCCTCTATTTCTTCAACCAATTTTTTGGGGTTTGCTACAACCCCGTTGCCGATAATGCATGTCTTTTCAGGCAAGAGAATACCCGAAGGAATGAGATGAAGCACTGTTTTTTTGCCGTCAACTACTATGGTATGACCGGCATTAGCTCCGCCCTGGAACCTGACTACATTGTCAAAATTACGAAGTTTTGTCAGAGAATGAACTACTCGTCCCTTTCCCTCATCGCCAAACTGTAAACCCACAAGCACGGCTACGCTTTTTTCTTTCATGATACTCTCCGTTGAGATGTTTTTAAAGGTGAAATATTTAAATACTAAAACATAAATTGTTAAATAACTATTTTCCCCCCAAAGCAGGTTATACTATTTTTTAAGTTTCGTCAACCGGTAAAAAGGGGATAATAATTTAAAAAACCTCCGTTTAACGGAGGCTTTTATTTTATGATTCTTTTCTTAATTTTTGCCAAGTCAGATCGCATTTTTTGTAAAATTCTTCTTTTTGTTCGGAAGTTATAAAATTGTATTTTAGAAAAAAGTCGGCGATTTTTTTGGCATCGTAAAAATTTCTACTATCAGCAGAACTGTCGGTAAAACTCCAATGTCCGTTGATAAAATGTTTTTCTATATTCCAATCTTTTAAAAAAGAAGTTATTTCTTCCAAGACTTTTTCTTTTTCTTCCTCATTTTCCATCTTTTCAAGGGTTTTAAACAAATCGTTTAAATAATCATTTCCACCACGTTTAATTTCAAGGGCGATTTTTTGCGCCAAAGACTTTTCTTTTTCCGGAATATTTTCCGATTCTTTTTTTGGTTTTGATACCCCGTTGTTTTCGTTATCAAACCCAGGATTAAATATTTCTGAAAAATCCATATTTTTTATATTTAAAATTACTTTTTTAAACTATCAGAGTTTTTATTAAAAATCAAGGGTTTTAAAAAGTGGCATAAATTCCCAAAAGCAAACTGCAAAGCAGGGCGATAATAGCTCCGGCGTATTGCATTTTTGTAAGTTTTTCTTTGTTAACCACTACTCCCAAAAATATGGCTATCATCGGATAGCACAGTGAAATGGCCGAGAGTAGAGAAAAATTGATTTTGGTAGAAGCTATAGAGAAAGTTATCCAAGCGATGCAATTGGCCAAACACATAAATAATATGAAAAGCCAATTTTGACGGAGATTGATAAAAGCTCTTTTGACATCGTGTTTCATCAAGAGAAAAGCCAGAGAAAAAATTGTAAAAACAAACCAGGGGAACCAGATGGCTAAATAAGGTGTAGTCAAACGAGCGTTGGTGGCGGTAAAATAATTGATAAGAGAAATCACAACTACTGCGCCCATAGCCAAGAAAACCCCTTTTTCAATCCAATGGTAAGAAGAAAATATTTGTTTTAATTTGCCTTCTTTTTTTCTCAAAGTTGCCAGGATAATTCCGCCAAAAAGCGCTCCGGTTATTAAACTTTGCTCCAGAGTTAAAACTTCTTTGAAAAATAATATTCCCCAGAAAATAGTCAAAGGCAATTCGGCGGTCATTACCGTCTCCACTACCGACAGTTTACCGTGTTTGAAAGCGGAAAAAAGCAGTAATGCAGAGAGGATGTGAAGTAGAGCCAGAAAAAAGAGAAAATAAAAGTTGTTGATATTAAAAATTGCCCTTAAGTCGTTTACAACAAAAGGGAACAGCGCAACTGTGCCAAAAATCCCGACCCAAGTCAGAGTGGCGATACGTCCGATTTTACGGACGAAATATTGCATGGAAAAATCGCTCACACCCCAAAGGATCATGGCGATAAAAGCGTAAAAAATGTAGGTATTCATATGGGGATATTATAACATATTATAATAAAATTACCACCCAGAAAGGTGGTAATTTTATCAAGCTCGAGGCTGGGCGTACCGACAAAGTCGGGACTATACGAAGTCGTTTCACTTTGTTTCGCTCCTCCATGGGGCTTCCGCCCCCTAGGACGACCCTTCGGAACGCTAAGCGTCCCTTCGGGTCTGTTACCCCCATCGCAATAGTGGGAAAACCGCCGTGCAGTTTTCCCAAACCCTTTCGTCGAATCCCTGTCATCTTCGTTCAAAAAACTGCCTTTTAGGCAGTTTTATTTCGCTCCGAACGCTGAACGAAATCCGAACTTTTTTTAGCGAAAATCCGAACGCAGAATTTTGACGCTTCGCTTTGGCTCGGGCGAGGCGGAATTCCCCCCACACCCCCCTTCCGCCTCGCCCTCG
>Ga0116172_10000323_pt1 | contig 50615 bp, 40 predicted proteins | sample AD_UKC083_MetaG_FD_89799 | JGI IMG/M metagenome (GOLD analysis project Ga0116172, IMG submission 89799) | Active sludge microbial communities of municipal wastewater-treating anaerobic digesters from USA - AD_UKC083_MetaG | ecosystem: Engineered > Bioreactor > Anaerobic > Digestate | place: USA... | reverse complement strand
TGTGAAAACAGAAAAAATGGATACAAGGGTACTCGGGACAAAGTTTTATGTACAGGCCTATGCAAAAGAAAACAAGTATTCAACTTTGCTGCTTGAGGGGAAGGTTATGCTTTCAGAAAAGAAAGGTAAATCTAACCACGAAGTTGCATTAAAACCCGGACAACAAGGTTATGTAAACCAAAACCAAAATGACATCCGGATCAATGAAGTTGACAATCCGGAAAATAAAATTTCCTGGATACATGGTTATTTCCGCTTGGAAAACGAAAGGCTTGATCAACTGTTAGACCGGATTGCCAAATACTATGACATAAAAATTACATTACCGGAATCATTAACACCAATAGTTATTTCAGGAAAATTAGATTTAAAAGAAAATCCGGAAACAGTCTTAAATGATATCGCAGTACTTGCAAATTTGGAGTTAACACAGGAAGAAAAAAAATACTTCTTCAAAAAAATGAAGTAATATTGAATTGACTATATACTTACTTTATACAACACAGGAGCAATTGATAGTGTCAGTTATAAATAAATAACAAGTTCATTAACAACATGTCGAGTATAAAAAAAGACAAGAAAAACAAGCTTACCCTTAATAAATATGCTGATGAATTAGCATCAATATATTATGCTCAATTTGATGCATTGTATAATTACGGAAAAAGATTCACATCAGATAATTTTCTTATTGAAGACGCTATACAAAATGTTTTTGTTAATCTTATGCTTGATAGTAATCATGAAAAAATCAACAACATAAGAAGTTATATTTTAGTGTCATTTCGTAATGAATTAATACGACTGATAAATAAATCCAGAAAGCATGATATGCTTGATCAAGTGAAGGAATTTGAATTTATTTTAGAATATTCAGAAGATGAGAATTTTGAAGATGAAGAATTAAAAATTTTAAAAAAAATACTTAACAATTACCTCCTAAAAAACACAACCTCAAGACAACAAGAAATAATATATTTAAAATATAACCTGGGACTTACATATGAAGAAATCTCAAAAATTTTAAAAATCACTATTGAGTCATGCAGGACCTTAATGTACCGAACAATCAAAAGAATGGCTTCAGACCCTGAACTTTTAAAGAAATTAAGGTTCTGGAAAGAATACTAAAAATCAACAAAATAAAACTGTGGATAAAACACCGGAAATCTATTTAATAAATATCCAGTCCTTAATACGGTAATGTTCGGTTTTATAATTGCCGATTCTTTTCACTTTACCCTTACCCTTCTCTACTGAAAGATTAATCAGATTGAACTGGTTTTGCTCGTAATTATACGAAACTCCGTCATCTTCCACTCTACTTTCCCATTCTTTATGCTCTGTATAGCAACTCATTAACATCCATTTAATTCAAAGATGTTGGAGTAAACAAAAAGAAACAATATCTTTGATGTCAATTTTTTTATTTATTTTAGATTTATTAAAGTTTAGAAAAAGCAATATTAATCAATGCAATGACAATATCAGAAAAAGAGTTGATACGTCAGTTAAAACACGGTGAGGACAAAGCATACCGCTACCTGTACGATGTCCATTACGAAATGCTGTGTCGTGTTGCCTATGAATACCTGAAAGATGATTTTTTAGCTGAAACCATTGTTGGTGATACAATATTTAATTTCTATGAAAAAAGACTGACAATTGAAATTCAATCCTCACTCAGAGCATATTTTGTTCGTGCTGTACGTAATCGCTGTATCAGCTATCTACGACTCAGCCATGTTTCAAAAGAAACAAAACTTCAGCCGTCCGATGATTTACTAGAATCGGAAGCGATTCTTGCCATTGCAGAAAATCATCCACTCGACACTTTACTCGAAAAAGAACTCAAATCACAAATATCTATGAGTATCGAACAATTGCCTGACAAATGTCGCACAGTTTTCAAAATGAATCGCCTCGAAAATCTGAATTACCAAGAAATATCAGAAAAACTAAACATCTCGGTTAATACTGTAAAATATCACATGAAAAATGCTTTATCGAGACTTCATTCCGATCTAAAAAAATACTTGATAACCTGGTTATTACTTTTTTTATCCAATATTCTATAACAACAAACACCTGAATCAGGTCTTGAATCAGATCTCTTTTTATTTTTTTTCAATTCTCACTACCCCAATCAAATTTTAAAACGTCATCATAATAAATAGGAAAATAATAATGAAAAATATTAATACAAATATTGATATTGATGAATTAATTGCCGGATATTGTTCTAATGAACTCAGTGTAAATGAAATCGGCCATTTACGTGACTGGTTGAATTTATCACCCGATAACAAAAAATATTTTCAGCAACGATTACAAATCTGGTTTTTCGCTACTGTGACAAACGACAAAGTCCGCTTTGACAAAGAAAAAGCATTCGAGCTTTTCCTAACCCGCAAGGCAGCATCACTTCAAAAACAAGTTTTTACAGAAAAACGCTTACCTCTTATTGTTTTTCGACGTATTGTCGCAGCTATTGCCATATTGCTCATTTTCGCGGGTGCCGGATACTGGTTGGGTGCCGGACGTGTCAAGGACTTAATTGCGGAAGATGTAGTAATGGAAGTGCCTTTCGGTTCCCGTTCAAAAATGTATCTCCCCGACGGCACCCTGGTCTGGCTGAATGCCGGTTCTACCCTTTCTTATGCGCAGAATTTTGGAGTTAACAATCGTACTGTTAATCTCAAAGGCGAAGGATATTTTGAAGTGGTACATCAAAAGAAAAAACCTTTTTATGTGATTAGCGATGACCTCAAAATACATGTACTCGGCACAAAATTCAATTTACGCAATTATTTAGAAGAAGATGAAGCTCGGATAACGCTATTGGAAGGAAGTGTTAAAGTAAATTGCAACTCAGTATCACAGCAGGAATTTTATTTAAAGCCTCATGAACAAATTATATATGACCGAGAAACAGCGATTGCCCGAACAACACTAACAAATGCTTTAAATTCACTAGAGTGGACAAATGGTTATTTGTTTTTCGACAAGGAAAAACTACCTAACATTGCTCGTGAGTTAGAAAGATCTTACAACGTAAAAATCAAAATTGCAGACGAATCGTTGAAAACATTCAGATTTTACGGTAATTTCTCAAGAACGGAGCAAACCATACAAGAAGTGCTAGAAGTACTTGCATCAACTAAAAGGTTAAGTTATGAAATAAATGGGAAAGAAATTATACTTAAAAAAAAGTAAAACTAAAAATATAGAATACCATGCAATTGACAATACATCGACATTAGAAGATTAGATTTTTTATCGGATAGCAATGCTGTGATATTAAGGATTGCACAATCGTGCATATCATTATTTGTAATAAAATCTTAATATATATTTAATCAAAACATATTGGAGTAAGCATAGAGAAAGCATAACTTTGAATACCTAATTTTTTAAAACAATCATTTATGAAAGAAAAATTGAAATTCATTTTAATGGTCTTGTCTCTTTACTGTTTTTCGTTTTCGATATTCTCTCAATCTGTAACACTGAATGTCAGAAACATAACAGTAAAAGAAGCCATTGAACAATTAAAACAAAACAGTGGTTACTCGTTTGTCTTCGAGGCTAGAGACTTGAATACCGGAAAACTTGTTTCTGTTCAGGCAAATCAAAGGCCGGTAGAAGAAGTCGTTGAACAGATCCTGAAAGATCAAAACGTATCTTACGAGATTAAAGACAAGAATATTGTCGTAACCCATGCAAAAGCTGATCAAAAAATTAATACAAAATTAATAACCGGTGTGGTAACTGACAATTATCACGAACCGATTATCGGAGCAACTGTTATTGATTTATCCACAAAAAACGGAACCATTACCGACGTGGATGGTAAATTTACGTTAGAGGTTACAGATCAGTCAACCTTGCAGGTCAGTTATGTAGGCTTTGCCCCCTCTGAAGTGGTTGTAGGCAACCAACAAGATCTGATTGTACAATTAAATGAAGATGCAAAAATGCTCGATGAGCTGGTTGTAATCGGTTATGGTGCTGTGCGTAAAAGCGACTTAACCGGTTCTATTGCGAGTATCAAAACTGACGAATTAAATAAATCCACCGCCAATCTTGAACAATCATTAATTGGACATACTCCCGGTGTACAAATTAAACAAACATCCGGAGCGCCCGGAGCAGGAACCAGTATTCGTATTCGTGGTATCAATTCCGTCTACACAAGTGTAGAACCTTTATTTGTGGTTGACGGATTTCCCGCATCAAAAGACATATATATCAATCCCGCAGATGTGGCATCCATCGAAGTTTTGAAAGATGCTGCTTCCTCTGCCATTTACGGATCACGTGCAGCCGGTGGTGTGGTACTTATAACGACCAAAAGAGGTGAAAAAGATAAAACCAGGGTTGAACTCGACTATCAGTTCTCCATGCAGGAATTATCAAGAAAAATCGACATGATGAACGCTGATGAATTACGTGAATTGCACCTCGATGGTTATAACAACACTTATTTCGATTTTCTGCGCATCAATAATATTTACGGTAGTGACGAGGAAAGATGGACACACAGCCGTGAAGATGACAACGACACAAGAGTTGCCCATGGTGCATCCAATCTGATGTTGATTGCACCTGATTTTCTTGCTACAAAATATGATACCGACTGGCAGGATGCTTTGTTCAGCAAGGCACCCATGCATCGTACCGGTGTAAGCATCTCCGGAGGAAGGGCAGGTCATAAATACATGTTCAGTTTGGGATACCTGAATCAGGATGGTATTGTTGCTCCTTCCAATCACAACAGAATAACTTCCCGCTTGAACATGGACATTGATGTGTCAGATCGTTTTTCGATAGGAGTAAATTCAAACATGTTCTATGTGACGGAGCGAACTGTCAGAACCGATGGGCTGGCTTTTAATGACGGTCTTATCCTCAATACCTTGGGAATGCCCCCTCAATATCCTGTCTATGAAGAAGATGGCAGCTATGCTACTGGCTGGACTTATCGCAACTTTGCATATCAGACTTTTTCCGGAGAGAATCCGGTTGCATTGAAAGATCTGATAGAACAGTATTACACAAGGACAAGATACAGTATCAATACAGATGCTCGCTATAAATTCTTTGATGGTCTGTATGCAAAAGTAAATGCAGGCTTACAAATTTCGGATCAAATTTATCGTTATTATCGTCCTGCAGGAGAAATAGGACAATCAAACGGTTTTCCGGGAAGTTTTGACCTGCATGCCCGCGCCAGCAATGACCGCGACTTCAATACTGACTGGTTGCTCGAGACTACTCTAAATTACGACAAAATATTCGGAAAACATTCCTTTAATGGTCTTGCAGGTTATTCCATGCAGAAGAAAAATTACGATAATATTGATGCTCGTGGTCAAGGATTCAAAAACGACCGCATTCCGGATCTAAGTGCTTCAGGTCCAACTGCTACGGACGAAAACGGAACCTCTGCTGTAACTTCTCGTGCTGCATGGTCTATTATGTCGTTTTTCGGTCGCGTGATTTATAATTACGACAGCCGCTATGTAATCAACGCGGCTCTGCGTGGTGATGGCAGTTCACGTTTCGGACCTGCAAAACGCTGGGGATATTTCCCTTCTGTTTCTGCCGGCTGGAATATATCCAATGAAGAGTTTTTTGATCCGTTGACTGACTTCATGACCATGCGACTCAGAGCAAGTTGGGGAATCAGCGGTAACTACAACATTAGCAATTACCGGCATATTCCAAATATGACTCAGGGAACTTACAACTTAGGACAAGGAACCGTATTTACCTACTATCCCTCAGCCTTCGTAGATCAGAAAATCGGTTGGGAAAAAACAAATCAGACAAACATCGGGGCTGACTTCACTTTCCTGAATGGGCGTTTGAATCTGATTGCAAACTATTATCATAGTGTTACCAACGACTTGTTGTACAATACAACTGTTTCGGCTGTAACAGGTTACACCGGTTCCTGGACCAATCTTGCCGAAGGTAAAGTATATAATGAAGGGTTTGACTTACAAATTGACGGAAGCATCATTGCAACCCAAGACGTAAAGTGGAATGCAGGATTTAACATCTCAGTTAACCGCAATAAGGTGATGGGACTTAGTGATGAAATCATAACCAAAGCACAACGTGGACAGATCACGCACATAACCCGCAACGGGCTACCGATTGGTTCCTTTTACGGCATGGTTAGTCAAGGTATCATCAATGCCGAAGAATACGCCAATATTCTGATAGACAAAGCCAACCAAAATACACCAGACTATGTACTGACAGGACCTCCCGTGGCTGATTATGACAACGTGTACATAGGTGACGTAAAATGGAAAGATGTAGATGGTAATGGTAAAATCACAGAAGATGACAGGGAAGTTATCGGAAACAATTATCCTGATTTTACTTTCGGATTCAATACCAGCTTTAATTGGAAAGGACTAAGTTTTTCAACGACTTTTGACGGACAGTACGGAGCGGAAGTTATCAACTTCTCACGTTACTATATAGCAAACCAGGAAGGTGGAGTAAACACCATGAAGTCGGGTGTTGACCGTTACCGCGACGAAACAAATCCTGGAAATGGTATGATATATCGTGCTAACCGCGCAGCTAAAAACCTGAACACCAAGTTTTCAACGTATTTTGTTGAAGACGCTTCATTCCTGCGCTGTACAAACATCACATTAGGATACAATCTATCAAATCAGTTCCTCAACAGACTTACCATCAACAATGTATATGTGTACGGAACAGTTGATAACGCTTTAATGCTTACTGACTACTTAGGTTATAATCCTGATGTTGATTACAACTCCGGAAACTTGGCTCCGGGTATCGACTTTGGTACTTATCCGATAGCTCGTACTTATAGTTTAGGTGTAAAATTATCCTTCTAACAACTAAAATTTACATTATGAAAAAATATTTTAAATATCTATTAATTATATTGATTCCTGCTTTACTAAACAGCTGTGATTCGGAATTTCTGAATTTAAAAGACCCGAATGCATTCGATGTGTATAAGTTTTATCAAAGTGAGCAGGACATGGATGATGCCTTGTTGGCAGCTTATCAGGCTACACGGTCTTTCTACAACTGGATGTTCTTTGCTACCGAAATGAAATCAGATAATGCTACTACTTTTGATTCAGGAACTTCAAGTGGATTGTACTATACCTTTGTTTCCCATCAGGTAACCTCGAACAATACCATAGTGGCAAACATCTGGAATGGATTGTACAATACCATTTATAAAACCAACCTGGTACTCAAACACATTGACAAGGTAAAAATGAGCGATGAGAGTCGGGAAAGAATAATAGCTGAAGCAAAATTTCTACGGGGGCTGTCTCACTTCTACTTAGTGCGCTTGTATGGACCTGTTCCGGTTGTCGATAAGGTAATCGAAACCATTACCGAGGCAAACGCCATGACCCGTCAACCAATATCCGATGCATACACCCTCATCATCAGCGACCTGGAAGCATTGGCAAATTCAACTGTAGTGCCTACATTCTATGATGCTAATAACGCAAATTTCGGTCGTGCAACAAGTACGGCAGGTGCAGCTTTACTTGGAAGGGTTTATCTCCACATGGCTGCCACACAGGGTAAAGATGAATATTATACCAATGCCATTACCTACCTGCAGAAAGCCATTACACTGAAAGGATATGATGACTTCCCTGCGGGATCAACTTATCCCCGTGTTTTTGGAACATCCAACGAAGGTAATGAGGAAATCATTTTCCAGTGCATGTACCTGAGCACTTCAAGTGAATCATCTCCATTTGCACAATACTTCCAGCCATTAGGATTGAAAGGTTTGACTTCTCAAATCGACGGACGTGGGTTTAATGCCGGTCAGGAAAACCTGTTTTTGGAATATGAAACCGGTGACCGCCGTACTCCTATAGCCATCATGAAAGCGCCAAACAATCATTATTATACGAAAAAATACGTTGACTTATCGAATTCAACCGGTTACCATGGTAACAACTGGATTGAAATTCGTTTTGCCGACGTATTTCTGATGCTGGCTGAAGCTTACGAAAAGAAAGGCATGACAAATGAAGCCAAGAGTTACTTAGACAAAGTACGTGTGCGCGCCAGTCTGCCTAAATACGATGATTCAAATGCCGCTTATCACGCAAAATACCCAACACTCCGGGATGCAATCTTCCACGAAAGAAGAGTTGAGTTATCGTTCGAAAACCAACGCTGGTTTGATCTGAGAAGAATGTATCCGGATGACAACGACTTTGTAACATTCATGCAAAGTGTGGAGGAACCTAATGTTGGGAACAAATACACCGGCTTTAAAGCTTATGAAATTTTATTGCCACTACCTTATGATGAAGTGTTCCTGAATAAAAACCTGGATCAGAATGATGGATATTAAATAATAAAATAACAATATTCTTTTGCTTCTGTCTTCCGAAAAACGGAAGACAGAGCAAAAAGGGAAATAAATAAACAATTTCAGATTAAAAAAACATGAAAAAAATTACTTTATTAATGCTTTTTGCATTTACACTGTCCAACATGTATTCTGTGGATATTTCTTTGACAGAAGCATACAGCAATGTTGTCCAAACTAAGTCTGCATTACCCGATACAAAATGGAATGGTGATTATTTCGAATGGACAGTTTATAAAATCAGAAGAGGAACCAATGATAAATTTTCAGACACACAAACACAAGCAAATTGGTTTGCTGCAGAAGGATATCTCTATTCTTCAGCAGCAGTAGAAGGAGGTATAAAGAATTTGTCAATAGATTGGTCACAATTTGGTACAGAGTCAGGCATAACATTACGATTGATAATCACTATTGATGATGTCACAGTTGACTCAATCATTCGTGACGGCAATCTTGGCAAATGTGGAAAACAAGTCTATACTAACACTGCCATAAACTCTAAAAAAAATGGTGTTCTCCGTTTAAACAACACCTCTTATACAACTGCAACCGGAGAGTTAGCTGCCAATGGTCGTTTTTTGGTTGGTGATATTACCTGGACTCCATACCTTTGGTATCAGACAAAATCAGTAGCCATAGATGCAGGATCCAAATACACCAATACAAGTTTGATCAACAACTTAGATATAGACATGGATGCGCCCACTTATACAAGCAGTCATCCTCAATTTGCTACAGTTAATTCGGTAACAGGTGAGGTAACAGGTATTGCAGAAGGTACAACTACTATTACAGCTACCTCCGGTGATATTTCCGCAACTTACACGCTCTCTGTTAATCCCGACCTATTAGTTCCATCTTTTAATTATGAAAATAATTTCATCTATAAACTTTTAACGGATGTGCCTTTCACAAACACATTGACAAATAATTCGGATGGAACTGTTGCATATAGCAGTTCAAATACAGATTGTGCAACAGTAAATACAAGTACGGGAGAAGTAACAATTCTTGCTGAAGGAACTACTACAATAACTGCATCAGTTCCTGAAACAGACAATTATCAGGCAGCAAGCGCTTCATATACCTTAGTAGTTAAACCCGCAAACTGGAAAATGGAAACATTTGACAATGAAACTACAACGGCATATTATACTTCCTCACCGGAAACAGTTGGCGGCTCCCAGGCTAACTGGACAACTTATCTGGGAGGCATTCAGAAAAACACAAGTGCATTTCCCGGAACTAACGAAGGAGTTGCCATATTTAAAGCAAAATATCAGGATGCGGCTGAATACGCCTATTTGAAAAGCAGCACTATCTCAGGAGGAATTGACAGCCTTTGCTTTGCCTGGAATTCAAATGGAGTCGAAGGAACAGTAACCTGGGACATCCGCATACTTATCAACGACACTGAAGTTTACCAGTTTACTCAAGCAGGTAATGCGGCAATTCTTGAAGTTGCAGACACAATAAAAGTTGGTAATCTTAAAATTGAAGGAAACTTTAACTTTAAGTTTATTAACATGTCAACAACCACAGATACATATACAAGTGGCAACAAAGGACGTTTTGCAATTAACGATTTACAATGGATTGGCTACAACGGTCCAACAAGCGTAAATGCACAAACTACTCACAAGTCATATGTTTATCCTACACAGGTTAGTGACGTATTAAACATACAATCAACTTCAAAAGACTTTTTAGTAAAAATTTATAACCAGGTGGGAAGTCTGATTGCTGAATATGAAAATACAAATACAATCCCTTTCAGCAATTTTGCTGCGGGAATGTATATCGTCAGAATACAATCGGAAGACATGGTAGATACTATTCAAAAGGTGTTAAAAAAATAGTTTAGATCAACAAGTAGAAAGGTTTTATTAAAGGAGCTGTGTCTCACAACTAGAAAACGGCAAGGTGTTTTAGAAATGTCTAAATACAAGGTGCTGATATTGAGGACAGTAGGGGCATACCTGCGTGTCTACCTTCGGTGAATGAGGCTGAATATCGAAAGTAACGCAGCAGTTGAACAATATGAGACAACGCCAAAAGTAAAGAAAATGAGCTATAAATATCATTACATACTTTCATTCATATTATTTTTGTTGCTAATAAGTGTAAGCAGCGTTCTTTTAGGACAGGGTTCTGACACCTTACGCATTGCAACTTACAATATTCGCTACGCCAACTCAAGTGATACAGGCAACAGAAATTGGTCGGTAAGAAAGACATTTGTAGGTAATATCATCAAATCGAATCGTTTCGACATTTTCGGAGTACAAGAAATTGGTTCCGCAACGCAACAAAGTGACCTGATGACTCAACTGCCCGGATACAGCATTTTTTGGAAAGGTAGAGGCAACAACGAAGGCACATCAGGAGAAAGAGTTGCAATTATTTACAGAACAAACCGCTTCCAAATGCTTGGGAGCGGATGGTTCTTTCTTTCTGAAACCCCTGATACTTACAGTGTCGGTTGGGATGCTCAATTAGCAAGAATTTGTATCTGGGTAAAAATGTATGATACCGTAACAGAAAAAGATTTCTACTTTTTCAACACCCATTTTGATCATGTCGGTGCAGTAGCACGAGCTGAGTCTGCTAAGCTGGTTATCTCACGAATTAATAGTATTACAGCAAATGATTCAGACTTGCCGGTATTTCTTACCGGAGATTTTAATTTTTCAACCGAGAACGGAACAACAGCCTATGTTGCCTTGCTTGAAGGTGGATTAAGTGACAGTAGAAAAATAGTACCAAGAAGACAAATTACCGGTCCTGTAGGGACGGCCAACAGTTGGAATCTGACACCATCAGATATTACCGAGTCAAGAAGAATTGATTTTATTTATTTAAATCAAAAATCAGAAGTGTTGTCATATACTACCATCGACACAAAGTACGTCAATGATGCTTATCCTTCAGATCATTTCCCGGTACTGATTACAGCAAGAGTAAAAAAAGCATCATCAGGACTAAGTAACAACTTAGCAGATGCAGGCTTGAAAATAAGCCATACTAATAACGAAATACGCATTTCAGGAGAAACACCTTTTACTTGCGAAATATACAACAGCATCGGTGTTCTAAAAGGAACCTCAAAGGGAAAAACAAATGACATCGCTTTTAAAGATCTGAATAAAGGTATTTATATCATCAAAATAACTAACGGGCAGGCAACAGTCAGCTCTAAAATTATTATAAACTAAAATAAATCAATTATTACTAACTTCAAAATTATAACGTTATGAAAAAAAAATTCTTTTTTTTACTAATCGCATCATTTGCATTGATCCTGCATACCAATGCACAAGTTATGGAATGGTACACTTACTGGGGTAGCAATGTGGCAGGCAATCAGATTCAACCGATACGTACGGTAGTTGATGATGCCGGTGCTATCTACACAGCTGCCCGTTTTGGTGGCAATAGTGTTCAGATTCTTGGTCAAACAGTTTCAAGTCAATCGGGTGTTGACTTGGGCGATGCTATCATTGTCAAAATGACACCGGACAAAGTAGCTGTATGGAGCCGTAAATTGGTTAACTCAGGCGAAGCAGCTATCAGCGACATGGTTATTGACAACGAAGGGAACCTCGTGGTTACAGGAACTTTCAAAGGAACACTCCAGGCTGATGAGAATCATTCAATGACCATGGAAGACCCTTCCGGTTATGTTGCACTTTCTATCTTTGTAATTCGTTATGATGCAAATGGAAACATGCTTAAAATGTGGCAATTACCGGCTGAAGAAGCTACTGTGGAAAGTGTAACTGTAGATGGTTCCGGCAACATCATCATCTCAGGTACTTTTGGTAGTGAAATGTCCTTTGACCCCGCTAACCTGACCAGCTTTGTAGGAAGTACTCAGCATTGGAATCAGATGTATGTAGCTAAGTATTCCAAAGATGGTGCCTTAATCTGGGCAAAACATCAGCAAGCGGCTGACGCCAGCTTTGTAAATGCATTCTCTAAAGCAGATGCTGAAGGTAATGTTTTTGTCACTGGTACATTCTCGGGATCGACTACACTAGCCGGAACCAATCTTGCAACTCAAACGGCTATCAACGACTTATTTTTACTGAAGTACACTTCCTCGGGAGTAGAAAGCTGGGTACGACACATCAAAGGTTCACGTAACGATAAAGCGGCAGGAGTTGAAATCAGTCCAATCGGTAACGTGGCTGTATTAAGCAGCTATTATTCGGAAGACATTACAATCGACCAAAGTACTGACACCCTGCAAAACGGATTTGCAACAAAAGAAGGCGATGCCAATCAAACTCACATCGGTGTGTTCGCATTTGACAAAAACAATGGAGATTACTGCTGGTGGTATTCATTTGGACAGGGCTCTACTGTTGGTGGGGGCGGAGCTATCGCCAGCAACATTCGTGTAACCAATGAAGGCGTATGGTATATCGTTGGTAGTATGTCATCCCGCTTTGGGGATTTGTACACACATTCAAACTTTGGTGGAAACGCGAGATCCGGTCTCAGAACCGTTGACGGTATATGGATGCAACACAATACAAATGGTGGGGGTGATGGACTTTATTTCGTACTCACACGTGATGGTAAACTGGCTTCCGTTGCCCGTCCCGGTGGAACTCAAACTGAAACAATCACAGACATTGCTTTAAGTCCGAATAAAAATCACGTGTACATGCTTTTAGAAGTCAGAGCAAGGGCTAACGTAATTTACACTTGCCCCGACAATATGTTCGATAGTTTTACTGACCTTTATACCAACTTCCCAGAACGTAAGGATATGTACACCCTTTTGCCGGCATATTGCCCTGAAGACCCGGTTGACAATAAATATACTTCTACCTATGTAGGATTTACTTCAACTATATTGGGCAAATATAAATTACCGGAAATAGTTCCGAATCAATTGCCCGAATTTACAGTGGGAACAGAATATAACCAGCTATTGTCCATTGCGTCTCCTGCCGGGGAGCAAAAATTTTATCAATTGGCAATTCCCGAAGAACTTAACTTCTACAACAACACATTGACTGGAACGATCTCAAAGGCTGAAAACCTGTGCTTTGGTGTGATTGCAACCGATAGCACTGCCAATCCGGGACCTATTACATACTACGCTCAGGATCCAAATCAAGAATCTATCCGCGGAAGGAGTCGTAACGTACGTTACATGCCTCTGAATGCAAAAGATGAATCTTCGGTGAAAAATCCATTGGCTGCAAATGCAGCATTCTATCCCACTATTACTTCTGATGTGCTGAATATTCAAACTTCAGAAACAAATTATGTGGTTAATCTCTATAACCAGGTTGGTCAGTTAATCGGAAGATACAGCAACCCAATCAGTATTGACGTAAAGAATTTACCCGCCGGGTTATATCATGCACAACTCAAATCAATAACCGGAGCTGTCAAAACAGCTAAATTTATCATTGAATAAATAAATTTCTGACGGTGTCTTAGAAGTGCCCAACTGCTGCGTTACTTTCGATATTCGGGCTCAGTCACATACTTCAAGTATGCTCTTTTTCCCTTAATCTCAGCGCCTTAAATTTGGACACTTCTAAGGCATCTTATTGTTTTTACTCCATTTTTTTATCCGGTATTAGCAAAAAAGACACATGAAAAAAATATTCTATTTTCTTTTTATTAGTTTTATTAGTTTTTTTGTGTTTACAACTAATGCATCCACCACGGAAGTTGACAGCATTACAGGTTTTGCCAAAACAAACACAGGAGATCCTATTCCCAATGCTGTTATCAGCGACGGGTATGCTGTTGTTAAGACAGGATCCGATGGTTATTATTCCTTTCCTCGTCACGACCGCACTGAATTTGTTTTTATCTCTGTCCCTGAAGCATACGAAATCCCTATGGGAAACGATGGGGCACCTCAAATTTATGCCCGGGTTTCAACACCGGGTAATTTTTCTCACAATTTTACCTTGGTTCCTTTTGCTGATGGTGGTGCAGCTGACTTTAACCATGTTATGATTGGTATTTCAGATCCTCAGGTCAGAAGGGACTATGAAACATGGCGCTTCAGAAATGAAACAATCCAAGACATTAAAGAATTAAAAGCATCCTACCCTGCCGGAACTTCATTTTACGGCGTGGTTGTAGGCGACTTGGTTTGGGACGATTACGGACGCATGGAAGAACACAAAGCTTCTGTGGTAGGTGCCGGTTTTCCCATTTTCAATGTAATAGGTAATCATGACCATGATCTGACTAAATGCGGTGACATTGAATCCGATCACTATTTTAAAGCTGCTTTTGGTCCTACTTATTACTCTTTCAACAGAGGAAATATCCATTATGTAATGATGGACGATATCGATTACATTGGTTGCAATACAAAAAATTACACATGTAATATTACACAAAATCAGATTGATTGGTTGATTAAAGACCTTGCAGAAGTACCCATTGAAAAGACCATCGTACTCTCGGTACATGCACCCATACATGGGTCGGGTGTGGCAAACAGACAGACAGTATATAACCTTATGGGAGGTCGCAGAAACATACAACACATCATTGCCGGTCATCACCATTGTTTAACAAATAATGAAATAAGCACCAGACTTTTTGAACACGTAATCGGTTCGGCAAATGGAGCACAATGGTCAGGTGACTATTGCGCCGATGGAGCTCCAAACGGTTATGGAGTATTTGAAGCAGGAGACAGAGGATTCAATAACTGGTACTACAAAGCAACCGGGAAAAGTAAAGATTATCAATTTGAGGCTTATCCTACCGGAAGTTTCGACGAAAGCAACGGCAAAGGCGATTATATTATAGCCAATGTATGGAATTATGACAGCCGATGGAGCGTCAATATCTATGAAAATGGTGTAAAAAAAGTAATGCAACAGTTTACCGGTGTTGATCCCCGTATGTTTGACTTCCTTGGCAAAGAAGGAGATACACGCCCCAACTACCCTGGAAGTGATGGAGGAACTACAGCTTCTCAAAACCCGGGACCTTCTGCTACTCCTCACATGTTCTCGTACAAACCAACAGATCCCAATGCTGAATTTATAGTTGAAGTTACCGATAGATCCGGAAATGTGTATACAAAAAAACTGTTGTGTAATATCATGGTTGCTTCTTTTGATAAAGAAGAGGATGAATATGTTTACCGTCAGAATTTCAACACACTACCCTTTTACCCTAATCACCTGTTAACGGACAGAACGGCTAAAGGAACCTTTGTCCCCGGACATAGTCCTGAGGGTTGGTATGTTACCACTTCCGGTAATATCCGTCCTTCAGGAAATATCATTCCAGACTGGTCAACATTCAACTATTACCGCATCAACAACGGAGACCAAAATTCGGGTTGGATATATTCATACGGCGCAGGAAATCCGGCAGTTCCTAATGAACATTCAACAGAACGTGCCCTGGGTTCTCTCATCTCCTCGACCCACCGTAACATCCATTTCGGAGTGATGATCGAGAATAACACCGGTGAAATTTTAAGCGAACTGGAAATTGATTACACCGGAGAAATGTGGCGTGCCGGATCTAATCCTGCAGATCAACAGACACTCACTTTCTCCTATGCTGTTAATCCTGATACCAAAGCCATTCGTGAGAGAACACTGTGGATTTCAGAAGTTGCAACCACAACCGTAGATTCTTTATCATTCGTTTCTCCAGCTACCAACATAGCGGTGCAATCAGGACTAACCGATGCTGCTATTGATGGGAATAATGCAGCCAACCGCGTTCGCATCAAAGGTAAAATTGACGCGCCAATTGCTCCGGGACAAGTGATTTTACTCCGCTGGGAAGACATTGACGATTCCGGAAACGATCATGGACTTGCTATCGACAACCTTATTGTTAAAGCCATTCCAAAGAAAGCGAACGGTATTGATGAATGGACTGAAAATCTCAGTATGTTTTACAATATTGGAAAAAAAATATTCTTCACCGGAAACCAACACGAAAATAAATTAACAATTTATGACCTGACCGGTAAAATCATATTTCAAAAAACTACTCACGCCAACATATTGGATCTGACTGGCATAATCGATAACGGAGTTTTCATTGTGCGTGTTGGCAGCATAGCTAAAAAACTAGTGTTTTAAACTAAAAGAGAAAGTAGATGGAAAAAGATGTAAAAAGCCTGAGAAGAACAGGTGTATTCTGGGCTGTAACAATTGGTTACGGACTATTCTATGTAACCCGTTTAAGTTTAAATGTTTTAAAAAAGTCAATTGTTGACGAAAGCATTCTAACTGAATCTCAGCTTGGGATGGTAGGCTCTGCCTTGTTCTTCACTTACGCAATTGGTAAATTGTTGAATGGATTTCTTGCCGACCGGGTGAATATTCGTTACTTCATGGCAATATCTCTTTTAATTTGTTCAGTTGTCAATATTCTACTTGGATTTCAAACTGCATTCTGGTTTTTCCTGATATTGTGGACACTTAACGGATGGTTCCAATCCACAGGAGCAGTCAGTAGTATCATTGCCCTTAAAAGGTGGTATCCACCTCACAGGATAGGTACGGTTTACGGCTTCTGGAGTGCCAGCCATAACATCGGAGAAGCCATTACATTTACCTTCACTGCATTTGTTGTAGGAGCCCTGGGATGGCAATGGGGATTTTGGAGTGCTGGTTTTCTAGGCTTGCTGGGGGTTTTACTGATTTTCTTTTTCTTGATCCCAAGACCATCAGCTTCCAAAGATGCATTTCAAGAGCAACTTGTGCTTAAACAGCAAAACATTGGTCTGAAACAATTAGAGGTACTTAAAAACCCAATGATCTGGGTATTGGCACTCAGTAGCGCTTTTATGTATATTGCTCGTTATGCTGTAAATAGCTGGGGGATATTCTATTTCGAAACAGAAAAGGGATATACGGTGCTGGAAGCCAGTTCGCTCATATCAATCAGTTCTATTTTCGGAATATTTGGGACTATCTTCTCCGGACTATTTTCTGATAAATTATTCAAAGGAGACCGAACCATCCCTGCAATACTCATGTCAGCACTGAATTTATTTGCATTATTGCTATTCCTGTTGGTTCCTGCCGGATATTACTACATCGACATTATCAGCATGGTATTGTTCGGGATTTCCATCGGAGTACTGATTTGCTTCCTTGGTGGTTTGATGGCTGTTGACATCGCTCCGAAAGAAGCTGTAGGTGCTGCTGCAGGTGTAATCGGAATTGCCAGCTATATTGCTGCAGGTGTACAGGATGTCCTCAGTGGTTTCCTCATCGAAGGTAAAAAAACAATTGTTGATGGTATCACTACATATAACTTTAATAACATCCGCTATTTCTGGCTTACGGCTGCAGCATTATCTCTTACCTTATTGATTGTCATTGCGGGGAGACATCAGAAAGCCCAAAAACAATCACAGGAAAATTATACAAAAGTTTAGTATTTAAAAAAAATATAAATGAAAACACTTATAAGAAAATTGACACTGTTATCTGTATGCATCAGCACATTGAGTTTGATGTCGTTTGGATGTAAACCCACTGATCATAAATTACCCAAAGATAATATCCGACTGGCAGTATATAACATTCGTGGGGAAGATCCGAATGATGGGGTAAATCTTTGGAAGTTCAGAAAAGACTCGTTAATTAAGATTGTTCTGAAGAACAACATGGAAATTGTGGGGCTTCAAGAAGCTGTTCAATTTCAATTAGAAGATATTGTGGCCGGAACTTCGTATAAGTTCGTAGGAAAAGAAGGTTTGTTTAATCCAGTTATTTATGACGGAAAACGTTTCGAGGCCATTGAATGGGACATGTTCTGGCTAAATGAAAACAACGAGCCGGAGGTAAAAGGTTGGGACGGAAAATATGCCCGCTACTGTACCTGGGTAAAATTTAAAGACAAAAAGACCCAAAAAGAATTTTACTTCTTTAATACCCATTTTGATCATCGGGGGCTGATGGCTAAGACCAACAGTGCTACACTCATCAGTAAAGAAGCAAAAAAGATTGCAGGCAATACTCCTTTCTTAATCGGAGGTGATCTGAATAGTAAATCAAATACAGAAGCCTATCGGATTCTGTCGGAGAATTTTACAGACGCAAGAAAAGCAGCGCCACAGGAAAGAGTGTATGGTCCGGTTGGAACCGCTCATAACTTTGGTGGCGTACATCCTGTGCAAATTGATTACATCTTCGTCGCACCTAAAATTAAAATACACACCTATCGGGCAATTGATGAGGCGTATGAAAACGACTTGTTTCCTTCCGACCACTATCCGGTATATGTGGATTTAACCATTAAATAAGTCATCTAAAAACAGCATCAAACAAAAATTATTATTGAAAAGATGAACGTAGCTGATGAATTTAAAATATTATATCAAAAACGGACTAAAATTTATTCTTGAAGGGGACTGTCGATGGCTACTTATCAGAAGTTCCGAAACCGAAGATATCATCCGTTATTATGCTGAAGGACAAAGTGATGATGAAGTAAAAGAATTACTTCAACTCGGACAAATATTATTAATGAACATTTCAAACAATAAAACAATATTATCATGAGAAAATTATTTATAGTAATCATAACCATTCCGTTTCTATTTGGTTGTGTCAAAAAAACAGAAAACAAAACGACTCTCCGCGTTATGTCATTTAATATCCGTTACGACGAACCTAAGGATGGTGAGAATAACTGGAAATTCCGACGCCAGGCTTGTGTGGATATGATCAATGATCAACAACCTGATGTTTTCGGTATTCAGGAAGGCATCGTACATCAGGTTAACTTTCTGGATTCGGCATTGGTAGATTTTGCTTTTGTTGGTGAAGGACGCGATAGTCTGATAAAAAATAATGAATACACAGCAATATTTTATCATACCGGCAAATTTGACTTGCTACGTTCAGGCACAAACTGGTTAAGTGAAACACCTGAAGTTTCTTCAAGAGGCTGGGATGCCAAATACAATCGCATAGTGACCTGGGCACATCTTAAAAATAAGAGTAACAATAAAAAATTTATCGTCCTGAACACCCATTTTGACCATCGCGGAGTTCAGGCACGCATTGAGTCAGCAAAATTCATAGTTCAAAAAGCAGCTGAATTATCCGGAGACACACTTATGACCTTTGTTATAGGAGACTTTAATACCCTGCCTAATGATTCATTACTTGACCCTATCTATCAATATCTCGAATCATCCCAGTCAACTGCTGCGATAACAGATTCATTAGGTACCACAAATGAATTTAAAGTTACACAGGAAGGCAAAATCATTGATTACATCTTCTATCGTTTTGCCACACCGCTCCAGTATCAAACCATTGTAAAGGATTATGGGGTTCCTTATCTTTCAGACCACTATCCGATTATGACAATTTTTGAGTATTAAAGACATTTTAGACACAAAAACACAATTACTTATTTGCAAATCATCTAAATATACAGCTTTATGAAAACACGAAAATTCATTTTGTTTTTATGTATTTTACAGATACAAGCTGTTATTGTTGCACAAAATAATTGGTATGTCAAAGCAACAGGTACGTCTTCAGAAAACAGCGGTGTAAACTGGGAAAGTGCGATTTCACTCGATGACGCGCTGGCCCGTTCATCGGAGGGTGATTCTATTCATATTGCAGCGGGAACATACATACCACAAATTTTATTAACCAATGGTAGGGTTGAGAGGGAAAAATGTTTTGAAATTAAAAATAACATTGCTCTTATTGGAGGTTATCCTGCCGATGCCTCTGGCCATGTTCAATCAGAACCTACTATGCATCATACAATATTAAGCGGTCAGTTAAACTCTGAACTGAATGCTTACCACGTATTGGTAATAACTGCCGCACCGAAAAGAGACAAGTCTGTGAAATTATCGGGTCTGATTATTCGTGATGGAATAGCCGATAATACACGTAGGACAACTATTGACAATATTGTTTATCAGCAGGGTGTTGGAGGTGGACTTATCACTGAAAGGGGAAATGTAGATATCTCCGATTGTGTTTTCACAAATAATAAAGCCTTTGACGGTGCCGGATGCTGGATTCAGAACGCAACACTGAATGTTCGGAATTCGAAAATCATCGGCAATTCCACTTCCAGGGGGAAAGCAGGAGGAATTTACTTGAACCGGGTTTCATTTAATATGGAACAGGTAATCGTTTCAGACAATTTTGCAGAAACCGATGGAGGGGGCATTTACCTGGTTGGTTCCAATGGTTATGTCAATCAGGGACTCATTGTCGGAAATACGGTTAACAATAGTGCGGGTGGTGTTTTAGCAGCTGCTTCATCTACCGTTTATTTGCACAATGTTACGATAGGACATAACGAAGCAAAAACAAACGGAGGAATCTTGCTTGAAAACACCTTTATGTCAATGGCTAATAGCACAATTGCAGAAAATACTGCCTTTGAGAGTGGAGGTGCAGGTGGTATTAGTGACAACTCTCGAATTGAGGCAACAAGTTCAACCATTACCCGAAATAGTGCTCACAACAGTGCCGGTGGATTTATAATGGGAGGAAACGGTATTCTAAACTGTTATAATTCAATTTTATCCGGAAATGGTGTCGAAATCGAAGTTGTGACCGGAACAACATCGACGTCCAAGTTTTACCAATCGATTTTTGACACACAATATTACAACGTCACTGGAAAACCCGATAGCCAAATATCTTTTGATGCGGATATCATGTTGGACTCTCTTAGAGACAACGGGGGTTTTACCCCAACATGTAAAATACTTCATCCCGAAACGAATCCTGTCAATACCGAAGGATTGACACTTTCCGAAATGACCCTGTTGGCAAGCCGATACGGGTTGCCTGGTTTTGTATTTCTTAAAGATCAACGAGGAAAGGACAGATTAACCAGCAACATTGCCATTGGTGCATATCAAGATTCAGTTTTTACACGACCCAATCATCCTGATTTCTGGCACTTCATCATCTATGGACAAAGTTTGGCTGAGGGATATCAATCATATCCCTCAATAACATCGGAGCCGGTTCCCAACAACTATATGATAGGGAGCAATGTCTGTATTAACAATGGGAATAGAAACTTCAATCAAATTGCTCCTTTATTTTCATCTCCCACTCCGGATGATGTAGAACGGAACTTCACAAGATCGTGGACCGACGCATCAAAATGTGAAAACTCCGTTGTTGGTGCTGCTAATCATATACAAAACAAACTTACCCAACCGATTTCAATTTTAGCTACCTCCTGTGCCACCGGAGGTAAAACAATAGAAGAACTCTCAAAGCACAGCCAACGATCACCCTATTATTATCATCGTGATTTTATAAAAAGCATCAGTAGCGCAGCTTCTTTCATTAAAAGAAACAATTATAACATTGAATGTCCGGCTATTTTTTGGATACAGGGAGAACAAAATTACTCACGAAATCAACCTGGTTTAATAACCCTTAATGGTAGTACAACAGATAAGTCGGAATACAAAAATCTGATGTTAACACTAAAGAATGATATGCAATCGGATATCATGAGCTTATACGGTCAACAGGAAAAACCTCTGTTTATTACTTATCAGGTTGGAGGGAAGTACATCAAGGGATTTGAACAAAACATAGCGATGGCACAACTCGAAGCCTCTAATCAGGAAGCAGATATCATATGTGCCGGACCTGTATATTTGATGACCGATCGGGATGCAGGTCATTTAGATCCAAATGGTTATAGATGGTTCGGAGAAATGTTGGCTAAGGTTTTTTATAAAACCTATATTGAAAAAGAAACATTTACGCCCTTGCAACCTTCAAAAATTACCAAAGAAAATAATCATACATTGCGGATTGATTATCTGGTACCCTGCAAACCACTTGTTTTAGACACCCTGTTGGTTGCTTTTGAGAAAGATTTCGGTTTCTCCATAAAAAACAATGATACATCGGTAAAAATAAACTCCGTCACTTTACATGAAAATGGCGAAAGTGTTTTTATTTCCTGTTCTGACGAACTGACCGGAGATATTGAAATTGCCTATGCAGGAGAGGATGTACTGGGACATGGAAATCTTCGTGATAGTGACCCCTATCAATCTATATATACTTATATTGATTTGGATGGGAAAAACGACAATGATCAATATGTTTTCGAGCATGATGCTGATAACACGTCATTACATCCACGATACGAACCTCGTGATGAAAACGGTGTTATTTATGGAAAACCATATCCTCTGTTTAATTTCAGTGTTCATTTTTATTATAAGTTACCGGCAGGAACAACAGAATTAATTTCACCAAGTTTATTAGATAACACAGATATTCCGGCTGTAAAAGAGAATTCATCTGCTGTAAAGTTAATTCATCATGATTATTGTCAAATACAGATATCAGGAGACTGGAAGCATGCACATTTTTATGATATATCCGGAAAATTATGTCAGGAAACAACAAATAACACAGGTATTATCAATACTGGCTCATTGGTTCCCGGAATTTATATCATACAAGTTTTTGAGAATAACAATATATATAATTTAAAATATCTACGTTTATAAATCAGAAACATTCAATTTCAAACAATTTAAAATTCAAACACATCATGAAAAAGAAATTTACACTTATCTTTTTGGTCATTTTCACTTGCTTATATGGTCAAAATACTGAATCTATAAGTATCACTCTTGATTCGGATCAATACAAACAACTTGAAAAACATTTTGCTGAGAAAGAAAAAGCAAAAATGCGATCAACCGATTGGGGACGCTTTTACCGATACGAAGCTATGAATGATTCGATGCAGAAACCCGCCAAGGTGGTTTTTCTGGGAAATTCAATTACTGACGGGTGGTATAGACAACATCCGGAATTTTTTATTGAAAACGGATTTACCGGTCGTGGAATCGGCGGACAAACAACCAGTCACATGCTTGTCCGTTTTCAGGCTGATGTCATCGATCTGAAACCCAAGATGGTTGTTATCATGGCCGGAACCAACGACATTGCACGTAACAACGGCATTATCAGCCATAAGCATATCATGCAAAACATCAAATCGATGTGTGAATTAGCTCAGTTTCACAAAATAAAACCGGTATTGTGCTCCATATTGCCTGCCCATGAATTCAGGTGGAACAAGGAACTAAACCCGGCTGCCGACATTAAATTGCTGAATGACATGATCAAGGCGTATGCTGATGCCAATAAGATTCCTTTTGTCGATTACTATTCGGCCTTAGTAGATGAACGTGGAGGATTACCGGTTGAAATTGCTGCTGATGGCGTACATCCCAACATGGAAGGTTACGCAATCATGGAACCGATTGTGTTGAAGACTATCCAGAAATATGTAAAAAATAACTAAATCGACGGTGTCTTATAAGCACCCAACTGCTGCGTTACTTTCGATTTTCGGGGTCGCGAGATTAAGGTGTGTGCAGAGTGCAAATTGAACTTTTTTTGCTTCGTTTTTTGGTTCAAGCCAAAAAATGAAGAAAGAGTGATACTTGTCTTTTAAAGTTGAATTTAACGTAAGACATCGCCTATATACTACTGACTCTCATCTTTTTTATTCAAAAATTTGTTTGGAATTTATTTTACTTTTATATTTGCGGACAGATTTAAAGTTTAACTTCAAATTGGTCCATAAATATGGGTGCTTTATTTATAAACAGAGAATTAAAAGAAGAAATAATAAGACAATCGCATTATTTTTCGGTAATAACCATTACCGGTCCGAGACAATCAGGTAAAACAACGTTGTGTAAGCAGATGTTTCCCGATTATCATTATGTTAATTTGGAAGACATTGCAAAAACGGAAATTATCAAACAAAATCCGAAAGAATTTTTACAAAACCACTCACAGGGTTTGATTGTGGATGAAGCACAGCAATATCCCGATTTGTTTTCGTACATTCAGGTGGTGGTTGACGAAAATCCAAACGCACATATTATTCTTACCGGAAGTAGTAATTTTACTTTGATGCAACAGGTTACGCAATCATTGGCAGGTCGAACGGCTATTTTAACCTTGTTGCCGTTGTCGCTTTCTGAATTAGGGAAAGAACGCTTAACGGTTTCAACGGATACAATTATGTTAAATGGCGGTTATCCTTCGGTTTGGGCAAAAAACATTCCTGCACAAACAGTCAGCAATAACTACTATAATACATATATAGAACGTGATTTGCGAAAGCTTATCAATATTAAGGATTTATCTAAATATCAGATATTTATACGTCTTTGTGCCGGTAGAATAGGAACGGAATTTAATGCATCAGTACTATCAAACGAAGTAGGTGTAAGTGTTCCAACGATCCATGAGTGGTTGAGTACGCTCGAAGCGTCTTATATCGTTTTTCGTCTGCCACCTTTTTTTAGGAATGTGGGTAAGCGTTTGATTAAAACACCCAAAATTTACTTTTATGATACCGGTTTGCTTTGTTTTTTGCTTGGAATTGAAAACGCAAATCACTTGCAAACACATCCGCTTCGTGGGGCTATTTTTGAAAATATGGTTGTGTTAGAGTTTTTGAAAAACCGTTTTAATGCAGGAAAACTTTCAAATCTTTACTTTTACAGGGACAAATCACAACGGGAAATTGACATCGTACAAGAATTTGCAGACACATTCAAAGCGTATGAAATAAAATCAGCATCCGGTTTTCATTCCGATTTTATGAACAATCTAAACTATCTGAAAAATATTTTGGACGAAAAACTTACTTCAACGCAAGTAATATATGACGGGGACATGGAATTAAATTCATCCAAAAATGGAGTTGTAAATTTTAGAAATATATCATTTTAGTTTATTGCTTGAAATTTTAATCGTTTGTTTTAATCCATTTTGTTTTAATATCTTTTTGCAAAATGTTTACATAAACATTTTAGTGGTATCTCATATTGCCCAACTGAGGTCCGAGACCCGTGGTGCGTGGTTAATGTTGTGCAGGGTGCAAATTGAACTTTTTTTGCTTCGTTTTTTGGTTCAAGCCAAAAATGAGGTTTTTAGGAAAACAAAAAGAGGTGCTCAATTTCCCAATTGAACACCTCCGCTTGCAAAAGTAAAAAACAAATCTTTATTTAATCTCAACCTCACGAACAAAGCTGCCTATCTTTTTTCTAACTACATCATATCCAGGAACGTCTGAACTTGTACCTGTGCTGTAGCGATAAGTCCGATTAAACAATTGATCTTCCGTTTGAAAAGGTTTTTTCACATGAATAACAAGATTCACCGAGTCAACTGATTCTGATTGCAAACTACTGATGTCAAAAGATGCAATGCTCCGTTGTTTATAGAATGTTCCATCTTTATTAGCGTTATGCCTGAACTCCAAATGGATTTTATCATCTTCATATACTTTAATTGAATCATATACCAAATTGATATAATGTACTGTCGAACCTGAATGATAGTATTCAAAATCAACATTTAAGTATTTACTTCCAATCCACATACTTACAATATCAATCGGATCATTTCCAATGCTATCTTGAGTTTCAGGTGTGATTTGAAAAATTCCTTTAGTCAATATATTGTACGCATCTGTTACCCGAACATCATAATCGTATATGCCGGTATCCGTTTTATCTGATAGGATATTGTAGTAAATTAGTAAACGCTGTCCGTCATCCGGTTTGAAAGTTTGTGTATAACCTTCTTCAAACCAAAGCAGTTTGTTGTCGTCTCTGCGCATAAAAAACTGACTTTTTGCCTCAGGATTCTCAACTGTCACTAAATCACCATAAATCAGAGGCTGCGGTTCTCTATTATCTTCAAAACAACCGGCCATTAATAGTCCGGCTAATATAAAAATCGATAGTTGTTTAAAAAATTTCGACATAAATTATTGTTTGAGTCAAAAACAAACAGTAGATGATATTGCTGATAAAAATGTTGCAAAGGGATATGACAACATGCTTAAATTAACGATATTTATGTTTTTACGCATGCTGTATATTGCTTGTAGCAGCTAACTACATTTCCCCATTAAAACCTCAATTATTGCCTATTCGAAGAAATACATTCTGTTTAATTTACCAACCCAAACATCGGAAAAAACCTGTACATCTTTGTTCCTTCCGCCTATCAAATAAATAAAATGATTGGTTTCATCAAGAATAACAGATTGATAGGCACGCGGTTCATACACAATATGCTGAACCGTATCTTGAATGATATTGAAAACCGAGTCTGTCGCCCGCCAGGTAAGTCCTTCATCAATAGATTCCATGCGTCCGTTTCCAATGATATTGTCGCTGTTGTCCATGCGTCCGAACATCAACAACTTGTCATCATATGGGATCACCGATGCTCCGGAAAAGGGTTCCATATCGGTTTTATTTGCCGTAAAGTCAACCCATTTATATTCATTGAAAATATTTTTTTCGACGCTCCACACTTTCGATAGCAAAGTTCCGGCAGAAGAACGCCCTCCCATCACTATAGCTTTGGGCTTGCCGGTTCGGGAACCAAAGCTCAAACTTGCATAATCTACAATAGGAAAATTGGAAGGAATAGCATCTTGTATAACCCATTGCATACCATCCTCCGAATTGGCAAAATAATACGCTTGATTTGCTTCTTGCTTGAAAAGCCCCCATAAATTATTTTCCAACACAAAAAGCAGATTATGACACACATACCCTGCTACCGCAGGATCAATACTCGACCAATTTTCACCATCACCGGATGTAAATATCAACCCGTTTTCGTGTACTAAATATAATTTATCCTGAAACACTCTGATACCCCGTAAATTACCTGTTAGCGGCAGTCCGGAGACAGCAGCATCTGTCCAGCTTTCAGCATCATCAGAAACATGTAGATAATTTTGTGAGTCGGAACTTGCATAAAACAAAAAACGATTTTTAAAAAACACAGCTTGCTGGGCATTACTACTATGATTGTAAATACTGTTGACAAGTCTTTTCCAAACATACAGCTCAGATTCAATCTGATGCACATTAACCTTGATGGGATAAGTCCTCGACACCAATTTATTGGCGGAATAATTCGTGATGCTTTGCACTTTTGTAAAGTCAATCGTATCCTTTCCCGTAAGGACGAGGGTATCCAATCCGGTACCCATCGAATCGGTCATAAGCAGATAGGCATAAGAGGTACTTTTGAAACTAAAAGTCGGAAAGACACTGTCAATGCGGGTTTGAAACGGCAGAGAATCAAGATTGACGATGATTGAATCATTTAAATCAGCATCATACTCTAAGGTAAACACAGCTTTTGCAAGTCCGGGAATACTATCATTCTTACCAAACTTCAGCGAAACAAAATAAGGATTATCCGAATACTCTATCTCCTTTTCTTTGCCTAAACAAGCACTTGCAAGATAGATTATGGCTGAAAATATCAGAAGTTTACAAATATTTCTCTTCATACTAATTCAATTTACAACAATTCTAAAGTAACCGGACAGTGATCCGAATGAACCGCTTCCACTAAAATTTTTGCATCTTTCAATCTATCCCGAAGCGGCTCGCTAACCCAATGATAATCAATGCGCCATCCTACGTTGCGGTAGCGCGCACCCCCACGATAGCTCCACCAACTGTATCTTTCAGGACTTTGATCAAACACCCTGAAAGTATCTATCATGCCGGAAGCTTCGTACCTGTCCATCCATTCCCTTTCTTCAGGTAAAAAACCGGATACGCCGACTTGTCGTTGCGGATTGTTGATGTCAATGGGTTTATGACAAATATTATAATCACCGCAAACCACTAGATTAGGGCGTTCTTTTCTTAATTCGGTAATAAAAGGTAAAAAATCTTCCAGAAATTCCATCTTAAACTCCTGACGTTCATCGCCTGACGAGCCGGATGGTATATACACGTTTACAATAGACAAATCACCATAATCAGCCCGAATCACTCGCCCTTCACTGTCATATTTCGGGTTGTTCATACCGATAACGATATTATCAGGAGTTTTTTTAGTCAGGATGGCCACACCGCTGTAGCCCTTCTTTTCTGCCGAATGTAAATAACTTGTATAGCCAAGTTCCGCAAAAAGCATGGTGTCAATCTGCTCCGGCTGCGCTTTGGTTTCCTGCAAGCACAACACATCCGGACTTTCTTCTTTGATCCATTCCGGCAATTCTTTATTAATGGCTGCCCTTATACCGTTTACATTATAAGAAACTATCTTCATGAACTTTAAAACTATATGAACTATGTGAACATTAAAACTCTTCAACCAAGCTCAGGCATATTTTACAACATTATACATTCACCTGCTTAACCATTTGATATAAATTGGATGCAAACACAAAATTATTCAGTTCTTCGTTGTCTGCATGAAAAATATCGCGATTGGTCCCTTCCCATTCTTTTTCTCCATGATTGATAAAAATCACGTATTCGCCAATTTCCATCACTGAATTCATATCGTGAGAATTGATGATGGTAGTGATATTGAATTCATGCGTGATTTCCTGAATCAACCGGTCGATGATCAGGGCAGTTTTGGGATCTAAGCCTGAATTTGGCTCGTCACAAAACAGGTACTTCGGTTGCAAGGCGATGGCGCGCGCGATAGCCACTCGTTTTTGCATACCGCCGCTGATTTCCGAAGGAGCCAAATTGTATGAATTTTCGGGAAGATTAACCCTCCGCAGGCACCACACAGCCCTGTCTTTCATCTCCTCTTTAGAAGTATTCGCAAACATTTCCAGCGGAAACATCACATTTTCCAGCACTGTCAGAGAATCAAACAAAGCAGAACCCTGGAACAACATGCCGACTTCACGACGCAGACCGCGAATTTCGCTCATGCGCATATCCGGCAAATTTCGTCCGTCATATTCGATACGTCCCGAATCAATGCGATGAAGCCCGATGATGCTTTTCATCAACACGGTTTTTCCGGAGCCACTTGCACCGATGATCATGTTGGTCTTTCCGGGTTCAAAAATAGCGGAAATATCTTTCAATACATGATTGTCGCCGAAGGTTTTATTTACGTCTTTAACAATTATCATCGTTCAATTATGAATTTCAATTTTTTGTCATTTCGTCCGTGTCACAGCAAATTCAACGCAATCTATCAAAGCTTGTTTGTAAACACTGTCAGGGAATCCGTCAAGCTCCCGAATGGCTTTCTCTCTGAACTCTTCCATGCGTGACCGGGCATATTCTACACCGCCATACTGCAACGCAAAACGATTGATATAGTCAATATTTTCCCGAGAAAATTTTTTGAGGTTGATCCAGGTAATAATTTTCTTTTTCTCTTCCTGATCAGCATTCTCCAAAGCATGGATCAGCGGCAGTGTCACTTTACCATCACCAACATCATTTCCCGTAGGTTTCCCGATATCTGCATTTCGATAATAATCAAAAATATCATCTCTGATTTGAAAACAAAAACCGAGGTACTCTCCGTATTTTTTCAGGTGCTCAATACTCTCCGGATCAGTATGAACGGACAACGCTCCTACCTCCATGCAGACTGAAAACAGCGAAGCAGTTTTTTTCTGTATAATCCGAAAATACTCAGCTTCGGAAATTTTTGATTGTTGGGAAATATTTAACTGTAACAATTCTCCATCGGTCAATTGTTGCCCGACAAAGGAAATAGGATTAAGCATCCTGATGTTGCCGATGAGCGCCACCTGCGCCAAGGCTGCAGCCAACATATAATCTCCGGATAAAACCGCCACTTTGTTGCTCCAACGTGCATTGACCGACTGACTGTTACGCCTTTCAAAAGTATTGTCGATGACATCATCGTGAACCAAACTTGCCGTATGCAATAATTCCAATGCGATGGCACCATGTATGGTTGACATATTGATTTCACCACTCATCAGCCTGGCAGACAAAATAACCAAGGTAGGGCGGAGCCTTTTACCGGATCGCTGATAAATATATCCGTTAACCCCTTCCAAAATAGGGTTATCCGTCTCCAAAGCCGCAACAAAGGTTTTGTCAAATAGTTCAAGTTCAGCGCTGATGGTTGCCTTAATGGAATCAATAATGTCCATCGAATAATTTTTTGTGTAAACTGCAAAAGTAAGCAAATTTGTGCGATATGTGAGTATATGTCAAAAAAATGATTTTATTTTAATTACTTTTACAGTCCGTTTGAAGACAACATGCAATTGATTTTAAGAGATGGGATTATGAAGAAACTTTTTTTAATTGATGCTTACGCACTTATTTACAGATCGTATTATGCGTTTATCAAAGCACCCAGGATTAACTCTAAAGGACTTAACACCTCCGCAATTCTGGGCTTTGTGAACGTACTTGAAGATATTTTGAAGAGAGAAGACCCGACACACATAGCAGTTGTATTTGATCCACCGGGACCCACGTTCAGGCATGAGGCATATGAAGACTATAAGGCACAACGCGAATCAACACCCGAGGACATCAAAATCGCCGTACCTCATATCAAAGAGATACTTGCAGCCTACAATATTCCCGTCCTTGAAATTCTTGGTTATGAAGCGGATGATGTGATAGGAACCGTAGCCAAAAAAGCTGAAAAAAAGGGCTTTAATGTATATATGCTGACTTCGGACAAAGATTTCGGACAATTGGTTTCAGACCATATTTTTATGTATAGACCCAAATTCAAGGGCGGCTATGAAATTATGGGTCCGAAAGAAGTAAGAGAAAAATATTCATTGGAAAGTCATCTTCAGGTAATTGACATGCTTGGATTGATGGGCGATGCATCGGATAATATACCCGGTTGCCCCGGCGTGGGAGAAAAGACGGCTATCAAACTACTGCAAGAATTCGGAAACATAGATGCCCTGTTGTCGCGCACAGATGAAGTGAAAGGTACGCTTAGAAACAAAATCGAAGAACATAAAGATCAAATTTTGTTTTCTAAATTTTTAGCTGAAATCAAAACAGATGTACCTGTAGATTTTGACGAAGATGCTTTAAAAGTAGAGCCTGTCAACGAAACAGAATTAAAAGCATTATTCAACGAATTGGAGTTTAGAACTTTATCTGCCAACAAATTTGGTGATATTTTCACTTCCCTGCCTCCCGATCAGCCCGTAGCAAGGGTTCAATTTAGTCCCGCAAAAAGCAAAGACGGACAAATGTCACTATTCGGGAATGAAGAACAGGAAAATCATGAAGAAGAACTTCAAGAATACAATCAAGTTCAAGCTGAAGTGCCGGTTACCGAAACATTTGAGTACGTCACATCCTCTCCTGTCATTGATTTAATCGCTGCCGAGGCTGCAAGCAAAGGACTGAATGCCATTCACAATACGCCTCACGAATACATATTGATTGATGATAAAACGAAACGGGCACACCTTATTTCGCAATTGTTTCTTCAAAAATCGGTCTGCTTCGACACTGAAACAACCGGATTAGATGTTTTCACAGCCGACATGATAGGTTTGTCTTTTTGCTATGAAAAAGGAAAGGCATATTACGTAACACTACCGAATGATAAGGATGAACGTGCTGCCGTCTTACACGAATTCAAAGTCTTTTTTCAATCAGAGCATATAGAAAAAATAGGGCAAAACGTAAAATTTGACCTTTTAATGTTGGCTCAATACGACATTGAGCTGAAAGGAAAAATTTTTGATACCATGATAGCGCATTATCTCCTGCAACCGGAATTGCGCCACAGCATGGACTTTTTAGCTGAAGTTTATTTGAAATATCGCACCATTCACTATGAAGATTTAGTAGGTGCAAAAGGTAAAAATCAGCAAAAAATACAGGACGTTGAGATAGAATTGTTGAAAGATTATGCAGCGGAAGATGCTGATATTACTTTTCAACTGAAAGCAATATTAGAACAGGAAATCAAGGCTAATCATTTAGAAGACCTCTTTTATAATATGGAAATGCCTTTGATGAAGGTGTTGGCAACCATGGAATTAAACGGTGTTAGGATTGACGCAGAAGCACTGAAACAAAGCTCGATTATACTTTCAGAAGAAATGTATCGCCTGGAGCATGCCATACAGGAACTTGCCGGTGTAAGCTTTAACGTATCATCGCCGGCACAGGTGGGTGAAGTTTTGTTCGACCGGCTGAAATTGGACGACAAAGCAAAAAAGACAAAAACGGGACAATATTCCACCTCAGAGGATATCTTGGAAAAAATCAAAACGAAACATCCCATTGTAGAAATGATATTGGAGTTCAGGGGATTAAAAAAGCTGCTAAGCACTTATATAGATGCCCTGCCACAAATGATTAATCCGAAAACAGGTAAGATACACACCTCTTTTAATCAAACAGTTACCTCAACCGGTCGCTTAAGTTCAACCGATCCCAATCTACAAAATATTCCCATTCGCGATGCACAAGGCAAAGAAATCAGAAAAGCCTTTATTCCGGATGATCAGTCGGTATTTTTGAGTGCGGATTATTCTCAGATTGAATTACGCATCATGGCACATCTGAGCGGCGACAAATACATGACAGATGCATTCAGGAGCGGATTAGATATCCACACTGCCACCGCTGCAAAAATTTACAACATACCCTTAGAAGATGTAAGTGCAGACATGAGGCGAAAAGCTAAGACTGCCAACTTCGGGATCATCTACGGTATATCCACCTTCGGATTAGCCGAAAGATTGAATATTCCAAGGGCTGAAGCTAAAATACTGATTGATGGTTATTTTGAAAGTTATCCGGAAGTGAAAAACTATATGGATAATATCATTCAACAAGCCAGAATCAATGGGTATGTGGAAACAATTTTCGGAAGGAAAAGGTATCTGAATGACATCAATTCACAAAACAGCATAGTCAGAGGGTATGCGGAACGGAACGCCATCAATGCTCCCATTCAAGGCTCTGCTGCCGACATCATCAAAATAGCCATGGTCAATATTCAAAACAGGATCGACCGAGAAAATCTGAAGACGCAGATGATTATGCAGGTCCACGACGAATTGAATTTTTCCGTTCCCAAAGAAGAATTGGAATATGTCCGTAAAATGGTAACCGAAGAGATGGAAAAGGCTGCCTCGCTAAAAGTTAAATTGGTGGTAGATTGCGGTGTAGGTTCCAATTGGTTGGAAGCACATTAAACCACATTTGGTTTTTATGATTGTTTTTTCTACGCAAATGCTTTTTAAAACACAGTTTTTTATGTAGATTTGCAAACTTAAATAAGCTGCACAGAAAAATGGAAAAAAGACAAATTAAAAAAGCATTGATATCTGTTTATCATAAAGATAATTTAGATACTATTATTCGGAAATTGCATGACGAAGGAGTCGAGTTTATCTCTACCGGCGGCACACAAGCTTTTATCGAATCACTGAACATCCCTTGCCAGGCGGTAGAAGATTTAACCGATTATCCGTCTATCCTGGGCGGCAGGGTAAAAACGCTACATCCGAAAGTATTCGGAGGTATTTTGTCAAGACGGCATTTGGCAGAAGACAAGGAACAGCTTGCAACTTACGAAATTCCTGAAATTGATTTGGTAATTGTGGACTTGTATCCCTTTCAGGCAACGGTTGCTGCCGGAGCCGGAGAAGCCAATATCATTGAAAAAATTGACATAGGCGGTATTTCGTTGATTCGTGCGGCTGCCAAAAATTACAAAGACGTTGTTATCATCGCTTCTCAGCAACAATACGAACCGTTCTTGAGTTTGATCACTGAAAACGGTGCCGAAACCACCTTAAAAGAACGCCGTTGGTTTGCTAAAGAAGCTTTTGCCGTTTCTTCCGATTATGATGCTGCTATCTTTAACTATTTTGATGCTGCTGAAGATTCAGCTTTCCGGTACAGTGAAAACAACGCCAAAGTACTTAGATACGGAGAAAATCCGCATCAAAAAGGATTATATTTCGGAGATTTTGACGAGATGTTTGAGCAGTTACAAGGCAAGGAAGTTTCTTATAACAACCTGTTGGACATTGATGCAGCCGTCAATCTGATCAATGATTTTGACGACATCACCTTTGCTATTCTGAAACATAATAATGCTTGCGGCATAGCCTCCCGTCCGATTTTGGTAGATGCCTGGAATGCAGCTTTAGAAGCTGACCCCATTTCTGCTTTTGGCGGTGTGTTAATTACCAATGCAATAGTTGATTTGGCTGCAGCCGAAGAGATTAATAAAATTTTCTTTGAAGTGATCATAGCCCCGGACTATGATTTGGATGCTTTGGAAGTTTTATCGCAAAAGAAAAATCGCATCATTTTAATTCTGAAAAATCCGAATCTCAAAAGCAGACAATTCCGTTCTTTGCTGAATGGGGTTTTGATGCAGGATAAAGACATACGCATTGAAACAGAAGATGATTTAAAGGTAGTAACCGAAAAATCACCCTCCGAACAAGAAATAGAAGATTTATTGTTTGCCAACAAAATAGTGAAGCATACCAAATCCAACGCGATTGTATTGGCAAAGAACAAACAAATGTGCGCCAGCGGTGTCGGACAAACGTCCCGCGTAGATGCTTTGAAACAAGCCATCGACAAAGCACATTCTTTTGATTTCGATTTACAAGGAGCTGTGATGGCTTCAGATGCTTTCTTCCCTTTCCCCGATACAGTCACCATAGCTGCAGAAGCCGGTGTTACAGCCGTTATACAGCCCGGAGGCTCTATCAAAGACCAGGACTCCATAGATGCGTGCAATGAAAGAGGCGTAGCCATGGTAACCACAGGATACAGACATTTTAAACATTAAATAAAATATTTCATATGGGATTTTTTTCATTCACCCAAGAGGTGGCAATGGATTTAGGCACAGCGAACACCCTCATCATTTATAATGATAAGATAGTCGTTGACGAACCATCCGTAGTGGCATTAGACAAGCGTACTGATAAATTAATCGCCTTTGGAGAAAAGGCGAGGTTGATGCAAGGTAAGGAAAACGAAGGCATACGTACAGTTCGTCCTTTACGGGATGGCGTAATTGCCGACTTCCATGCTGCCGAACTGTTGATTCGCAGTATCATCAAGATGATTCCTTCTAAAAACCTCTTCTTTACTCCATCCTTAAAAATGGTGGTCAGCATTCCTTCAGGAAGCACTGAAGTAGAAATTCGTGCGGTGCGTGATTCAGCCGAACATGCCGGTGGACGCGAGGTTTATATGATTTATGAACCTATGGCAGCCGCTATCGGAATAGGCATTGATGTGGAGTCGCCTTCGGGATGCATGATTGTCGATATAGGCGGTGGAAGTACCGAAATTGCCGTAATTTCATTGGGTGGTATTGTTTCAAATAAATCTATTCGTATCGCCGGCGATGACCTGACAACTGATATCATTGATTACATGAGTAGCATGCACAACCTCAAGGTGGGTGAAAGAACAGCGGAAACCATCAAAATTAAGGTGGGTTCAGCCTTGACTGATTTGGAAGATCCACCCGAAGACTATATCGTTCGCGGTCCGAATAGAATGACAGCTTTACCCATGGAAGTTCCGGTATCGTATCAGGAAATAGCACATTGCCTGGAAAAATCCATCTCTAAAATTGAAGATGCCATTTTAAGTGCTTTAGAGCAAACACCACCGGAATTATATTCAGACATCGTTGAAAGGGGCATTTATCTTGCCGGCGGCGGTGCCTTGCTGAGAGGCTTGTCAAAACGACTGACCGACAAGCTCAATATTCAATTCCACATAGCGGAAGATCCTTTGAAAGCAGTTGCACGCGGAACAGGCATTGCTTTGAAGAATGTGGAAAGATTCGGATTCCTGATTCGTTAAACTGAACGATTCGACGACAGTGAAGATGCAGACAGATTTTTTTACGGAAACAGATGAGAAAACTATTTGCTTTCTTGGCTAAATACAGTGTGCTGATATTATTCATTATCCTTGAAACAATATCTTTCAGTATGATCGTCAATAATGACGGATATCAGCAAAGTGTTTTCTTTTCTTCCGGGAATACGCTCATAGCTTCTCTGTACAAAGTCAATAATTCAGTATTTGAATACTTTTACCTGAAAAAGGCAAATGAGGGATTGGCAAAAGAAAATGTCAATCTGCAAAATGAATTGGCAAATCTCAAACTCAGGTTAGACACCTTGAAGGCTCGTCCGACTGATGATGTGCAGACTCCGTCAATTGACCCCAACTTGGAAATCAACTACATCCTCGCCAAAGTCATCAATAATTCAACCAACAAACAGTTGAATTACATCACCCTGAACAAAGGACTTCGGGATGGTGTCAGAAAAGACATGGGTGTTATCAACGAAGACGGTGTGGTTGGCGTAGTATCGAATGTATCAGAAAAATTTGCGGTAGTAATTCCCATTTTGAATCCCCGCATTCATTTCAACGGAAAATTTGTAAAAAACAACTACAATGGATTTGTAAACTGGGATGGAGTAGATTATCGCTTCGCAAAATTAAACGACATAGCCCGACATGTAATTTTCTCGAAAGGAGACAGCCTGGTGACCAGCGGCTATTCCCATTCTTTTCCTGAAGGTATTTTGATAGGTACTGTTGATGATTTCAATATTGAAGAAAGTGATGCTTATTTTGATATCCGGGTGAAACTTGCGGTTAATTTCAGAACGCTTTCGTATGTGAAGCTTATTGATTACCTGAATTATGAAGAAAGGTTGAATTTAGAAAATGAGATGCAATGAAAATGGTGCTACAAAACATAGTAAGTTTTGTCGTGTTGGTCCTGGTACAGGTGCTTGTGCTGAACAACATCCATTTCATGGGATATATAAATCCTTACGTTTACGTACTTTTTATATTGCTTTTACCGGTTCGCTTTTCACGCCTTTTTACATTGATACTTGCTTTTGCCCTTGGATTGATCATTGACGCTTTTTCCAACACCTACGGCATACACGCATTTTCAACTGTTCTGATTGCTTTCCTGCGACCTTTTGCCATCAATTTATTTACTAATATTGAAGAAGACACCAACCCGATTCCTTCTTTCAACAGCTTTGGGGTATTTGCTTTCTCTAAATATGTGATTACTTTGGTATTCATCCACCATGCAAGTTTTTTCCTATTGGAGATTTTTAGTTTTACCGCATTTGGTTATACACTATTGAGAATCGTGCTCAACACCTTGATTACAACTGCTATTTTACTTGGAATCTGTGCTGTGAAAAGGGAATAGATATGCGAAACAACACATTTCAAGATAGAAGATGGGTTATTGCAGGAATCTTTTCTGTTATCATACTGATATACATCATTCGACTTTTTTCCCTCCAAATTGTAGAAACAAAATATAAAATCGGCGCAGATAGCAATGCATTGCTGAAAAAAACAATTTATCCCCCCCGAGGGTTGATTTACGATAGAAACAACACGCTCCTGGTATATAACAGGCCTGCCTACGACATTGCCATGATTCTTCGTGAGATAACGGACCTGGACACTTTGGAGTTTTGCAATACATTGAATATCACAAAAGATTATTTCTGCGAACGCATGAAAGATATTAAAGACAGGAAGAAAAATCCCGGATTTTCTGTTTATACGCCTCAGATTTTCATGACTCAATTGTATGCAGATGAGATTGCCAACATGCAGCAAAATATTTACAGATATCCCGGATTTTACATCCAAAATCGTACTTTACGAGAATATACTTTCCCTTATGCAGCCCATGTTTTTGGGAGTATTGGAGAAGTATCGAGAAGTGATATTGAGCGGGACCCGTATTACCGCCAGGGAGACTATTCCGGTCGCGACGGAGTAGAATTCACTTATGAAGAACATTTGAGGGGTGAAAAAGGGGTTGAGATATTGTTGCGTGATTCGAAAGGACGCATCCGGGGAAAGTACCGGGATGGCGATGCTGATGAAGTGCCGATTGCAGGAAAGAATCTTACTTTAACGATTGATATTCAACTACAAAAAATTGGCGAGGAACTGTTAAACGGAAAAATCGGTAGCATTGTAGCCATTGAACCGCAAACCGGTGAGATTTTATCCATGGTAACAAATCCCGGATACGATCCATCGATATTGGTAGGGCGTTCCCGTTCAAAAAATTATAACGAATTAGTTAATGACCCTGCCAAACCTTTATTGAATCGTGCAACCCTGGCACAATATTCACCCGGTTCCACATTCAAGCCCATCCAGGCTTTGATATGCCTTCAACTGGGTGGAATTAACGAGCATACGCGCTTCCCCTGCAATGGAGAAAATTCCGTACCCATACGCTGTTCTCATTATCATGGTTCTCCGGTAAGCTTACTGAATGCGATTGAACAAAGTTGCAATCCTTATTTTTGGCAAGCTTTCAGGGCTACCTTAGAAAAAGATGGTTACGGAGAAAAAAACTCATCCTTTAAAACTAATTACCAGGCATGGATGGATGCGCTCTACAGTTTTGGGTTCGGACATAAATTCGAAGACAGCGATCTATTCGAGCATGTGAAAGGCAATATTCCCACTCAGAATTATTTCAACCGTTACTTTGGAGAAACCGGATGGCGGGCTTTGACCATCAGATCCTTGTCAATCGGACAAGGTGAGGTGTTGGCTACACCGCTTCAATTAGCCAACGTTATGGCAATCATAGCCAATCAGGGATATTACATTACGCCCCATCTCAACAAAAGCGACACCATGTTGCTAAAAAAACATGTCACAGCAGTTGATTCAAGCTGCTTCCCTATAGTCACGGAAGGAATGTGGCGGGTGTTTGAATACGGAACCGGCAGGTATTATAAAATACCCGGTCTGGATATGTGTGGAAAAACCGGTACCGTACAGAATAATTTCGGTAAAGACCATTCCCTATTTGTCGGCTTTGCCCCACGGGAAAATCCGGTGATTGCCATTGCAGTGGTAGTGGAAAATGCCGGCTTCGGAGCTACCTGGGCTGCCCCGATAGCCAGTCTGATGATGGAACAATACATACTTGGGAAAATTGACAGACATTATCTTTTCGATAGAATATCAACCTCAATACTCAATCCCGATGTTCAAAAGAGATAGCGTAACATATTCGATTGACTGGTTGGTGCTCCTGCTGTATTTCACCCTGGTGATTATGGGCTGGTTCAATATATACGGAGCGAGCTATGATTTGGATCATGAAGGGAGCATGTTTAACTTTGATTTCAGGGCAGGCAAACAGTTTGTCTGGATCATCACGGCCTTTGTAATTGGCGGTGTCATCTTGCTCTTAGACTACAGGTTCTTCAATTATTTCGCCTACTATATTTATGCATTAACCATACTATTGCTGATTGTCACCATCTTCATTGCGCCTGAAATCAAAGGCTCCCGGTCCTGGCTGGTGATGGGTCCCATAAGCATTCAGCCTGCCGAGTTAGCCAAGGTTTCAACTGCTTTGGTGATTGCCAAGTGGATGAGTCGTTATAATTTCAAGATGAAAGCCTTGCGTGACTTCATTCCGTTGATTTTCTTTATTTTACTCCCTTTCGGATTAATAGTATTACAAAAGGAAATAGGCTCGGCATTGGTGTTCACGACATTTCTGTTGGTACTTTACAGAGAGGGAATGAAGGGAGAAATCCTGCTGATGCTGTCATTGTTTATTGTACTGTTTATCGTGGTATTAAAATATAGCGCCACACCCATAACAAACGCCGAAGGTACCTGGGGCTTGGTATTGGCGATGGGCATTGTCCTGATCAGTCAGTTTGTATATGCCTACTTTGTCAATCATCATAAAAAAGAATCATGGATATTAGCCGGAGGAGTGACCTTACTGAGCTTGATTTCCATTGTGCTAAACAAATGGGTTACAGTTAATTTTGATTATGTTGCGATAGCGATAACTGCTGCCACCGCGCTTTATTGGTTGATAATAGAACTCATCAAGCGCTACAAAAAATATCTGTTCCCGGCATTTATGACTTTAGTAGCCATCGGATTTTGCTTTACTTCCGATCAGATATTCAATCGGGTATTGGAACCGCACCAACAGGTACGGATTAAGATTCTGCTCAATATGGAAGACGATTTGATGGGCGCCGGTTACAATGTCAATCAATCAAAAATAGCCATCGGTTCAGGCGGTTTTTGGGGCAAAGGATTTCTGAACGGCACCCAAACCAAACTGAAATACGTACCGGAACAAGATACGGATTTTATCTTTTGCACCATCGGAGAAGAACATGGTTTCGTCGGTTCCGTACTTGTTCTGATTCTCTATTGGTGGCTGCTGATGCGTATTCTATCCATGGCAGAAAGACAAAAAGAAGCCTTTCACCGCATTTATGCTTACGGTGTAGCCAGTCTGTTGTTTTTTCATGTCATGATCAATGTCGGGATGGTTTTAGGCGTGATGCCCGTTATCGGCATTCCCCTACCGTTTTTTAGCTACGGCGGCTCCTCCTTGTGGTCGTTCACCATCTTACTCTTCATTCTGTTGAGATTGGATGCTTCGAGACTGGAGCGGAGGTAAAAAAACACTTATAATCTATGAATACAACAATGATATTCTCTTCAAAAAACCTATCTTTGCACATTATTTAAAATAGATAAATCATCATTGAATTATAAAACATCATGAGTCCTTTAAATGAAGCTTTAATCATTACAGTCGTAGGTATGGTAACAGTATTTTTTATACTGTTTCTCATCATCTTCGTTGGGAATTTATTAATCCGGTTTTGCAATAAATACTTACCGGAAGAAGTCAGGGTAAAAAAATCGGACAAATCTGATGACCGTGCTCCTCAAATTCATCGGGCAATTGAAGCAGCGATCGATGTCTTTACAAAAGGGAAAGGGAAGGTCACAAACATCAGAAAACTTTAAGCAGTTAAGCGAGTTTACAATGCAATGATGAGTATTTCGTATATTGTGTCTGTAGGTGGAACAATAAATCAATACATAAATCAAGAAAAATAAAACAAGTTATTATATAGTAGACAATCAAGATGAAGAAGGAAGTAAAATTTTCGTTGGTGTATAGGGATATGTGGCAAAGTGCGGGTAAGTATATGCCACGCGTAGATCAATTGGTAAGGGTAGCACCGGAAATCATTAAAATGGGATGCTTTGCCCGTATTGAAACTAATGGGGGTGGTTTTGAACAGATTAATTTGTTGTTCGGAGAAAATCCCAATCATGCCGTTCGGGCGTGGACAAAGCCATTTAACGAAGCGGGCATTCAGACACATATGCTCGACCGCTCATTGAACGGTATCCGAATGAGTCCTGTACCTGCCGACGTTAGAAAATTGTTTTATAAAGTAAAAAAAGCACAGGGTGTTGACATTACCCGTAGTTTTTGCGGACTCAACGACCCCAGAAATATCATAGCTTCCATCCGGTATGCCAAAGAAGCCGGAATGATTGCACAAGCCGCTTTGTCAATTACCGTATCCGAAGTACATACAGAAAAATATTTCTGCGATTTGGCAGATGAACTGATTGCCAATGGTGCCGATGAAATTTGTCTGAAAGATATGGCGGGTATCGGTCGCCCCGCAACACTCGGGAAAATAGTAAAGCATATCAAAACCAACCATCCTGATATCTTGGTGCAGTATCACGGTCAAACCGGACCGGGCTTCACACCTGCTTCTATTTTAGAGGTTTGCCGCAATGGCTGCGATATCATTGATGTGGGCATGGAGCCGCTCTCTTGGGGTACCGGTCATGCAGACGTCATCATGGTGCGTGAAATGCTGATTGATGCAGGCTTCAAAGTACCTGATATCGACATGGTTGCCTATATGAAAGTCCGGGCATTGACACAAGAGTTTATGGATGACTTCCTGGGATATTTTATTCCTGAATCAAACAGGCGTTTGCAGTCGCTGCTCATCGCTTCCGGCTTGCCGGGGGGTATGATGGGAAGCTTGATGAATGACTTGAAAGATAATTTAGTCAGCATCAACCGTTCTTTATCTAGAGCAGGAAAAGCCGAGCTGACCACCGATGACCTGTTGATCCAATTGTTTAAAGAAGTGGCTTATGTATGGCCCCGTGTTGGCTATCCGCCTTTGGTAACTCCTTTCTCACAGTATGTGAAAAACTTAGCCATGTTCAACATCATGCAATTGAGTAAGGGCAAGGAGCGCTGGACCATGATTGCCGATAATATTTGGGATATGATTTTAGGTAAAACCGGTAAATTACCCGGTACTATTGACCCTGCCATCAAGGCATTGGCAAAAGAGCAAGGGCGAGAGTTTTATACCGGTGATCCGCAGGCTTTGTATCCCGACCAATTGGATGAGTTCAAGAAAGAAATGCAAACCAACGGATGGGAATTGGGTAAAGATAACGAGGAATTGTTTGAATTAGCCATGCATCCGGAACAATATCGCGCTTATAAATCCGGCAAAGCCAAAGCTGATTTTGAAGTGGAATTAGCCCAAGAAAAGGCACAACAAAGCACTAAAGGTATTGATTTCCAGCCTCAATCCGTTACAGTGGAAGTGAACGGAGAAAAATATGTGGTAAATATCGCTTATGGCGATATGCCTGCTACCAACGGCGCTAAAGCGACCCAACAAACAATACAAACATCCGCAGCTTCCGGAGAAGTGCATGAAGTCATTTCACCCTTGGAAGGCAAGTTTTACCTGACCAACAATCCGGGTGACACTCCTGTTAAATTAGGCGATGTAATGAAAAGAGGCGACACTTTGTGTTATATAGAATCCATGAAGACCTACAATGCCATCGTGGCAGACAAAGACGGAAAAATTGTTGAAATCAGCGTTGCCAATGGCGAATCAGTATTTGAGGATGATGTTTTATTTAAATTGCAGTAAGCGAAATGGAAGAAATTTTATCGAAATTATATAACATGACCGCCTTTAGCGGAATGAGTTGGCAAGTAGTTTTGATGTGGGTAATTGCTTTTATATTGCTTTACCTTGGTATCAAAAAGGAATATGAGCCTTTGTTGCTCGTTCCCATTGCCTTTGGTTTATTGTTGGCAAATTTCCCCGGAGGAGGTATGGGTATTGTACCTGCCGAGAACATTGTCTTAGAAGGTGAACGTTACAAAAACCTGTTCGAGATTGCCAATGAATACGGCATCATGAACTATCTGTATTATAGCCTGATCAAGACCGGATTATTACCTCCCGTTATATTTATGGGAGTGGGTGCATTGACCGACTTTGGACCTATGTTACGCAATCTAAAGCTTTCTTTGTTTGGTGCTGCCGCTCAAATCGGTATTTTCACTGTTTTAATTGTATCTCTACTATTCGGTTTTACACTGAAAGAAGCCGCTTCTTTAGGTATCATTGGAGGTGCCGACGGACCAACCGCTATTTATACCACCATCAAATTAGCTCCTCACTTATTAGGTCCTATTGCCATTGCAGCTTATTCCTACATGGCATTGGTACCGGTGATTATTCCGTTGGTTGCAAATATGTTCATGACTAAAAAAGAGTTCAAGATCAATATGCGGGAAATGGACAAACTTTATCCGCCCAAATACCAGATTAAAAACTTGCGTGCGGTAAAAATTATTTTTCCCATCGTTTTAGGTTCGGTCACTGCCATTTTTGTTCCATCTGCTGTTCCCCTGGTCGGAATGTTGTTGTTCGGTAATTTAGTGAAAGAAATCGGTGCTGCTACCTTACGCTTGTCAGAAGCTGCCACCGGAGCAATTTTAAATACTGCCACTATCTTTTTGGGGCTGACCGTAGGAGCAACCATGACGGCAGATGTGTTCTTATCCCCCAAAACCTTAGGCATTGTAGTGGGCGGATTCATCGCCTTTGCCATCTCCATAGCCGGAGGCATATTGGCGGTGAAAATTCACAACATCTTTACGAAAAAGAAAATTAATCCTTTGGTTGGTGCTACGGGATTAAGTGCGGTGCCCATGGCTTCTCGGGTTGCTAATGAAATGGCTTTAAAATATGACCCCACCAATCATATCCTGCAATACTGCATGGCAAGTAATATTTCCGGTGTAATAGGATCTGCCGTTGCTGCAGGGGTATTGATTTCCATGCTTTCATAAGGAAAGCTGAAGCTTAATTATTGTGGACTAAATTAATGAATACTTCTGTCTTTTGTGCTGTGAAAACCAAGATCAGGATATTAAGTGTAGTGTTGTTAACAGCGATTTATTGTTACGCAATCGGAATCGCTACAGCGACATCTACACAGGCTAATCCCCAATACTATTCAACCACATCGGAAAAGGAGTATTGTTTGGACTTTTCAACGAAACTTTTCTATCACACTTCACAATACGAAAGCTCGGTAGATAATTGCAACAATCAACCCACCTTAAATATTAAAAACCCATTTGGTTTTTTTAATGCACTTTGGGCACATGCAAAAACTACAGAGCAATTATTTGAGTCTGTAATTACGCAGTACATCAACATTGCGAAAAACCTGCTAATACGTTATCGAAAATCCGATTTAATTTTCCCCTTTCATTACTTCTGGTAAAATGTTTTTAAGGTATAAGGCGGTGTCTTATAAGTGTCCAACTGAATTCCGAGTTCCGAGTTCCGAGTTCCGTGTTCTGTGCTCCGTGTTCTGTATTCCGTGATACAGGTTCCGCGGTGCGGGGTCGCGGAGTAGTTGGATGTTGGTTTTGAGCGCCAGCCCCTTCAATAATCAGGACGTAACGAAGTTATTTATCAAGTCCTATAAATCATTTTTTTCAAACAACTTAAAAACAAAAAATATGAATATTACAGATTGGAAAACAGCCATTATTGGGCTGGTTGTTATATTAGTATGTATATCTCCCATTATTATTATGGTTCAATATAGGGCGAAAAAAACAAAAAAAATGTTACAGTCGCTTCATAAAATTGCACAGCAACAAAATTGCAAAATCAGTCAACACGAATTTTTGAGCGACTTTGTTTTAGGGATAGATGAAGTAAAGAAGTTTGTATTCTTCTATAAGCATGGAAAAGAAAATTCAATTTCTCAATATGTTGACCTTTCAAAAATTCAAACATGCAAAGTTATCAGGGAATCCAGGAACATTAAGGTAGGCAATGAATCTGCATCAATAATTAATCGTTTAGAACTCAGCTTTATTCCGATTGGTAAAAGCCAGGAAGGGCAAAGTTTTCTTTTATTTGATGAAGAAATAAATAAACAATTAAGCGGAGAATTGCAGTTCAGTGAAAAATGGGCTCAGATTATAAATGGTTATCTGAAGGGTAAGAAATGATTGAGGGGTACGCGTTCCGGGGTACGGGGTCGTGGGGTGCGTGGTGCGACCCCGCACATCGAAAGTAACGCAGTAGTTGGGCACTTATAAGACACCGCCAAATATATTAAAAGCCGATTGCTTTTAATATCAATCCTGTTTTTTCATCCAACCCAAACATCAAATTCATATTCTGAACGGCTTGTCCGGATGCTCCTTTTAATAAATTATCTATAATTGAAACAATCAGCAACTTATCTCCGTGCTTTTCCAAATAAAGAATAACTTTATTGGTGTTGACCACTTGTTTTAAGTCGGGATTGATGTCCGTTACAAACGTAAATGCTGCCCCTTTATAATATGAACGGTAAAGTGCATAGGCTTCCTCCAATGACAAGTCACATTTTGTATAAGCAGTCACATAAATACCGCGCGTAAAATCGCCCCTGAGCGGGATCAAGTTTAATGGCTGATTGAAGTCAGGCTGTAGCTCGTTGATGGACTGCCTGATTTCTTGCAGATGACGATGTGTAAAAGCGTTATACATGGAGATATTGCTTTCTCTCCAACTGAAATGTAGGGTTGGAGACGGCTTTACGCCCGCACCGGTAGAACCGGTAATGGCATGAATGTGAACTTCATCTTTCAGCAAAGCTTTAGAAGCCAACGGCAGCAAAGCGATTTCAATACCGGTAGCAAAACATCCGGGATTGGCTACGTGTTGAGCTTGCTTGATAGCTTCTTTATACAGTTCCGGTAAACCATACACAAAATCGTGATTTTTATCTTTTGCACGATAATCAGTTGATAAATCGATAATTTTTACCTTTTGCGGTATCTCATTCGCCTCAATGAATTTCTTGCTGTCGCCATGAGCAGAGCATAAAAACAGCGCATCTATTGCATGCAAAGCTAACTCAGAAGTGAAGAACAAATCCGTTTCACCTATCAATCCGCTATGCACCTCAGAGACATGATTGCCGGCATTGCTACTGCTGTGCACAAATACAATCTCCACATTCGGGTGATTCAATAAAATTCTGAGCAACTCTCCTGCCGTATAGCCGGCGCTACCCACAACGCCTATTTTTATCTTTTGCATATTGTTATTATAATTTCTTGAATTGAATATTTTTGTTTTTTACAATGAATCATAACAAAAAACACAGTTGCAATCTTTACAACAAGTCCGGTCTCAATCTTTTCGTTCGCTCCACTGCCTGCTCGTGCTCCCAAGCTTCCACATTGGCTTGGTGACCGGAAAGCAGGATGTCCGGAACTTTCCAGCCCTTATAGTCTGCCGGACGGGTATATACCGGCGCAGACAATAAATCATCCTGAAATGAATCGGACAGGGCAGAGGTTTCATCGGAAAGAACACCCGGAAGCAATCGCACAATGGCATCAGCCATCATAGCTGCGGGTATCTCACCACCGGTCAGCACAAAATCTCCTATGCTGACCTCCCTGGTTATCAAATGCTCCCTGATTCTGTGGTCTATACCCTTATAATGCCCACACAAAATAATCAGGTTTTCTGTCATTGATAACTGATTAGCTAAAGGTTGATTGAACTTTTCACCATCGGGAGAAGTATAGATGACTTCATCATAAGTTCGCTCCGATTTCAATTTACTGATGATACGATCTACCGGCTCAATCATCAATACCATACCTGCTCCAAAGCCGTAGGCATAATCATCAATGCGCTTGTGTTTATCCACCGCATAATCCCGCAGGTTATGCACCACAATCTCTGCTATTTTTTTCTCCTGTGCCCTTTTCAGGATGGAAAAATTCAACGGACTGTGTAACAATTCAGGAACGGCAGCAATGATATCAATACGCATGTCGCTTGTTTAAAAAAATGCAAATGTACAAAAAATGCAGCAATTAAAGGTTAGCCGAAAGCCATTTCCGCATTTCCTCCGGTGACTTGTTGCGGCGTCGTGCATAATCGAGGAGTTGTTCTTCATCAATTTTACCCACCACAAAATACCTGGATTGCGGATGTGAAAAGATGAGTCCGCACACAGAAGCATTGGGTGACATAGCGCCGTGTTCGGTCAACTGTATGCCTATCTGATTGAATTGAATCAGCGGATCTAATTCGAAAATCACTGATTGGTCGGGCAAGGAAGGATACCCCACTGCCGGACGAATGCCCTGATAATGCACCTTGAACATCTCACTGATATCTTCAGGTTCATCGGGCGCATAGCCCCAATATTGCGTACGGATTTTATAATGCAACCATTCTGCTGTGCCCTCCGCCAATCTATCTGCTAACATTCTGACCAACAAATCCTTATAAACATCACCCCCTTCGTTTTCATATTCTTTGGCAAAAGCTTCCACTCCCAAGACCGTAGTGGCAAATACCCCTATATAATCTCCGGCAGGATTGATAAAATCGGACAGGGCATAGCAATATCCTTCAGGAGATGCCTTTTGTTGGCGCAAAGTCGGAATATAAACTTTTTCATTTCCGGAGTCTATGATAATATCATCTCCTGCCGCATAAGCTTGATAAAACCCAACATTAGCATTGATTTGCAAAGCCTGTTGACTTTCAAGCTCCTCCAACATATCCAACGCATCTTTATAAAGCTTCAGCGCCTCTTCTGCCATGGCTTTATTCTCTTCAGGAAGATTTTTCAACCAGTTCCTTTCCTCCTCCGGAGAAAGAACAGCCTCAGCTATCCCCTCATACTTGCCCGGAATGCGCCAGGCCATAAACAAATACGACCAATGGATATAGGGAATAATCTCCCTCAGAGGAATATCCCTTAATTCAATCAAACCTAATGTGTTGGGAACTTTTTGCATTGCGAACAAACACTAATCAGGTACAAAAGTAGTAAATATTATGTATTGAATATATGCTTGTGACCACGTGACCTTATATCACGAAACTCAGAACTCAGAATTCAAAACTCAGAACTATAAAAATTTTCTCTGCTAAAGGAGAAACTTCTTGTTCTAAAATTGTTTTTACTTGACTATTTATATGACTTGCTTTACTAGTTACATAGTCACTTACATAGTCGTTTACTTGGTCGCTTACTTGGTCACTTCCAACATCATTCCCTTGATTATCAATCTCCTTGTTGACATAACGAACAATATCACCTAAACTCTCAAAACCGGAAAGTTTCGACTGATTTTTAGATTTAACAAAACTCTTATCTGCCAAAGCGTGAGCCGGAATTACAGTCAGGAAATAGGTACTTTCTTCATCCGTTTCAAAAATCGGTTTAGGTGAGCTGTTGGCATCCATAGCCTTGTAAATGGCAGGAAAGCCTGTGCCACGTCAATTCAATCTCCATGAACGAACGCATTAGAACCAATACGAACATAGGGTTGGCGTTGTGATTTACCGCCCAGTGTAGTAGGTGCGGTGATTTTCTTTTGTAAGCTATCCAAACTATTCTCTCTTAATCCTGATGGAGGCAATATAGGCTTACCATTTTCCTCGTCAATGCCGAGAAGAATGTAACCACCACTGCTATATCAGCGAGTGTAAATAATCTGCTGTTTGTTTTAAACTATTCCTTCTCAACCTGTCTAAAACTTCGTATTCATCTAACGGTGGCTTTTTCTTATAAAGTACCATCTCTCTAAAAGCCTCAACTGCTACATCTTGGTTCAAATCAATAATATCTGTGAGAAAATCATCTGCGGTTTTTGTTTTCAACCCATGCGTGGCTAAAATTTCCGCCGGAAAATCTTTTATGTTATTAGTTACAATAATATGAGCATTGGTTTTGATAGCAGCTGCCAACACATGACAATCTTTAGCGTCAGGTAGATTTAGGTACTCTATCAAATTTTCATAATTTTGAACCAAAGCATCCGGAAAAGCTAAGTCCATCCTGCCAATTCGTTTCTTTGCTTCGTCTTCAGAAACTCCTTTACGCAACATCACTTCAAACCACTCATCAAATATATGTTTACTCCATTTGGGTGTATATAGATCGTAATGAGCAAACCATAAAAGCATATCTCGTATAATAACGGGATAAATAACGTTGGTATCCAATACCGCTATAAACTGAACACTATGTATCATACAAACCTAATTCTTCATCATCATTCATCATATCTATAAGATGTCGTTTTTGTTCATCTTTCATTTTTTGCTTATATGACATTACATCTTCAAATTTTATTCGCCGATGTCTCCCCACTTTTGTATATGCAATTTTATCCTCTTTTAATAATTTTACCAAAAAAGGGCGGGAGCAACCTATTATTTCAGCAGCACGCTGTGTTGTTACCTCCGTGGCAACAGGTACTAATGAAAAAGGCTTACCATGACTCATCGCTTTCAATACATCCGACAGAAGTTTCAAGGCATTGATAGGTAAAACTATTTTCTCTCCGGTTTCTTCAATTTCTATTTCCGTTTTATCGGCTTTTATGCGGCTAATTGCCACTTTCAAAGCATCATAAGATTGACGAGCCAATTTACTGTCTTGCTTGGTTGGTCGTTGTATTACTGTTGTTTTCATTTTTGCTATAAATTGGTTGCACAACAAAAATAAACGAAACAATCGAAATAAACAAAATATTCGAAATAATATTTTAATTTACGGTCACTTCGATACGCTGCATTATTTCGCTATTTCGACGGTGCTCAGTAATCAAACATAAAACATGAAACTCGCACCCCTCATCACACCTCCACCACCGGCACCCTTTCCCAATCAATCATCTTCACAGCTGTTCCAATGTCTATAAATTGAAAATCAGTGAGCCATTGATTGAGTTTCTTTTCTGCTCCTTTAAGACCAACGTAAGATTTGAATTTTCTGGTCAATGATAATTCTTGAATAACAGGTTGTGAAGCATCAAAATCGCGAGGATGCAAGTAAGTCATCACATAATCAGATTGCGCAGTCCATCGTTTGATCAAGCTATAGGGGAACAAGCGGAAGTAACCGCCACCGCTGTAAATAACGGGGTTTCTTAGTAAGTTGATGTAATTGATGGGGAACTCTTTTAACTCTATGCCTTTGTATCTGAGTAAAGAAGGGACAGGTTCTGTATAAGTTGGAAAACCACCATGCGCCCTTGGTGCCGGAAAGATTGAACAATCAACCTCAATCCCGTTTTTCGCTAACACCTCAAAAGCCCATTTGTTATCTTCTCTGATGGAAAAC
>Ga0116172_10000317_pt1 | contig 51171 bp, 38 predicted proteins | sample AD_UKC083_MetaG_FD_89799 | JGI IMG/M metagenome (GOLD analysis project Ga0116172, IMG submission 89799) | Active sludge microbial communities of municipal wastewater-treating anaerobic digesters from USA - AD_UKC083_MetaG | ecosystem: Engineered > Bioreactor > Anaerobic > Digestate | place: USA... | reverse complement strand
GCCTGCGCAAGATGTGTTTTGCCCAGCCCCGAACCTCCGTAAATAAACAATGGATTAAACGGGCCGCCGGGTTTCTCGGCAATGCTTAAACCTGCTGTGCGGGCAAGTCTGTTGCAGGACCCTTCCACAAAATTATCGAAAGAATAAGCGGCATTCAACTGGGGGTCAATCTTGACCTGTCTGACTCCGGGTATCACATAGGGACTTGCCAGCTGTTCGTCGCTGCTGCGGTGAAAAGAGACCGACTTGTTTTGGAATTGCCCTTTTACCTGATGGGGTACGGGAACTCCCTTACTGCCGGAATCTACTTTTACGCTGTATTCCAATTTAGCCTGACTCCCCAGCTCTTTACGCAGACAGGGCCCAATCAGGTCAATAAAATGCTCTTCTATGTATTCCCTGAAAAAATGAGAAGGAACTTCAATGGTAAGGACATAATTCTGCAGCCTTACGGGAACAATGGGCTCGAACCAGGTACTGAAGCTTGCAGGCTGAACAATATCTTTAATAATATTCAGACAATTATTCCAGACAATTTTGTGTGAGGATGGAGACATGTATGATTTCAGGTTAGTATTACAAAATTGGTTGAAAAAAATGGTAAAAAAAAATGAAAATCGCTTGGATTTTGTAAAAAAGTTTTAATACCCTCATTATCAACAATAAAAAATTTACTTTTTTTAAATTGTTGATAATCAGGCTCGTATTTTGTTGGTTTTCTGTTTTTTAAGCAGGACAATAATTACGGACAATTATAGCAGATTAAAATACAGTTATTTTAAAGTATTTTTTTGGGTTATCGCTAATTCTTTGTACCAGGGAATCTACACTGCCGAGCACCCGGGTAATATTATTGTATAGATCGGGGTTGTTCATAACTTGTCCGAGAGACCCGCCGGGGTTGTTCAGGTGTTTGACGAGGGAGGTTAGTTCGTTTACGGTTTCCGAGAGTCCTGCGTCTTTTAATTCGAGAGAGAGCGCCTGCAAATTGACAAGGGTTTGGTTGAGATCATTTATGCCGGTGTTTAGTTTGCTGCCCAGGGTGTCTACGCTACCCAGTATGCTCCCTATACGCGGGGCATTGTCGTTGAGTGTCCCAATGAAGCCGTTGAATTGATGAAGAGAAGAATTAAGAGATGCGAGTGCCTCCCGTATCTCCTGCTTGTTTTCTGTCCCCAGAATTTCGTTCAGATGTGCCACGGTAGTATCCAGTCCCGAGATCAGTCCGGCAATTTGTTCTTTCAGAGAAACCAGCTCTCCGGTAAGAAGCGTAATAAGGTCTTTTTGAACCGATGAGACCAACGTATCTCCCGAACGGTGAAAGTCTGTTTCCTCTGACAGGATAATTTTTACGGCTTTACCTCCCAGAATATCGGCACTGTAAATGTCGGCTACAGATCCTGCAGGAATTTTATAGCTTTTTTTCAATTTCATGCGGACGATCATTTTTCGGTTAATCTGATCGTAGGATATCCGGTCAATCGTGCCCGCTTTCAGACCCAGAATAGAAACCGGGCTGGTAGGAGCCAATCCTTCCACGCCCGGGTAGACGGCATAGTAGGTGGCGGTTCCCTGGAAAACATCGTTGCCTTTCAGGAATTGTATTACAAAGTACAGCGCAATCAGTACCAACAGGAAAAACAGACCTATTCGGATTTCTTTTGAAATTTTTCTTTTACTCATAATGTATTATTTGACAGGCACCTGTTTTCCTTCCTGAACGGCAATAACAAAAGCTCCAGGGAAGTCTTTGCTTCTGAGTTGCGTGCAGAATTCCTGAGCCTCTTCAGGCGTATCGAAGTTGCCTATGGTGTACTTATATTTATATTTCTGTTCCGGGCATTCAATGTAATCAACCTGACCATATCCTTTAAAAACGGCAGAGGTGGCATGGATTTTTTCGTTTCCTGCCATGACCTGCACCCGGTATTGTTTTTCAACTGCTTTCCGTGGGGAGGCGGTAACATTGTTTTCCTGTGTGACAGCCTTATAGTATTTGTCAAAACCAAGGAAAAGCTGACGGGCAAGTTTTTTGCGGCCGCTGTCTGACCCCAGAATCTTTCTGTCGGATGCACTGTTAATAAAACCCAGCTCAACCAGTATCGCAGGCATAGAACAATATGCCAGGACCATCAGTCCTCCTTCTTTCATACCCCGGTCTTTTGAGTTTCCTTTTAATGGCCCGGAGCGTAATGTCTGCTGGATACAGGTTGCCAGGATCTTGGACTGTCTGGTTATGGCGTCTTTCTGAAAATTAAAGACAATCATGGACTGCGGGTTTTCGGGGTCGAACCCTTCGTATTTGGCCCGATAGTTTTCCTCAAATTTGATCACTTCGTTTTCTTTGAGTACTACCTCGTAACTGTCATCTTTCCTCAGGCTCCGGTCACCCCCGAAAACCCATGTTTCGGGTCCCAGCGGAACGGTTACGGATTTGCGGGTGGAGTTCACATGAATGGAAATGAACAGGTCTGCATGCCCTTCGGTGGCCAGCATGCCCCGTTTGTCAAGGTCTACGGCTACATCGGATGATCTGGTATATAACACTTCAATATCGGGATAGCTTTCCCTGATAGCCCCGCCCAGGTACCTGGCCACTGAAAGGTTAATATCTTTTTCCCTTAATTTCCGGTCCGGGCTCAATGCGCCGGGGTCGTGTCCTCCATGGCCCGGATCAATTACAATTTTACCAATAGAGGTGGAAGGAATACTTTGAGCAAAGATGGCATATGAATTGCAAATACACGAAATGACCATCAATACGGGAATCAGTTTTTTCATATATATTTGCAGCTTATGTCTGCAGCAGACAAAGATAATAAAACTATTTTGTATACCGTGTGTTTAGTGGTGTTCCTTCTGGCAGGGAGGTCGTCGCTATGTGCTCAGGATAAGCGGGTTATAGATAATGCTCTTACACCGGTAAGCAGTACGTACAAACAGGGCATGAAGTCTCCGGTATCCGGACTGGGCACCCCGCCGACACTGGCCTCCATGTTGTCCATATTGGGTAACCGGCAGGGGATTGGGCTGGAAAAGGCCGGGCTTACCGTCTTCTCTACAGACAGTTCGGCACGCATGGACAGTCTTCGGGCACGATCCCAGCTGGAAGCTCCTGCTTTTTCTGTGGCAAGGGATTCGGTGGTGGAAGATTTTTCCAATGGCAAAACCATGCTGTATTATTACGGGGACGTAAAAGTGACTTACGGCAATCTGGAAATAGCTGCGGAATACATGGAGTATGATGCCGATTCAAAGATCGTATTTGCCACCGGGGTAATTGATTCCACCGGTGTGATGCAGGGAAAGCCTGTGATGAAGGAAGGCAAAAACAATTACGTGATGGAATCTGTCTACTATAATTTTTCTTCCAGAAAAGCACGGATCAATAATATGGTAACTCAGGACGACCAGGGATTCCTGCATGGAGAACACCTAAAAAAAATGCCGGATAATTCCATAAATATTCACGGAGGAAAATATACTACATGTGATGCAGAACATCCTCATTTTTACCTGAGAATGACCAATGCCAAAATCACTTCCGGTCAGGACGGAAAAATGGGGCAAACCATATTCGGTCCTGCCTATGTGGTTATTGAAGATGTGCCTACGCCCATTGCGCTTCCCTTTGGTTTTGTGCCTCAGCGCCCCGACCGGTCAGGCGGATTGCTCATGCCCAGTTACGGAGAAGAAACTTCCCGCGGTTTCTTTCTCAGGGACCTTGGTTATTATTTTGTAATTGGAGATTATCTTGATTTTTCCATTACCGGTGACATTTATTCTATGGGTTCATGGGCAGTGAGAACAACGGCCCGTTACAAGAACAGATATAAATATAACGGGAGCCTGAATGTTAACTATTCAAAGAATATTACTGGCGAACGCGGATCGTCCGACTATTCCGAATCGGGTGACTTCAGCATCAAATGGAGTCATACACAGGATCCGAAAAAACGGCCGGGGACCACTTTCAGTGCTTCTGTAAATTTCTCGAGCCCTACAAATAACCGTTATAACAGCCAGACGATCAACGAGGCTCTGCAAAGTCAGACCTCATCAAGCATTTCATATGCCAAAACCTTTGCGGGCACTCCTTTCAACCTGTCCGTTAACCTGTTGCACAGTCAGAATAACCGTGACTCTTCCTACTCTCTTACTTTGCCCAACTTTACGTTTACCATGAGCCGAATTAATCCTTTTGAAAAAAAAGAACGCGTTGGTAAGAAAAAATTCTATGAAGAGGTTACCCTGAGTTACAATACTTCGTTTCAGAATAAAGTGAATTTTAAATCGTCACAGTTTGGTACGCCCGATCTGTGGAAGGATTTCAAGACAGGTATGCAGCACAACTTTGCCATTGGCTTACCGGGTTTTACTTTGCTTAAATACCTGAATTTCACACCAACCGTTTCCTATGGGATGAACTGGCATTTTATGAGTGAAACACGCCGGTTCGACCCCGTTACACAGACTGTGATCTCGGAGTATTCCAAACCGTTCAGTGAATTTGGTCTCACTCAATCCTATTCCGGGGGAATTTCCATGTCTACAAGGATTTACGGTCTTTTCAATTTCAACCCTAAAGGCCGGCTAAGGGCTATACGACATATGATAACTCCTTCTGTCGGCTTCTCATTCAGGCCGGAACTCGGAACGTCGTCCAATGGTTTTGTAACGTTGAACTATACAGACAGTCTGGGGAAAGATCATTCCGTTGATTATAATAAATATTCGACCAAATCTGTTTACGGGCCGCCGTCAAAAGGACGTACGGCTGCTATCAGCTTTTCTTTCGGAAACAATGTTGAGGCTAAGGTATTCAACAAAAAAGACACTACCCAGGACGGTGGAATAAAGAAGATTAAATTAATAGATAATCTTTCTTTGTCGGGATCATATAATTTCCTGGCTGACTCATTAAAGCTGTCCAATATCAGTGTTACATTATCCACCACCGTTTTTGAAAAACTCGGGTTGAACGCAAATGCTACTTTCGATCCCTATGCCATTAATTCGAGGGGGCAAAAGATTAATACACTGAATATTATCAAAACCGGAAATCCAGCCCGGCTGACAAATGCCAGTTTTTCCACTTCTTATTCATTTTCGGGCGGAGGAAAGAACAGTAAAAATACGTCTTATCACTTAGTTTATGAAGACCCTCTTACTGGAGAATACATTCCCGGAGGCTGGGTTTATTATATGGACCCGGAGATTCCCTGGTCCTTGAATTTTAATTACAGTTTTTCATATAACAGATCCTATACATATGCGAACGAATTATTGAATACAAATCATAATTTCTCTCAAACTCTTGGTTTTTCGGCTCAGATAAAACTCACTAAAGATTTGAATATCAATGTAAACAGTGGTTTCGATCTGATGAAATTCAAACTTACCACAACCCAGTTAAGTGCCACGTACGATCTCCATTGTTTTCAGATATCTTTTTCCTGGGTTCCAAACGGGAAGTGGGAAAGCTGGAGTTTCCGCATTGCCGCCAAGGCTTCTGCCCTGGCCGACCTGTTGCAGTACAAGAAGAACTCAAGTTTCTGGGATAATTAAATTTTTTATATATTTGCCACATCTTTGCTTCATTACGTAGCCCTTAACCCTTTTTAACATATTTACATGTACGATATTATTGAGCTTAGCAGCAAATCAATGGAAGACCTCCATAAGATTGCTCAATCGCTGGAAATTAAAGAAATTGAAACTTTTGCAAAAACCGACCTGATTTATCAGATACTAGACGTCCAGGCTGAAAAGGGGACTTCCGCCGCCCGTTCATCATCCAATCAGGCTGGTCAGAATAAGCAACAGAAAAAACGTGGACGGAAACCCCAGGGTACATCCGGCCAGGAGACGGGCCAAAAGCCCCAGCAATCTCCTCAGCCTCACAACTCTTCTCCGCAGCCCCCTCAACAGCAGCCTTCTCAATTTCCACAGCCTTTGCAACCCAAACAACCAGAACAATCTACTGTAACACCACAGCCACAGCAAGCTGCAAAGGTAATTACTGTCGTTCAGGATAAGCAGGAGAAAAAAAATCAGAAATCCCGCAGGGGCAGACCCAGGAAAGACGAAAAAGAGACCGCAGAAAAGGTTCGTGAAGCCCAGGAACTTAGGGAAACAAAGATTCCTGTGACGGTTATTCAGGAACGTGAAGTCCCGGGTAAAACTGAATTGGCAGAAGAAAAACCGACCGGGGCCGTTGAAACAGCAGATAAATCAGCCGAACTCTTTCCTGCACCTGAAGCTCCTGTTACCGGGAAACGCAAACGTACAATCGGCTCACAGAACAAAATGTCCGAGAAATCGCAGGAAAAAGCTCAGGAAACTGCATCCGGTGCTGCTCCGCATCAGAAGCATCAGGCCCAGGAACATAAGGCGCCTGTTAAACAGCCTGAATATGAGGGGGTTGTTAAGGCTATTGGTGTTTTGGAGATGATGCCCGACGGGTATGGCTTCCTTCGTTCTTCTGACTACAACTACCTGAACTCTCCGGACGACATCTACCTTTCACAGCAACAAATCAAACTGTATGGTCTGAAGACGGGCGATACCGTATGCGGCGAAATACGTCCCCCCCGGGAGAATGAAAAATTCTTTCCGCTGGTAAAGATCCTTCAGATTAACGGACGTGATCCGGAGTTCATAAGGGACAGGATTCCTTTTGATTTTCTCACTCCTCTTTTCCCTGACAAAAAATTTGATATTACATCTAACGGGCATAATACTTTATCTAACCGGATCGTAGATTTGTTTACCCCCATAGGTAAAGGTCAGCGCGGTCTTATTGTGGCCCAGCCCAAGACCGGTAAAACCGTGTTACTTCAGTCTATTGCCAATGCCATTGCAGACAACCATCCGGAAGTTTACATGATAGTTCTCCTTATTGACGAACGGCCGGAAGAGGTTACGGACATGGCCAGGAATGTTAAAGCCGAGGTGATTGCCTCTACGTTCGATGAATCGGCGGAACGTCACGTTAAGGTCGCAGGCATTGTTCTGGAGAAAGCTAAACGTCTGGTTGAATGCGGTCACGATGTTGTGATCCTGCTCGATAGTATTACCCGTCTTGCACGTGCTTACAATACTGTGCAGCCGGCCAGCGGCAAAGTGCTTAGCGGCGGAGTGGATGCCAATGCCCTTCAGAAACCCAAACGTTTCTTTGGTGCCGCCAGGAACATTGAGAATGGCGGTTCGCTTACTATCCTTGCCACAGCCCTTATCGATACGGGTTCAAAAATGGATGAAGTTATCTTTGAAGAATTTAAGGGAACGGGTAACCTGGAGTTACAGCTCGACCGGCGCCTGTCCAATAAGCGCATGTTCCCCGCTGTGGATGTTACCCTCAGTTCTACGCGTCGCGACGATCTGCTTATGGAAAAAGACAAACTCAACCGTATCTGGATCCTCCGCAATTACCTGGCCGACATGAATTCCGTCGAGGCAATGGAATTTATGAAAGACCGCCTGTTGCGTACGCAGGACAATGATGAATTTCTGGTTACAATGAATAAATAAATTGTATACAACAAGCCGTTATAACGGCAATTACTACCTTAAGGGCTTTGGCAATGACAAAGCCCTTTTTTGTTTCTGCCAGCAGAGGCAGTCCCGCGTGACCTTCCTGTACAATACTGTTTGCCAACAAAATACTCAGGGGAATGGTCCCCGCCGCGTATAACGAAATGAAAAGAATATGAGGTCCCGATTCGGGGATCAGCCCTACAATTACCGCCACAAGAAGCATAAGCCAGAAACGGTCGTACATCCGACTCTGGAGGTCTACATAGTGCAGGGCCACTTCCAGGACCAGCAACGCGCCAAGAGTCCAGAGAAATATTTTGATGAAATGTTGTTTGACTATATGATTCCAGATGTGTTCTTCAATAAAGTGATCCGATGAGAACAAAGTAAAAACGAGCGTTACAAGGGAAAAGCCTGCAAAGATCATGTTCATCCATTTTTCTGAGAACATACTCTCTGCGGCGTGTTCATGTTCGTGTCCCGATACCTGGATATGTTCGTGCGAAAGAAACCCGAAAACTATACAAACAAAAAAGAGTGCCAGACCAAGGAGCAGAACTATTCGGTGCCTGCCGGGAGGGTTAAAATTCTTCCCGATCCCTTCCCATACCCGGATATGTCCATGTGTGTTGAATTCCTCTGAATGTATGGAAAAATGGTCCGGACCGAAAGGCCGCGGGATCCGGCGGATCACTTTATCTGTAATCCAGCCCGACACGATGGCCAGTATCAATAATCCCGTAAATAAATAAAGTGACGTACCGGGGATCATCGCCAGCATGACAAATGCCTCGTCTCCCACGGTGGCGATCATCATTGCCAGCAATGCCCCGAAAGACACCATATTATGGGCATAGAGACTGACTACAATAAATCCGCCGCCACATCCCGGTATAAGGCCCAGTAGTGCAGAAATCAGAATTTGCAGGAACGGCCGGTCCCTGAGTTTTTCCAGAGAATGCCCCTTGCTAATAATATTTATGTACTCAAGAAAGATCATCATCACCATAACCAGACCGGTAATGAGGACGCTGTTCTTGGTGACTTCAACTAAGTGCATAACAGTTTATATGATGTTAAGTATCCTGCCGGCGGCTTCGAAAGGATCCGTTTCCCCGGCAGCTACCTGTTTCTCAATAATGGTAAGTGCTTCTGTAACGTTGGGATTATTGTAAAAGCGGGAAAGCAGGCTTTCATCTATGCTTTCCTTCATCCAGTAAACGGCTTGTTCTTTTCTTTTTCTGAAAAAGTATCCGTTGGATTTTGTCAGGTCCATATAGCGGAAAATAGCATCGAGTATTTCTTCCAGGCCTGTTTCTTCAATGGCCGAGGCTGTAAGGGCAGCTGGCGTCCAGCCGGATGGGGAGGGAGGAAAAAGATGAAGTGCGCTCTGGTACAGGATGCGAGCCTTGGTCGCTTTTTCTATGTTACTACCATCTGCCTTGTTGATCACCAGAAGGTCTGACATCTCCATGATCCCCCGTTTAATGCCCTGCAGCCCGTCTCCGGCGCCGGAAAGCATAAGCAACAGAAAAAAGTCGGTCATGGAATGGACCGCGATCTCGGACTGACCAACGCCAACGGTTTCAATAAAAATCACATCAAAGCCGGCTGCTTCACAAAGAATTACCGCTTCGCGGGTTTTCCGGGCGACACCTCCCAGTGAACCTCCGCTGGGAGAAGGCCTGATAAAAGCGTTCTCATTGTTGGCAAGGCTTTCCATACGTGTCTTATCTCCCAGTATGCTTCCTTTACTGCGTTCACTGCTCGGATCAATAGCTAAAACAGCCAGCCTGTGCCCGAGCCTTATGATGTATTTTCCGAATGCTTCAATAAAGGTACTCTTTCCCACGCCCGGTACTCCGGTAATACCTATCCGTATGGAATTCCCGGATAAGGGATGGCAGGCCGTAATGAGCTCCCGTGCTTTTTTCCTGTCCTCAACGAGTGTACTTTCAGTAAGAGTAATAGCCTGAGCCAGGGTAGGAATATGTCCTGTCTTAATACCTGTCAGATAATCTCCGGTAGTCAGTTGCCTGGCAGGTCTTTTCTTCAGGAGCTTACCGGCATTGGGATTTATTATGGGAGGCTGGGGTATACCGTCGTTAACGGTCAAAGCAGAGTCCATAGCCGGATTATTTAATGATTTTGCCGTATATCAGCAGGTTAATAGTCGGTCTGGATGGCGCATTGGTTGTCAGACTTACGGTATAGATCACTTCCCCGGGAGTATCAGTTTTAGGGATGGAGACCAAAACTGATACGGTCTCTCCCGGGTTTACCGTTGTGGGAAACTCTGCCTTTATTCCGGGATGACTGAAGTCGGCCTTAAAAATGATAAGAGGTGCCTTCCCCTTATTGGTCATGGAAAATCGTGTTTCAATAGAAGACCCGATTTTTTTTACAGAAAATTCATAAGCGCTTTTGTCCAGCTGTGGAATGGGTCCCTGCTCTTTTTGTTCACGAGTCATAGATGAGGTGTTGATCTTAATGGCCCCCTTTACTGTAAGAGAATGTACCGGGTTGACCTTATCGTTAATCACGACCTGAACAGGATAGATAACATTGCCCCATTCTTCTTTTACGCGTGTATCTATGGTATAGACAATATATCCTTTTTCTCCCGGATTGAGTTTCCCCGGATTCGCATACACTTTCACATTCCCGTCATGTGTTTTGAATTTCAGCAGGAGCGGCTGTTTACCGGTATTAACAACTTCTACGGAATCTGTTTTTTCTGTACCCTGCTTAATCTGTCCCAGTTCCAGTTCGCTTTTCCGCAGGCGCAGGGTTTCCATTAATACCGGATGTGTATCTTCAACGGAAAAAGCTTTTTGATGGACAACCCCGCGGATATGCAGCGTAAAAGGGTTTGTATATCCGGTAATATAGACCGACAGCAGTTTGTCAAAAGGGTATGGACCCTGATTATTCAGAAACGTGGCGGTAACGGTTCCCTGTTTTCCGGGAGGAATGGGTTCTTTTGTCCACTCCGGTACCGTACATCCGCACGAAGAAATAACGGTTTGGATCACTATGGGCTTATCTGAATTATTGGTTAAAGTGAATGTATGCGAACGTGAGCCGTCGTTTATGCCAAAATCTCCGAAATCATGAACGGTCTTATCGAACCTGACGGACGTGTTTTCCTGAAATGCCGGCGAACCGTAGAAAAGCAAGGATACTGCAATAAGTAATGGAAGTGTCATTTTCACAAAAGTTTGTAGGAGTACAAAGGTAGTAAGAATTTAATTCATATATTTGCCGCCGGATTTACTAAATATTTAATGAATCATGGCACACAAAATTACTGACAGCTGCGTAGCATGCGGTACCTGTATTGATGAATGTCCCGTGGGAGCAATTTCTGCCGGTGACATTTATGTTATTAACACCGACGAATGCATTGACTGTGGTGCCTGTGCTGCAGCATGCCCTACAGGAGCTATTGAAGCTGAATAATCTGAAGATCTGATTTTGATCTGGAAAAGCATACTTTACGGTATGCTTTTTTATTTTCTTTTCAGGGAAAAACAAAATTCAATACCACCTCCTTCCCTTTTTCCGGCTGTAATCGTCCCTCCGTGCAAAACGATGGCGTTTTTGACAATGGAAAGTCCCAGACCGGTGCCTCCCAGTAAACGACTTCTTCCGGTATCGACCCGGTAAAAACGTTCAAAAATCCGGGGCAAATGTTCCTCCTCTATGCCTATTCCGTTGTCTGCGTATACAAATTGAAAATGATCTTCATCCGATTCTTTGAGCGAAACAAACAGAGTGTCACAACCGGAATAAGCTATGGCATTGTCTGTCAGATTACGGAATACAGAGTGCAACAAACTGTGATTTCCATTCATAATCAGAGACTGTGGAATATCAATTACCGCTTTTATTTTTTTCTCCTGCAATGCCCCTGCCAGGTCTGCAAATACATCTCTGATAATATCGCTCAGATTGATCTCTGATTTTTCAATGATCTCACTGGCTTCATCCATACGGGTTATAGTTGAAATATCGTTCAGAAGCTGTACCAGGCGGTTAGACTGTTTATAACTGCTTTCTATAAATGCCTTGCGTCTGGTTTCGGGGATTCCCGGATTGTTCACAAGTGTTTCCAGATAACCCTGAATACTGCTTACGGGCGTTTTCAATTCATGATTGATATTCTGAGTGAGTTGTTTTTTCAGACGCGTCTGTTCCTGTTTCTGATGCAAAACCATACTGTGTTCGCTTTCCAGCGCCTCTTTGGTTTGTCTTAAACGCGAGTATAGCCTGATGATATGATTGGAAATCTCTCCAAGTTCGTCTTTTGGGAAGGATCCAATATCTTCAATCGGTTCTCCCTTGTCTGCCAAAAGGGCAAATTTTCTCAGGCGGTTAATATTATTCCCCAGGCGTCTTGTCAGAATGAGCGCCAGCGCGCTTACCAAAAGAGATATGCCTGTCATGACCAGAAGGAACAGACGGTCGGCCCTGAGGGTTTCCCTGAGTGAAACGGAGTAGGGAATGGCAGAACGAATAATAATATTTCCATAACGTGTGGCGGAATAAAAATATTCAATATCCGTGGTTTCAGAGAGGCGGCGGGTAGTAAAGCCGGTTCCGGATGCCATGGCCTGCTTAACTTCCGGTCTGTCCAAGTGATTGGAGAAGGAATTCAGGGGCCGGGTCTTCTCAGAATCATAGAGAACATTTCCCAAAGTATCCATTATTGTAATCCTCAGATCGCCGCCCAATGATTCTTTTTTCATCAGAACCAATGAATCTATGGCTGACGGATTCGAAATAAATGGATTCAATTGTGTGTTAAAGATCTGTAACCGGGCATTCACCTTTTCAGCCTTGAACGTCTTTTCCCTGTGTTGCTGGAAGGCGAGAAAAGAAAGCAGAAAAAGCCCAAAGAGGAGCATCAGGTACAAGAAAAGCCGTACCTGGAAAGGAAACTTATACTTCAAACCCGTATCCATAGCCCAGACGTGTGACAATATGATCTCCGTATACCCCGATTTTTTTACGTAAGCGGGTAATATTTACGTCTATGGTCCTGTCCAGCACAATCACTTCGTCGCTCCATACCTGACTGAGGATCTCTTCACGAGAAAAAATTTTGCCTTTATGCTTCAATAATAACGCAAGGATCTCAAATTCTTTTTTAGTAAGAGGAATTTCCAGTCCCTCAACGGAGCAGCTCTTTTTTGAAAGGTTCATGGTTAAGCCTTTATAATTGAGCAATTGCTGGCTCTCAGGATGAAGCACCGATTCTGTTCTGCGCAATACACTTTTGACACGGGCAATGACTTCCCTGATAGAAAAGGGTTTGGAAATATAGTCATCGGCGCCCAGGTTTAAGCCGGCAACCGTGTCGTCTTCGGTATCCTTGGCCGTACAGAAAATGATGGGGATGGATGCCGTCTTCTCGTCTTTTTTCATCAGCTGGGCCATCCGGAATCCACTCATGGGTCCCATCATGACATCCAGAAGAATAAGAGAATATCCCGACAGGTCAAGTGTAATTGCCTGTTCGGCACTATAAGCTACATCTACCGTGTACCCTTCCACTTCGAGGTTAAACTGTAATATTTCACAAAGCGACTCCTCGTCATCGACAACAAGAATCCTGATATCTTCCTTTTCCAAAATGTTCAGTTTTATTTGGCACAAAGATAATTGTTTATGCCTTAAGCAAACATTGTTACATTCCGTGTAAGCGTTTTTTAACTGAAATGTAAAGTGACTGTATGGGTGTTGTAACATGGTGCCGTCACCTTTGCATCAGATTTATGAAGAAAAGCAAATGAGAAGAAGAACAAGATTATTAATCCTTTTATTCACGGCATACTCCGGATTGTTACAGGCTCAAACGATAATAAGCGGTACGGTCACCGATAAAACGGCCTCGGAACCTTTACCCGGAGTATACGTGATGATCTCGGGTACCGGCACCGGCTCGGTAACAGATAACAGCGGTTTTTATGAACTTCCTTTGAATGAAGGTGTATATACTCTGGAATTCAGGTATATATCATATAAAACGGCCATAAAAGGGCCTGTGGTTGTTTCGGGAGAGCCGGGAGCGATAAAAGTAGACATGCAGCTCCAGCCGGAGGAATTATCCGTTGGAGAAGTGTATATTATAGCACGAAGGGACCTGGAAACCGAAAAGAATCTGTTGACGGAAAGGCGGTTGTCTTCTGCTGCTGTCGAAAATATGGGAGCAAGGGAAATGAGCAGAAAAGGGATTTCTTCGGTGGCCGAGGGAGTAAAAAAGATTGCTGGGATTTCACTTGCCGAAACAGGCCAGCTCTTTGTGCGGGGCCTTGGAGACAGATACAGTTCCACCACGCTGAACGGACTGCCTGTGGCCTCGCCGAACCCCGATAACAAACTTATTCCTCTGGATCTTTTTCCCTCGCGTCTGATAAGGAATATAACTGTGAACAAAGTATACAATGTGAGTGCTTATGCGGATTATTCGGGTGCTCATATTGATATTGGCCTGAAAGAACATACGGGAGACGATTTTTTTTCTTTAAACATAGGAACAGGCGGTAACTCCCGGGCTTTGTTTTCCGGCTTCTTTGAAAGCGATAAAATAGGCGGAAGCTTTTTCACCCGCAATCTGCCGATCAATGTAAAAGATATGACTTCAAATGAGTTTTCATCCTATATCAAAAATCATGACCCCTTTGGAACCTCATTCTCCGTTACAAAAAGAACATTATGGCCGGGTATAAACGGGGCTATAGGTTTTGGAAAATCATGGGAAAAAGGCCAAAACCGGCTGGGAATGCTTGTTTCACTGAGCGTAGATTACGATAATGAAATACAGAAAGATGCGTATATCTCAACCATAAATGCACAGGGAACGGTTCTTAATGAGTTTAACTACAACAGTTATTCTACGAATGCAGATGTGGCGGGACTTATGCACCTGGCCTACGATCCGGGTTCGTTCCATCATTTCAGTTATACTGTGCTGTACGCCCGCAATGCGGTGGATAATTACAAAAGAAGGGAAGGATACGATTCGGAAGGTATCCATCTGATTGGGAGCAACAGTGTTTTCCATGCCTATAACTTATTGAACAATCAGCTTGCCTACGGTTATGCAGCCGGAGACCGTTGGACATTGAACGTTAACCTTTCTTACGGAATAACGGGAAGTTACGAGCCGGACCGCAGGCAGGTGATGTATCGTGAAGACGACCGCAAGCTGTCTCTTTTTAAACTGAATCGCCAGGAAACCATACGTTATTTTGGAGAACTGCAAGAAAGGGAAGCCGTGGCGGAACTTTATGCCGTATACAAAATGGGGAAAAAGGGATCGATAAGGTTTGGAGCTTCATATAAAGACAAATTACGGAACTATTCATCGGTCCGGTTTTATTATAATCTGAACAATTTGAATCCTGAAATTACCGATATCTATGAAACAGATTTTTGGCTTAATACGGCAAACATTGCCGACGGAACCATTCAGATAATTAAAGACGCTCAGCCCAAATCTCATTATTATGCCGGTCATCGTATGGGAGGAATATACGCGCAAACCGACTTTCTTCCTTTCAGGAACTTTAACGTCAACTTTGGTTTGCGTTATGAACCTTCCGCACAATGGGTCCGTTACTGGAATGATGCTTCGGTTGAGAAACGATCCGTTCTGTCCGGTCACGATCTGTTCCCTGCTCTGAATCTTAAATATTCATTCCGTGAAAAACATTCGGCACGACTGGCCCTTTCGCGTACCGTTACCCGGCCCCTGTTCGTGGAAATGGCGCCATTCCTTTATAAAGAATCGTATGGAAGCGCCGAATTAAGAGGTAACGAAGCACTGCAGAACGGCTATAATATGAACGCCGATCTGCGTTACGAATATTATGGTACACAGGACAATCTGTTCTCGGCTGCCCTCTATTACAAATGGCTGGAGAACCCCATTGAGCGGGTTCAGGAATCATCGGGAGGATCGGCGGTCCATTCATTCCGCAATGCAGAAGAAGGGATGGCGGCGGGCGTGGAAGCGGAGATAAGAAAAACAATTGTGCCGGGCCTCCGGATAGGCTTGAACGCTTCGTATATGTATACCAATGTAATATTACCCGAAGGCGGTGGTGTATATACCGATTCCCGCCGCGCCTTACAGGGTGCTTCTCCCTATCTGCTCAATGCCGATATTATGTACCAATGGAAGACAGGCAAAGAAGACCAGGTAACATGTACCATGCTTTATAATCTTCAGGGACCCCGCATTCATGCCGTGGGGATCTACGGGATGGGAAATATTATGCAACAGCCTCTTCATACGCTTGATTTTGTAGGTAGTTACCAGGCCGGGGATCGCTGGAATCTCAGACTGTCAGTTAAAAATATCCTGGACAGTAGGGTGCTGTTCACGCAACAGGTCAAAACAACAGGAGAGGTTGTGACAGTAGAATCGTACAGGGCTGGGGTTTCCTTTCAGATAGGATTTACTTATACACTTTAAATCAATAAATTAATTGAAAATGAAAAAAATGAATTGGAAAATGGCCGTAATGGCTTTAGGGATACTGATATTGGCAGTCTCCTGTGAAAAAGAAACCGAACCAGAAGAAGAATCTACGGATCTTTCCGGCGAGCTGACGACAGACAGAACGCTTAAAAGCGGAATGTCCTATAACCTGTCCGGCGGAGTTCATGTAAAACCCGGGGTAATCCTTACTATTGAACCGGGAGTCATCATTGTGGCCAAAGACGACGATGTGGTAGATTATATCCTCGTAGAACAGGGCGGTAAGATTGATGCCCGCGGAACGGCCGCAAATCCTGTTGTCATGACCTCGGAAAGGAAAGAAGCGGGAGCCTGGGGCGGGGTACACATCTGCGGTCTTGCTCCCATTAACGTAACGGGAACCACTTCGAAATCTGAAATTGGCGATGCTCTTTACGGAGGCAGTAATGCGGCCGATAACTCAGGGACGTTAAGCTACATTCGTGTGGAATACACAGGGTATGCGTTCAGTGAGGAAAAGGAAGCCAACGGATTTACTTTCTATGGAGTCGGTAACGGGACCGTGGTGGATCATCTGCAGTCGTACAAGGGATCTGACGACGGTTTTGAATGGTTTGGCGGTACGGTAAATGTGAAATACCTGGTGGCAACCGACAATAGTGACGATTCGTTCGACTGGACTGAAGGCTGGTGCGGAAAAGGACAATTCCTGGTAGCAGTTCAGGGGAGCGAGGCTGTTATAGGCTACGAGTGCGACTGTCTGATTGAAGCCGATAATAACAGTAAAGATTTTACCGCCGCACCTGTTTCTTCTCCGATACTGGCGAATCTGACACTGTGCGGAAACGGTTCTTCAGTAAATAAACGCGGGATTCGTTTAAGGGCAGGAACCCGGGCAGGGATATATAATGCCCTGGTTACGGGGAAACCCAACTGCCTTACCACAGAGACTTCAGAGACAGAAACGGCACTGGCAAACGGAACCTCGGTGTTTGATCATGTCTTCCTCGCCGGCGGAGTATCTGCCGCTGCGGGTATCTATTCCCAGGACCTGTTTACTTCCAATGCCAATAACGGAATAAACAAAACCTTTTCGTTTACGTCCACATATGTGGGAACGGTTTCGGGCGGTAAAAACATGAATGCGGCAGACACGTTCTTTACGGTGACCGATTATAAAGGTGCAGTGCCCTCGGGAAATGACTGGACCGCAGGTTGGTGCAAATAAAGCGAATAATTGGGAAGAATAATGTACATTTGCAGGTTATAAGAAGAATTATCGAAAAACTGCAAATATGGCCTCAATAATAAACGTAATAGGGAAAATTTTCGGTTCCAAAGCCGACAGGGACTTAAAAGAATTAAATCCTTATGTTGAAAAGATTAAAAAAGAATATGAACGTATAGATTCGCTCGACAATGATGCGCTTCGTGCCGAAAGCCGTAAAATCAAAGAAGAGATTGCCGCCTACATAGCGGAGGAGGAAAAACATAAGGCTTTGCTAAGAGAGCAGCTGGAAGATGTTGAAATTGAGGTGGATAAAAAAGAAGTTTTAGCCACCGATGTGGACAAACTTTCCAAAAAGATAGATGAAAAGATAGAGGAAGTGCTTAACAAAGTACTTCCTCAGGCTTTTGCCATAATGAAATCTACCGCCCGCCGGTTTCAGGAGAACAAAACCGTCACGGTAACGGCCACCGATTATGATCGTAATCTCTCTGCAAAAAGAGACCATATAGCCATTGAGGGAGATAAGGCCGTATGGCAGAATTCCTGGATGGCCGGGGGAAATATGATTACCTGGGACATGGTACATTACGATGTACAGTTAATAGGAGGCGTGGTGCTTCATCAGGGAAAGATTGCCGAGATGGCCACCGGTGAAGGAAAAACACTTGTTGCCACATTGCCGGTATTTCTGAATGCACTGGCCGGCAAGGGTGTGCATGTAGTAACCGTCAACGATTACCTGTCCAAACGTGACTCCGAATGGATGGGGCCGCTTTATGAATTCCACGGGCTTAAGGTGGATTGTATAGATAAACATCAGCCCAATTCAGAGGAACGCAAGCGGGCCTACCAGGCAGACATCACATTCGGGACCAACAATGAATTCGGCTTCGACTACCTTCGGGACAACATGGCCGTTAATCGCGAGGACCTGGTCCAGAGAAAACACCATTACGCCATTGTGGACGAGGTGGACTCTGTATTAATAGACGATGCCCGTACTCCGCTTATCATTTCCGGACCCGTTCCCCGTGGAGAAGATCAACAGTTCAATGACTTCAGACCTATTGTGGAACAACTCTATATGGCTCAGCGTTCGCTGGTGCAGCAGCTACTGGCAGATGCCCGCAAGCTGATCACAGAAGGGGACGAGGAAAACGGCGGTAAGATCCTGCTCCGTGCATTCAAGGGACTGCCTAAATACACTCCACTTATCAAATATCTGAGCGAACAGGGTATCAAACAGTTACTGCAGAAGACAGAGAATTTTTACATGCAGGACAACAACAAGCAGATGCACCTGGTTACAGATGACCTGTACTTTGTGATTGAAGAACAACAGAAATCCGTTGACCTGACCGAGAAGGGGCATGACCTTATTGCAAAAAAGATAAGCGAGCCTTCTTTCTTTATCCTTCCCGATATGGGGACCGAGATCTCCGAACTGGAAAAGAAAAATTTGTCGCCCGAAGCCAAAGCAGCAGCCAAAGATGCGCTGTTGAGCGAATATGCCGTTAAATCCGAAAGAGTACATACAGTGCACCAGTTGCTGAAAGCTTATGCAATGTTCGAAAAGGATGTCGAGTATATTGTGGTGGACAATAAAATAAAGATTGTGGATGAACAGACCGGCCGTGTCCTGGAAGGCCGCCGTTATTCAGACGGACTGCACCAGGCCATAGAGGCTAAGGAAAAAGTGAAAGTAGAAGCGGCCACACAGACGTTTGCCACTATTACGTTGCAGAATTATTTCAGGATGTACCATAAGCTGGCCGGTATGACCGGTACGGCAGAAACCGAAGCGGGTGAATTCTGGTCTATATACAAATTGGATGTAGTGGTGATCCCCACCAACCGTCCCGTGATCCGGATTGACGAAGACGATCTGATATATAAGACCAAACGGGAAAAATTCAATGCTGTGATTGATAAGATCATCGAATTGACCAAAAAAGGACGGCCCGTACTGGTGGGTACTACTTCTGTAGAAGTATCCGAACTCTTAAGCCGAATGCTCAAAATGCGCGGTATTAAGCATAATGTGTTGAACGCCAAACAGCATGCCCGTGAGGCCGAGATCGTTGCCGAAGCCGGTCAGGCAGGTGCCGTGACTATTGCCACCAACATGGCAGGTCGTGGTACCGACATCAAATTGGGGCCGGGCGTAAAAGAGGCCGGAGGCTTGGCCATTGTGGGTACCGAGCGTCATGACAGCCGTCGTGTGGACCGCCAGTTGCGCGGTCGTGCCGGACGTCAGGGAGACCCGGGATCTTCTGTCTTCTTTGTTTCTCTCGAAGACGACCTCATGCGTCTGTTCGGAAGCGGCCGCATTGCCTCCATTGTAGATAAAATGGGCATGAAGGAGGGAGAAGTGCTGCAACACTCCATGCTTTCCAGTTCCATTGAGCGTGCGCAGAAAAAGGTGGAAGAGAATAACTTTGGCATTCGTAAGCGTCTGCTGGAATATGACGACGTAATGAATTCCCAGCGCGAAGTGATTTATACACGACGGCGCAACGCATTGTACGGAGAACGCGTAGATGTGGACGTTGCCAATATGATGGCCGATTATGCCGAAACGTTCACCCAAAGTATGTCGGGTACAGACTTCGAAGATTTCAGTTACGAGCTTATCAGGCAGATTTCCATTGAACCCGGCTTTGACGAGAAGACTTTTAGTAAAGCATCGCCTTCCGAGCTTTCCTCTGACTTGTCAGGACAGATTCAGTCTGTATACAACCGCAGGGCAGAGGCGCTCATAGGACAGGCCTGGCCTGTGATGAAAAACATCTATGAAACACAAAGCGCTACTTACGAGAACGTGGTGGTTCCCGTAGGCGACGGCAGGCGGATCTACCAGGTGGTTGTGAATCTGAAGAAAGCATATGAAAGTAAGGGTAAGGAACTCTTGCGGGCTATCAACAAGACTATTAACCTGGTACTTATTGACGAATACTGGAAGGAACACCTCCGCGACATGGATGACCTCAAACAGTCCGTGCAGAATGCTACCTACGAGCAAAAAGACCCTTTGTTGATCTATAAATTTGAAAGTTTCAAACTTTTCAGCGAAATGCTTGAAAAGAATGCGCGTGAAGTCCTGGCATTCCTGTTAAAAGCGCATGTTCCCCTGCGCCAGAATCAGGACCGGCTGGATAATGCCGGGAATGCACGAAGGCGTACCGACCTGAGTAACACCAAAGCTTCCCGGCCCGAATTGCTCGATCGCTCGGGAGAGCCCCGTTCCAATGCGCCGGTGCACGTAGAAAAACAAGTGGGAAGGAACGATCCCTGCCCCTGTGGAAGCGGGAAAAAGTTTAAACAATGTCACGGAAAAGATTTATAATAAATTATGGTATTTGACATAGTGATTATTGGCTCGGGTCCGGGCGGATATGTGGCAGCCGTGCGTGCTGCGCAACTGGGTTTTAAGACAGCAGTGATTGAGAGGGCACAACTGGGCGGTATTTGTCTGAATTGGGGATGTATCCCAACAAAGGCGCTCTTAAAAAGTGCCGATGCGCTTAACACGGCGCGTTACGCAGAATCTTACGGTATTAAGACAGCAGGGAATATAGACCCCGATATACAACAAATAGTTGCCAGAAGTCGTGCCGTTTCTGCGCAAATGTCAAAAGGCATTGAATACCTCTTCAAAAAACATAACGTAACGCTTATCCCCGGCAGAGGCAAGATTGCGGCGCCCGGTGTTGTTGCCGTGGGAGAAGACCGGATAGAATCGTCCCGGATAATTATTGCCACCGGCGCCCGTTCCAATTCATTGCCGATGGCTCCCATTGACGGGAAGAAAATAATCGGATACCGTCAGGCACTTATGCCGGAAAAAATACCCGCTACTATGGCCATAATCGGTTCGGGGGCCATTGGGAGCGAGATGGCTTATTTCTACACCAGTATGGGGACTAAAGTCACTCTTATCGAATACATGGAGCAAATTGTGCCTACAGAAGATGAAGAAGTAGCTGCCCAATTAAGCCGTTCGTTCCGTAAGCTGGGGATGAAAGTTATGCCCGGGGCCAATGTGGTTTCTGCGGAAAAACATTCCGACAGGGTTATGTTGAACGTACAGACCAGAAAAGGAGCCGAGGCTGTTGAAGCCGAGGTGGTCTTGTCTGCCGCGGGTGTTATTCCCAACACCAACGATCTGGGACTGGAAGAAACGGGCGTTAAAATGGACCGTGGCTATATTTTTGTAGACGATTGTTATATGACTTCGGTGCCCGGAATCTATGCTATTGGCGATGTACTGAGAACGCCCGCTCTGGCTCACGTTGCGTCTGCCGAGGCACTCAGTTGCGTGGAACAGATAGCCGGTCTGAATGTATCCCGGGTAAACTATGCAAGTATTCCGGGATGTATTTATACTGCACCCGAAATTGCTTCTGTGGGTTTACGTGAGCGGGATGCCAGGGCTAAGGGTCTGGATATTAAGATTGGGAAATTCCCCTTCACAGCCTCTGGTAAAGCCGCCGCGGCCGGAGAAAGAGACGGATTTATTAAGCTCATATTTCTGGCAGATTCCGGAGAATTACTGGGTGCGCACATGATAGGTGCGCATGCCACGGAAATGATTGGCGGCTTGGTTGCCTTACTCAACAAAAAAGTCACGGCCGGAGATTTAATGCATTCTGTTTTTCCTCACCCCACTATGAGCGAAGGGATTATGGAAGCAGCCGCCATAGCCCTGGGTCAGGCGGTGAATATTTAATTTTTTATTCAGATGAAGAAAAAAACTTTGGCGCTTGTGGCGCACGATCATTGCAAAAAGGATCTGATTGAATGGGTGGAATTTAACAAAGAACGCCTGGCAAATCATACCCTTATTTGTACGGGCACTACGGGACGCATGGTGGAAGAAGCCATAAACAAGGCTCTTTCCGTAAGCCATCCCCATATTGTGATTAACCTTCTTAAATCGGGTCCCCTTGGCGGAGACCAGCAGCTGGGCGCACTTATTGCCGACGGAAAAATTGATATGCTCTTCTTTTTCTGGGACCCCATGCAACAACAGCCTCACGACGTAGATGTCAAGGCTTTGCTGCGTATTTCCAACCTGTATAATATTCCAACGGCCAGCAACCGTGCTACTGCCGATTTTCTTATTTCGTCTCCTTTGTTTGAAAGTTCATACAGTCCCAGGGCCCAGTCATACGATAATTATCTGAACCGGCCGCTCTGATTGTTTTTCAGGGGTCTTTCCTGCTACAAAGCACAACCGTCTCTACGTGCTGTGTGTGGGGGAACATATCCAGCGGCCTGATCTCTTTTACGGCATAGCCTCCTTCACACAATTGTTTCAGGTCCCAGGCCAGAGAAACCGGGTTGCAGCTTACGTAAATAATGTATTGTGTCTGCGATGCAATAATGGCTTTTTTTATCTCGGTGAGTGTGCCGCTGCGGGGCGGATCGAGCACAACCAGTGCCGGTTGTGAATATCCGGCCACAAAACCGGCGGTATAGGTTTCAAGAATATCCCCAGTTATAAAATATACATTTCTCAACCCGTTCCGGGATGCGTTTTTTACGGCGTCGCCCACGGCGGCGGCATTTCCTTCAATACCTGTAACAGGCCTGTCTTTATCCATGCCGGCGAGCATACAGGCTATGGTCCCGATTCCGGTATACAGATCGAAAATGGGAGCCGCAGGGGGAATGGAATTACGGTCAGTTGCCAGTGCTTTATTGGCCATTTCGAGTACGGTCCCATACAGACGATTAGCCTGCCGCGGATTGGGCTGATAAAACGCAGCCGGACTTATGAAAAATTCAAAGCCCAGTGAAGTTTCATGTAAGTATGTATCGCCGGAAAAATGATAAAATACCTGGTCTGCACAATAATACCAGCTGGTCACTCCGGGGCAGGAAGCACTGAGCGCCTTCATGAAAGGCTCAATAATTCCTGTCTCGCGGCGGCTGAACCCTGGCACCACGCACAGGTCTCCTTCTGTGGTACAGCGCAGCAATACATTACGAAGCAGTCCGGTGCGGCCGGCGTATTGGTAGAAAGGAATATTATGCTCCAGTGCAATCTTTTTTACCTGCAGCGCCAGTTTGTGCATGTTTTCCGGGAGGAGAAAACATTCGCGACAATCGAATACGTTGTTCCGGTCTTCCGTGCTGTGAAATCCCATGATATGTTCCTGCATGTCCGGTGTCCCGGCCTCGAAAGTATACTCGGCCTTATTGCGGTATCCTTTTATAAGCGGACTCGGCAATACATTGGGGACGCCCCCGGGAGGCAATGGTATTTCATATTTCTTCAGCGCTCCCAGGAGGATCTCTTTCTTCCAGAGAAGTTGTCCTTCATAACTTATATGCTGCCAGGGACAACCTCCGCATTCCTCAGCATGAGGGCAGAAAGGCAATGTTCTGTAAGGCGAGGGGGCTAATACCTTTGTTACTCTGCCGCAGCGGAACCCTTTTCGGCGTTCTTTGACAATTTCTACTTCTTCGCCGGGAATGCCGCCGCTTACGTAGACCTTATCCGGGGAAAAAGCCCTTCCTCCCGGGTGCATCTGCGTCAGTTTAACACTTTTCGGAGATATTATAGCGGTTTCGCTCTGTTGCATTGCGCGAAATCAATTCTCCCAGAAAACCGGCCAGAAACAGTTGCATGCCCAGGATAATGGCCAGCAGGGAAAGGTAAAAAAGAGGCTGATCGGTAACATAACGGAACGGCATGCCGTGAGATTGCCAGTAGATCTTCTGAATAATGAGCCACAGGGCAATGATACCCCCGGCAATGAACATCAGTGACCCGAATAATCCAAAGATATGCATGGGCTTTTTTCCGAATTTGGACAAAAACCAAAGGGAAACAAGATCGAGGTATCCGTTTACGAAACGACTGAGACCGAATTTACTCCGGCCGTATTTCCTTGCCTGATGAACCACCGGCTTTTCGCCAATACGGGAAAATCCGGCTTCTTTTGCCAGGTAGGGGATATAACGGTGCATTTCACCGTAGACTTCAATGTTTTTCACCACTTCTTTTCTGTAGGCCTTCAGGCCGCAGTTCATATCGTGAAGTTTTATGCCGGTGACCCGGCGGGCAGTGGCATTGTAAATTTTTGAGGGAATGTTCTTGGAAAATAATCCGTCTTTCCGTTTCTTTTTCCATCCCGAGACCAAATCGAAAGTGCCTCCGGCCACCATGGAATACAGTGCGGGAATCTCGTGCGGACTGTCCTGAAGGTCGGCGTCCATTGTGATGACTACATTTCCTTTTGAGGCTTCGAATCCGCAGAAGAGAGCTGCTGACTTTCCGTAATTGCGTCTGAAACGAATTCCGTGCACCCTCGGATCCTTTCCGGCCTCGGCGGTAATAAAAGACCATGAAAGGTCTGTGCTTCCGTCGTCCACAAAGATTACTTCGTAGTCAAGAAGGCGACCTCCGCTGCTCTCCACGGGCCGGGAGAGTACTTCCCGGATCAGAGACAGTAATTCGGGCAGGGATTCCTGCTCATTGAGCAAAGCAATGATAACGGACAGGTCCATGGGTTATCTGTCAAAAGGAGTTGCAGGTTCTTTGTGTTTTGTAGAACTGCCCAGAATGGATGACCATAAAAGGCCAAGGATGTTCATGTAAAAGAACTGTGAAATACAGACAATGAGCGGCAGGTTGGCTATTAGTTTATCTGTATTCATTTCCGAGGTAGCACCGGTTTGTTCGAGACCCATAAGAATTGCATTGGACATTTGGGTGTTCACGTCGGGGAAGAGGAAGGCAACATGTACAAAATAATAGCACGAAGCAATGATAGATGAAAAGAATGAAACCGCCAATCCAAATTTGAAGGCATCTGAATAGGTGTAGGTTTCACACTGTTTCCCAAATTCTCTCATGAAATAATAAAGCAGCCCGACAGTTCCTGCCAGTTTTACAATCCACAGGATTATGTCCATCGCTTTGCCCATATCGAATACGGTTTGTATGACCATCATGACGATGGAAACAAAAGCCAGCAGCAGACCGTTTATCGCCGCTTTATTCCAAAATGAAGAGTTCATCAATAAATCGTTTAGGTTTAAGATACAAAGTAACGGATTTTTTTAAAAAATACCTAAATTTGCAAGTTCAAATAAAAGGTACTAAAATAGATATATATGATTACCATTACTTTCCCGGACGGAAAACAGCGGCAGTACGAAGCCGGAACAACGGGGTATCAGATTGCCGAGAGCATAAGCCCCAGGCTGGTCTCAGAAGTGTTAGCCGTGAGTGTGAACGACAAGACCATGGACCTTCAGATACCCATCAGAGAGAATGCCACGGTAAAATTTTACAAATGGGAAGATGAGCAGGGTAAGCAAGTCTTCTGGCATTCTTCATCGCATCTGATGGCAGAGGCGCTTGAAATTTTGTATCCCGGGGTAAAGTTTGGCATTGGACCGGCCATTGAGAACGGTTTTTATTACGACGTAGATCTTGGAGGAAGAGCTCTTGTTGAAGCCGACCTGGCTGCCATCGAGCAAAAAATGCTCGAAATGGCCAGAAGTAAACAGCCTTTCGTACGCAGAGAAGTATCCAAGGAACAGGCTATGAAAACTTACCTGGACAAGGGTGATCCTTACAAATGTGAATTGATAGGGGACCTGGAAGACGGAACCATCTCGTTTTACACAAACGGTTCTTTCACCGATCTGTGCCGCGGACCTCATATTCCCGACACCTCGGTCGTTAAGGCCATTAAACTGACTTCCATTGCGGGCGCTTACTGGCGTGGTGACGAGAAACGCCAGATGCTCACCCGTATTTATGGCATAACCTTCCCAAAGAAATCCATGCTCGATGAGTACGTTGCCATGATGGAAGAAGCAAAGAAACGCGACCACAGGAAACTGGGTAAGGATTTAGAATTATTTACATTCTCGGCCCGTGTCGGCCAGGGTTTGCCGCTGTGGCTGCCCCGCGGTGCCGCTCTCAGGGAACGTCTCGAGAATTTTCTGAAAGGCGTTCAGAAGGCATACGGTTATCAACAGGTGATCACTCCGCATATCGGTCAGAAGGAACTTTATGTTACCAGCGGACATTATGCCAAATACGGAGCCGACAGCTTTAAGCCTATCAAAACCCCCCAGGAAGGCGAGGAGTTCCTGCTCAAGCCCATGAATTGTCCGCACCATTGCGAGATATATAAATCTAAACCCCGTTCTTACAAAGATATGCCAGTGCGGTTGGCTGAGTTTGGAACGGTTTACCGTTACGAACAAAGTGGTGAATTGCACGGGTTAACCCGTGTTAGGGGCTTTACACAGGACTATGCTCATATTTTCTGTCGTCCCGACCAGATTAAGGAAGAATTCTGCAAAGTGATTGATATTGTGCTCTATATTTTTAAAACGCTGAGTTTTAATGAATTCACGGCACAGGTTTCTTTGCGTGATCCTAAAGACAGGAACAAATATATTGGTTCGGATGAAAACTGGGAGAAGGCCGAAGCTGCCATTATTGAAGCGGCTGCAGAAAAAGGTCTCAAGACAGTTGTGGTTCAGGGTGAAGCCGCCTTTTATGGTCCCAAGCTCGATTTTATGGTTCGTGATGCGATAGGCCGTAAATGGCAACTGGGAACTATCCAGGTGGACTATAACCTGCCCGAACGGTTTGAATTGGAATACATTGGAGCCGATGACAAACGATATCGCCCTGTTATGATCCACAGGGCACCTTTTGGATCGATGGAACGTTTTGTTGCTGTTTTACTGGAACATACGGGTGGAAAATTCCCGCTTTGGCTGGCTCCCGAACAGGTTGTTGTACTGCCTGTAAGTGAGAAATTTAACGATTTTGCAAAAAAAGTTTGTGATTTCTTGAATAATTCCGAACTTCGCGCCTCGCTGGACGACCGTAATGAAACCATAGGTAAGCGGATTAGAGAGAATGAGTTAAAGCGGATTCCGTATCTTTTGGTTGTGGGAGAGAAAGAAGAAATGGCGGGAACGGTATCTGTGCGTAAACAGGGAGAAGGCGATAAAGGCTCCATGACAAAAGAAGAATTTGTGGCCTTTATTAATAATGAAGTAAAACATTTAACAAACTAATAGGAGGAATAAACTATCGCAACACCGTACAGACCAAACTCGTCTGCTCCGAATAACAGGAACGGTCAGAACAGAAATTATCAAAGGGCCCCTCAACATGATGACGGACCAAGAGTAAATAGGGAGATAAATGTCCCTGCGGTGCGTGTTGTGGGAGAGAACATTGAAAAACCGGGTGTTTATCCTATTGCTGAAGCCATACGTATGGCCGAAGCCCTGGAACTGGATCTGGTTGAAATATCACCTCAGGCAGATCCTCCTGTGTGCAAGATCATTGATTACCAAAAGTTCCTGTACCAAAAAAGGAAAAAAGCCAAGGAGATGAAAGCGAATGCCACCAAAATTGTGGTGAAAGAAATTCGTTTCGGGCCTAACACGGATGAACACGATTACCAGTTCAAACTAAAGCACGCAATGGAGTTCCTGAAGGATGGCGCCAAAGTGAAATCATATGTTTTTTTCAGGGGGCGTTCCATCATTTTCTCCGAACAGGGAGAAAAGTTATTGCTTCGTTTTGCAGTTGATCTGGAAGAATACGGCAAAGCAGAACAGATGCCAAAACTAGAGGGTAAGCGCATGATTATGATGATTGCCCCAATAAAAAAGAAATAGAACCAGAACTAATCAATTTAATATTACTAACATGCCCAAAATGAAGACCAATTCCGGCGCCAAAAAACGTTTTACGTTAACGGGAACCGGAAAGATCAAGCGGAAACACGCTTACCACAGTCACATTCTGACCAAAAAGACCAAGAAGCAGAAACGTAATCTGACTTACTCGGCATTGGTTCATAAGACTGATGCAAAGCGTATCAAGAATTTGATTTGTGCCTAAGCACTTTAAAACTATTATTAATCAGATTGCCCAGCAGGAAAAGAATCTCGAATGGTGGAGAGCGCTGACAATCGCAAAGTAAAAAATTATGCCAAGATCGGTTAATGCTGTAGCCTCAAGGGCTCGTCGCAAAAAAATTCTAAAACAGACAAAGGGTAATTTCCTTGCCCGCAGAAATGTCTGGACGGTTGCAAAAAACACGTATGAAAAAGGTTTGACCTATGCATACCGTGACCGTAAAAACAAAAAACGCACGTTCCGTGCACTCTGGATCCAACGTATTAATGCCGCTGCACGCATGCACGGTATGACTTATTCACAATTTATGGGAAAGATCTCCAAAGCCAATATTGGGCTTAACCGAAAGGTGCTTGCAGATCTGGCCATGAATAATCCGCAGGCTTTCGAAGCAATCCTCAACTCGGTTAAATAAACTGCAGATACATGATATGAAAGGGCTCTGTATAAACAGGGCCCTTTTTCATGTCCCACGTATTATGCCAAAAGTTTCTTTACAGTTTCCGAAATCTGACGTCCGTCTGCCTGCCCGGCCAGTTGTTTGGTTGCAACACCCATGATTTTTCCCATATCGGAAGGGCCGGAAGCTCCTGTTTGGGAAATGATCTGCCTGAGAGTCGCCTCCAGTTCTTCTCCGGAGAGGGTCTTCGGGAGGTAAGGTTCCATAAAGGACAGCTCGGCCAGTTCATTCCCGGCCAAATCCTCCCGGCCGTTCTGCTTATATATTTCGGCGGACTCCCTGCGTTGTTTTACCAGTTTTTGAATAATTCTGAGCACATCGGCATCACTGAGTTCATGAGAGGCCCCTTCTGCCGTTTTCGCCAGCAAAATGGCGGCTTTAATAGCCCTGAGCGCTGTAAGACGTACCTTTTCCTTCGCCAACATGGCGTTTTTAATGTCGTTGTTAATTTGCAATTCGAGGCTCATATATCTATATTATTATGTTTGTTGTTTTTTCAGGAACAAATATAGCCAGAAAATTTCGGCTTAATCTTTGTATTTATTAGATCCATATCCTGTATATTTGTACTTATACATGAATATGAAAAAAACTTTACTCATTGGCGTATTTTTATGGACACTCACGGGCTGCCTGAATGTCCAGACCAATCCAGATAGTCACAAGCTGTATTGTAATGTCAGGGGTGAGAAGGAAGAATACATAGAAGGGATAAAAGTGGCCGTTGAAGCTTACAATACAGAAACAGAACTTACTGAACTGCGTGAAAACGTCACCGACTCCGAAGGTATTACCGATTTCGGATTTTATAACCTGTACGGCAGTATGATCTATACTTTTACGCTTACAGATACCGATTCGCTGTCGCACGGGAACTACAAGACTATGCGCGATACCCTGTATATTGGCTACCAGGGAGGATTGCAGCTTACACTCAACCTGTATTTCGATCTGGAAGAAACCAACTCAAACACCAACAATTAAATCTGAGCAATCACCATGCAGAAATTAAGGGATTTTTTCAGGAACCGCTGGTTCAAGTTTGCCTTAACGGCTCTCTGTTACTTGTTATGGGTCATGTGGATGGGAAGCTATTGGTGGCTCCTGGGCCTTATTATTGTTTTTGACATTTATATAACAAAAAAAGTAAGATGGGCCTTCTGGAAAAAAAGCAATAAGGGTGACGGAAAGCGCAATATTTTGCTCGAGTGGGTAGATGCCATTATTTTTGCACTCATTGCAGCTACTTTTGTGAAATACTTCTTTTTTGAGGCCTATATGATCCCCACGTCCTCCATGGAGAATACGCTTATGACGGGGGATTATCTTTTTGTGGGGAAGCTCAGGTACGGACCTAAAAGACCACAACACCCCCTGACAATTCCGCTTACACATAACGTGATTCTGGGAAAGGAATCCTATTCGAGGCTCATTGAGCGTCCGTACAAACGTATGGCCGGGTTCAGGGATGTGAAACGCAACGATGTGGTGGTTTTTAATTTTCCTCACGGAGACACCGTACTGGTTAATTTCCCCACGGATGACTACTATACACACGTAAGACTCAACGGGCGTCAGTCTACACTGGACCATTACGGACCGGTTAAAGTGCGTCCGGCCGGTAAAGAAGACAATTATGTGAAACGCTGCGTCGCTCTTCCGGGAGATACGCTTCATGTACGTGACGGCCAGGTATATGTCAACGGCCAGCCACAGCCCGCTATTAAGGGTATCCGAAATACCTATACCGTAGTTACAGACGGACAACCTTTTAATCAGCGAATACTGGAAAAATACGGCATATCGGTGGCCGAACTGTACTTCGACCCCAAACTTCCCGGATACCCCGGGTTCCCTGTAAATGAAGATAATGCGGCAGAGTTGTCAAAATTAAGGAACGTAATTTCCATTACAAAGAACGTAGATGTATATCCGCCAGACTATCCCGACTCTCCGCTTATGTTGTTCCCGTTTGTGACTTCATCTGATTTTGCCTGGACACGCGATAATTACGGTCCGTTGTGGATTCCCGCCGCCGGTAAAACCGTATCCCTTACAACAGCAACCCTGCCACTTTACCGCCGGATCATTACCACGTATGAAAACCATACGCTTGAAGTGCGCGACCATACAATTCTGATTGACGGACAGGAGACGAATGAGTATACTTTCTCGCAGGATTATTATTTTATGATGGGAGATAACCGCCATAACTCTCTCGATTCGCGCTATTGGGGATTTGTCCCTGAAGACCGTATTGTAGGCACGCCAGCCTTAGTATGGTTCTCAACAGATAAAAACAAACCTTTTCCTTCAAACATTCGCTGGAGTCGTATTTTTAAGTTAAAGTTTAAATAAAGTTTTGGGAATACGAAAAAAATGCTGATATTTGCAGCCCCAAAAAATGGCATAAATCACAAAAAATTAGATACAATGGCACGAGTTTGTCAAGTTACCGGAAAGAAAAGAATGGTTGGGAATAATGTATCTCACTCCAAGCGCCGCACAAAACGCGAGTTCGCTCCTAACCTGAAAACCAAACGTTTCTGGTCAGAAGAAGAAGGACGTTTTATTACCCTTAAAGTATCCGCAGCGGGCATCCGCACCATTCATAAAAACGGTTTGGCAGCAACTTTGAAAGATGCCCAGGCCAAAGGTTTGATTGATATTGTATAAATCCACTGGTTATGGCAAAGAAAGAAAATAGAGTACAGGTTATTCTTGAATGTACTGAACAGAAAGAGAGCGGTGTTCCGGGAATGTCCCGTTATATCACCACTAAAAACAAAAAGAACACAACACAGCGGCTGGAACGGAAAAAATACAATCCTTTCCTTAAGAAAGTGACTATACACAGGGAGATTAAATAATTCTAAAAGCATAAATTCATGGCAAAAAAAGCGGTTGCAACATTACGCGACAAAACAGCCGGAAAGGGCGTTGTTAAGTGTATACGTATGACCCGTTCGGAGCGTACGGGTGCGTATATGTTCAAGGAGGAAATCATCCCCACTGACAAAGAAAAAGAATTTTTCTCAGGTAAATAATTGCCTGTTCCCAGATATGAATGAAAGGCGCAATACCATGCGCCTTTTTTTATATATTTGCATTCTTTACGCACCAGCATGAGCAAAGAAATTCTCGATAAGGGCCTTGAAAAAACAAAGACAGGTATTTTTTCCCGTATCTCCAGGGCGGTTATGGGGCGTTCCCGTGTGGATGACCAGGTGTTGGATGAACTGGAAGAGGCTCTTATTGCTTCTGATGTAGGTGTAGACACTACACTAAAAATTATTGAGCGGATTGAAGCTCGTGTGGCGCGTGACAAATACCTGAATACACAGGAACTGAATCGTTTCCTGCGGGAAGAGATAGAAGCGCTCCTTCTGGAGAATACTTCTACCAATCAGATCATTCCATTTGATTTCACAAAGAAACCCTTTGTGGTGCTGGTAGTGGGAGTGAACGGTGTAGGTAAAACCACGACCATAGGGAAATTAGCTGCTCAATTGAAAGCAGCAGGAAAACAGGTTATGTTGGGCGCTGCCGACACATTCCGTGCGGCAGCCGTGGATCAATTGACCATTTGGAGTGAAAGGGCAGGCGTACCTATCGTAAAACAGCCGATGGGCAGTGATCCGGCCGCTGTCGCCTATGACTCTTTGTCTTCGGCCATAGCCCGTGATATGGATGTCCTTCTTATTGACACTGCAGGCCGGTTGCATAATAAGGTCAATCTCATGAACGAATTGGGGAAGATACGGAATGTGTTGCAGAAGCTTATGCCCGATGCTCCCCATGAAGTGTTGCTGGTGCTGGACGGTTCTACGGGACAGAACGCCTGTCAGCAGGCCAAAGAATTTTCCAAAGTTACCCGGGTTACGGCACTTGCCGTAACCAAACTGGATGGAACCGCCAAAGGCGGTGTGGTCATAGGGATCAGCGATATGTTACAGATCCCTGTCAAATTCATTGGTCTGGGTGAAGGTATTAACGATTTGCAAATATTTGATAAAAAAGCTTTTGTAGCTTCTCTTTTTGAACGATAGATACATATGAAAATTTCTTATAACTGGCTGAAAGATTATTTGCCGCTGGACATGACCCCCGAACAGACGGGACGCGTACTTACCGATATCGGACTGGAGGTTGAGGCGATGGAGATAATAGAATCCATACCGGGCGGATTGCAGGGCGTGGTAACCGCTAAGGTCCTTACCTGTGTTCCCCATCCCAATTCCGATCATTTACATCTGACCACTGTAGATACCGGTGAAGGAGATCCGGTGCAGGTTGTGTGCGGTGCTCCCAATGTGGCAGAGGGACAAAAAGTGCTTCTGGCAACCATAGGGACCGTCCTGAATTTTACCGGCGGAGAACAGGTAAAGATTAAAAAGGGTAAAATCCGGGGAGAAGACTCGTATGGGATGATTTGCGCAGAAGATGAGTTGGGACTGGGCTCGTCACATGAAGGTATCATGGTGCTGCCTCCGGAAACTCCTGTTGGAGTCGCTGCTAAAGAGTACCTGAATCTTTCTTCCGATGTCGTTTTTGAAATCGGGCTTACACCTAACCGAATAGATGCTGCTTCACATCTGGGGGTGGCCCGTGACCTTTCGGCATGGCTTGCCGCCCGGGGAAAGCAGGTTCAGGTAAGGATTCCTTCTGTATCGTCTTTCAGCGAAAACCCGGCAACCAAAGGGGTTGCGGTAGAAGTAACCGCCTCTGAGGCGGCCCTCAGGTACAGTGGCATAACTTTGAGTAATGTGTCGGTGGCTCCGTCTCCCGACTGGATGCAAAACAGACTGCGTGCTGCCGGCATCCGGCCCATTAACAATGTAGTGGATATTACTAATTATGTGTTACTCGAAACCGGTCAGCCGTTGCATGCTTTTGACCGGGATAAGATCAAAGAAGACAAAGTAATTGTACGCTTTGCGGACCCGGGCAGCGTTTTTGTTACGCTCGACGGGGTGAAACGTACTTTGGATGCCCAGGATCTGATGATATGTAACGGGAAAGACCCCATGTGTATCGGCGGGGTATTTGGCGGACAGGATAGCGGGGTGACAGATACTACAAAATCTCTGTTTCTGGAATCGGCTTATTTCCATCCCGTTTATATCCGTAAAACTTCTAAACGCCATGGTTTAAAGACAGAGGCCAGTTTCCGTTTTGAACGCGGAGCCGATCCCGGAATTACCCTGTATGCGCTTAAGCGTGCGGTTCTCCTGATGCAGGAGCTTTGTGGCGCAAAAACAGAAGGACTTATAACAGATATATATCCTCAGCCTGTGGAGCCCGTTGAGGTGTGGCTGAATTACAAGAGAATGTTTGCCCTCATGGGAAAAGATATCGGACATCAAAGGACCGATGAAATACTTGAGGCTCTGGAGATGAAGATCCTGGAACGCAGGGAAGGAGAGGTGCTGGTACGTGTGCCCCTGTACCGGGTGGATGTCAGAAGGGAATGTGATGTGGTAGAGGATGTTTTGCGCATCTACGGATACAATAATATAGAGTTGCCGGCTCAGGTACGCGCTTCTATTAACCAGATCCCAAAACCCGATCAGGACCGCATGAAGAACGACCTGGCCAATAAGCTGGCTTCTGCCGGATTTCGCGAGATCATGTGTAATTCTCTTACTAAAGCTGAGTATTATGCTGCCCTGGAAACCTTTAAAGCCTCTGATTCCGTAAAGATTCTAAATCCCCTGAGCAACGATCTCAATGTTATGCGGCAGACGCTTATCTGGGGCGGATTGGAAACGATTGCATACAACATTAACCGGCAGCAGTACGATCTGCGTTTCTTTGAGCAGGGCAATGTTTACACCTACCTTTCACAGGCCGATACCCCTGAAAATGCAGCAGAAGGTAAAAGTCTAAGGGCTTACAGAGAGTATCCCAGACTCGCGCTTTTTGTTACCGGTAATGATAAACCGCAAAACTGGCATTCTCCGGCTGCTCCCGTCGATTTCTTTTTCCTGAAGGCTTATGTGGAACAGCTCTTTGGTTCTTACGGGCTGCATATCGGTATTCTGGATTATCAGCCTTCCCCTTCTGATGTCTATGAAGAAGGGGTACGTTACCTGTTTCGCGGCAAAGTTCTGGCAGATATCGGGCAGGTAAACGGCAAACTGTGCCGTGTACTGGATATCAGGCAAGCCGTCTTTGCGGCCGAAATAGCATGGGATGTTTTTTTTAGTATAATTAAAAATAACTCGGTACGTTATTCCGAGATGCCCCGTTTCCCTGAAGTGCGCAGGGATCTGGCGCTGGTGCTGGATGAGTCGGTACCTTACGCCAGATTACATGAAATAGCTTTTAAAACAGAAAAAAAGCTCCTAAAGAAGGTTCAATTGTTTGATGTTTACCGCGGTAATAAAATCCCGGAAGGTACCAAACAGTATGCCCTGAGTTTTGTCCTGCAGGATCCTGAAAAGACTCTGACCGATACGTATGTGGGACAGATCATGCAACGATTGCTGGACGCATTTGCCAAAGAGACGGGAGCCGTTTTAAGGTAACTTTAACCACCTCTGCCATAACTGACGGAACGAGTTGAATTCTTCCTGGTATACAAATCCGCCTCCGCTCCGTTGCGTATTGTCCAGATAATTGGAATACTGATCTGCTGAACGGCTGAATGCCTTTATTCTGAACTTGCCTTTTTCATCGAGTTTCAATTCGATATCTATATTGCCCACCAGATCGTTATTGTTCTGGGTATAGGGATTATTTCCCATATTCCCGTTTACGATAACACGGTTATTGAATAGCTGGGTAGAGATGGCCACATCAAACACATCTCCGCTTTGTCCGGGCTGATAGTTGAATCCGACATCGAGCGGAATATTCAATTGGGCGAAAATGTTATTCAACTGATTGGACAGGATTTCCGTAGCATTGGAATACAGTATGTTTGAGTTGTTAACAATTCCGGACTCCTGATCGGGCATAAAGCTGCTTGAAATAAGCAGCGTCATGAACTGTCGCATCATCTTGTCATCTGTGTTCAGGGCGCTTTCCACGCGTGCACGGGTGGTGGGATCTATATCGTTGATATTAATATTAAATCCGAGTGTGGGGTTAAGTAAAGCTCCCGACATGAGTATCTGGCAATCCACATCGCGACGGTTGCTAATCATGGTAGTGTCTGAAAGCAGAGTATTGAGCGAGGCTTTCGTATGATACGATGCGGTCAGGTTGAGCTGGGTGTTCATGACGTCCCCGTTAAATGAGATGGTACCTCCCGGTACTATTTGGAAGCGTTTGGATATAATACCCTGAAGAACAAATAAATAATTGCCGCTTTCAACAGTACAGTCACCTAAAATAGAGAATCCGTCCTGCCGGGGGTCCACTCCAATATTTATTACTCCCCGACCTCTGCCCGATATCACATCGCCGGTGGCTTTATTTATCTCGAGCAATATTTCCGCATCGGGCGTCAGCTCTGTTTTCATATTAAAGCGGAGCTGAGAATTCTGGCGGTGTTTATTCTGGGCCTCGATGGCTGCCTGTGCGTAAGGATCTCGCCCCTGGTAGGTGACGGGGGGCCTTACAAAAGAAAGGAGATTTGTTTCTTTGGCTTCGGTCGCTGAAGAGAGTGGAATGTGAATTGCGGTATGTGGTTCCGAGCGGGCGGAAAGATCTATCAGAAGGTCACTGAGTGCACCCTTAATGTCAAGGGTGCCGGTAGCAAAAGCGGTTCCGTAAAAATCTCCGTTATCTTTCTGTGTGGTATTAAGTGCATGGAAGTTCACAAAATTCAGGTTCAGATCCGCTGCAATATCGCGAAAATGTTTGTACTTAAGGCCTCCCTGAACAATGGCGTAATGACCGTGTGCATCGTATAGCGTATCCTGTGGCAGGTAAAGTCCTTCACGTGTCAGCCTTACGGGGCCGTTAAGCTTATATGGAACACGGGTAAAATCTATGGTAAATTCCAGATTGTTTACACACGTGTTGTCGCTGGTAAGGGTCAGATCGGGCAAGTTTCCGGCAAGAAGCATATCTCCCGAAAGATATCCGTTCATTCCGGATACAAGCCCGGTTAGGAGAGGCCCCGCCAATGAGGTCTGAAAACGGTTAAATCCGGCTCTGAGTTCCAGGTAACTGTCCGATGGACGAAAAGATCCGGTGGCTATCAATGGCCTTCTGCCGTCGGGAAGTGTGAGGCTCGAACCCAGCTTGAATTGGCCCTGTTCCTGGTTCCAGCTGCTCAGTACTCTAAGATCACCTGCCAGTGTATCGTTTACATAGAAATTCTTTCCGGTAAGATCTACAAATAAATAGCGGGACCCATAAAAGTCCGTTATGCTGCCTTTCCCGGAAAATGATCCTTTTATGGTAAAGGGATATTCTGCCGGGAAAAAAGGATTGAGCATGGAGGCATCAAAATCATGCAACGTTACTTTTAATGTATCGGCGGGATTTTCCGAAAGTATGCCCGCCAGAGTAATATTTTCGAATCGGCCCGGTGGCGTACTGTGCTGCAGCCGGAATTTATTAAACGATATGTTTTTGCCACTCAGAATGACACTGTCTGCAGAAAGGGTCCAGACCTTATTGTCCACTACAATTGGAGATGAAGGTATGCGGCATTCTATTACGGGTGTCTGCGAAGAATCATCCCTTGAAAAAATGAAAGAGGCCGTTATGTCCGAACGGTTTCCCGGAGCATTCTGATATCCTGTTTTTAAGCCGGCCGTGAGTGTGTTATTAGATCCGGTCATCATCAGGGAAACGTTTTCAACCGGAATACTTCCTATAGTCAGGTTCTGGCAGTTGATTCCTGCACTAATTCCCTGTTTGCCGCCCGTTGCAAGTATCTGCAGGTCTTTAATATTATGTTTCTGATACCCTATCCGGGGGGAATTAAACCGGAGTTCCAGGCTATCTATGCGGGAAGATGCCATTATCAGCCTGGTCTGAGGAGAGATGAAGAGACCGGGCAAAAAAAGTTCTTCCAGAAAAGCGGAATTCTGGACTTCTGCTTCCAGTCTGGCGGCAGGCAATATCCCGGTTACAGAAACAAGGCTGTCCGCTACAGCAGATGTGAAAAAGGCGGGTATATGCTTTGCAAGAAAACGGTCGTATACTTCCGAAACAAAATGAATAAGACCTATTCCGCCGGAATAGGAAACATTTAGGGCATCGGATTGAAGCGCAGCTCTGAATGTCGTTGAATCGATCCGCTTACTTTCAAGGAACAGTGAATTCAGGGCATGTGTCCCTTTAGAATTTTTAAATGACAAACCACTGCCGGCAATGATTCCTTCAATATCACCCACAGCGTTGATGTGAGAGAAATCCGCCTCAACAATACCGCTAAGCACAGCAATGGAGTCTGTCTTGTACAGGTTTAATTTGTTGAGGTCTGCATAACCGATATTTGCAAATAGTTTGGCCGCTGCTCCGGTGTTGTTTGAAAGATTTGCACGGCCCTGAACTAAAAATCGCAGGTTAGGATCCGATCCGGTCATGCGACCTTCAATGAATCCGTTTTTGAATTCTCCCCGGACCTTAAAGTCCCGGAACGTATAGTTATTGAAAACGAGACTGCTGATTGAAAGAGTGTCCAGACTGGCGTCAATCCCCCCGTTATCTTCGGAGCCAAGCATAGCCCGGGCCTTGGTATAGAGAGAACAATGTCCCAGTAACGGGATTCCCGTGAGGACACCCAGGTCCAGATCTTTTGTCTCAATCACGCCGGATAGCAGCACATTTTGCGGAGAAGCGTTGCTGTTAATGACCATATCAATATCTACTTCGCCAAAGAGTCCTTTCAACAGACCGTCAACGGCAAAATCGGTCAGAAGGCCTGCAAGGCGCCCGCTGAACAGGAAAGGCGTATGTCCCCCTACGGTTTTTTCCAATTGCGGAATCTGAACGCCGGCAATCGAGTAGAGTACTTTATTAAGATCCCCGATATTTGAAGCAAGCTGGGGTATATCTATTTGCAGGGTGGTCTCAGGTACATTGGGCAGACCTTTCATTTTAAAACCGCACTGAATATGGGTCATTCCGGAAAGGGAATGTATATCCAGACTGTCTGCAGACAGACTGTTCACCGTTCCCGTAACCTTGCCCGAAGCGCGTATTCCCAGAGTAAATGCAGGGTCCAGACCGTATGCAAAATATTGAATAGTTCTGAAGGAAAGGAATGCATTGTCCATGTCCAGCTCCATTACGACTTTATTGACGTAATCACTCAGGTTCTCCGAATTGCCGTATCCCATCCTGAAATAATGTGCCCTTACATCCGAGAAATCATCCAGAATATGAACGTTTTCTATCAGGGCTGCCGTTCCGTCCACTTTGACATCTCCTTCCAGATGGCGGATGAAATAACCCGATTTCTCCCTTCCGTTCAGGTGCTCCAAACGGGCATAAACGGTATTGTCGCGGAAAGCGGCGTTACGTATATCAATATTGATCCCTTTAATTTCCATGTTCTGGTAATCGATGCTCGAAGGATTATTGTGCGATGGCCCCCGGAACGTATCTTTCATGCTGTAAGTAAAATCTCTCACCAGTACCTTATTTGCACGAATATCCCAGGCAAAAGGCCGGCTGACTGTGTCGCGCAGCGTATCTTTTTTAGGAAAAAGAGTTTCCACGTTGGTCACACTGTCTCCGATAGTCAGGTAGAATCCTCCGCCCGAAACAAGAACCCGGTCTATAAGTATCTTTTTATTAACAGGATTCACAGAACGAAGACTTACCGATAATTTACCGGCATGGAACAAAGTATCTCCCGGCGCAGTCTCGATAGTGATATTGTGTATAAGCCATTTTTTAAAAAACAGAATATGAACCTTCTCTATGGTAAATCCGGCTCCAGTCTGCTCAGAAAGCCATGCGGCCGCACGATGGGCGGCCTGACTCTGGACAGTAGGAAACTGAACAGCAATGGACAGTGCCGTGAACGCCAGAACCGCAATAAAAAGTAAAGAGAGCAGTATGTTTTTTATAATCCGCATGGAATAACCTTAACTTACAAAAATAAGAAAAAAATGCCCACATTTGCAGTTTAAATTGATCTGATGTATGGCTTATATTTTAGGTATAGAATCTTCCTGTGACGACACATCTGCAGCAGTCCTTAAGGATACCCTTTTGCTCTCCAATGTGATGGCTTCACAGGAAGTACACAGGAAATACGGCGGAGTGGTGCCCGAACTGGCCAGTCGTGCGCACCAGATGAATATTGTGCCGGTAGTAAGCCAGGCCCTGGATCAGGCATGCATCAAGGCCTCTGATATTGATGCTATTGCTTTTACAAAGGGTCCCGGCCTGCTGGGATCACTACTTGTCGGGACTTCTTTTGCCAAAGGACTTTCTCTGGCTACCGGGGCGCCTCTCATTGAAGTCAATCACCTTATGGGACACGTGCTGAGTCATTTTATTCTTGTTCCGGGCGCCGATGGCGGAGCTGCGGTTCCTGCCTCGGGTAAGATTCCTGAGTTCCCATTCCTTTGCCTGCTCGTTTCGGGGGGGCATACGCAGATTCTCAGGATGGATGCGCCGTTGCGGTTTGAAATACTGGGAGAGACCATTGACGATGCGGTAGGAGAGACATTCGACAAGGGGGCCAAACTCCTGGGCCTCGAATATCCGGGCGGCCCCCTCATTGACAAATGGGCAAAACTGGGAGATCCCAAAGTGTTCGCTTTTGCCAGGCCACATATTAAGGACCTTGATTTCAGCTTTAGCGGGGTCAAAACATCTTTCCTTTATTTTTTACGGGACCGTCTGGCCGAAGATCCCGAATTTATTTCTGCGCATCTTGCCAATCTGGCTGCCGGTCTTCAGTGTACACTTATTGATATTCTTACTGAAAAAGTGATAAAAGCTGTCCGGAAGACAGGTATCACCCGTTTGGCACTGGCCGGAGGGGTGTCTGCCAACAGCGGATTGCGGGCGCGTATAGAGGATGAAGGCCGAAAAAGAAAATGGGAGGTGTATTTGCCTCAGATGCGTTTTACTACAGACAATGCGGCAATGATAGCAGTGACCGGATATTATAAATGGAAAGCGGGTCAGACTACCGGACTGGATGTGGCTCCCGTTACACGTTCCATAGAAATGAATGATTAATATATGCAACGTATTCAATACCGGATAGATCCGCTGGATGGTGTTACTCCGTCAAACCTTAAAAAACTGGCTGCCAAAACGCTGAACTGCCATCCCGCAGACCTGGGAAAAATTCATCTTGTACAGCAGTCTCTGGACGTCAGGGACCGTTATCCGGTCATTCATTGTGTTGTGGATGTATATCTGAAAGCTGAGAATCCCGGTGAAAGCCGTGTGTCGTATCGGGATGTGTCACAAAGTAAGGATGTTATTGTGGTAGGCTCCGGGCCGGCAGGCCTTTTTGCCGGACTGACTTTACTGGAGAAAGGATTTAGGCCTGTCATCCTGGAACGGGGGAAAGATATTCATGCCCGGAAAGCCGATATTGCGGCCTTAAACAGGGGCCTGGGTGTAAACCCCGATTCCAATTACTGTTTTGGGGAAGGGGGTGCCGGCACTTTTTCTGACGGGAAATTATATACCCGCTCTACAAAGCGGGGCGATACGGGAAAGATTCTGCAGACTTTGGTGGCGCACGGTGCCTCGGATGAAATCCTGAGCCAGGTACATGCACATATAGGCAGCGACAGGTTGCCTGCCATTATTGAGAAGATCCGGCATACCATTGAATCACACGGCGGAACGTATCATTTTAACACCAGGGTCACCGACCTTTTGGTAAAAAACAATAAAGTGCTTGGCGTAAGGGATAGCAACGGCACCGAATGGAAAGGCGAGGCAGTCATCCTGGCTACAGGACATTCGGCTCGTGATATATACCGGCTTTTCAAATACAGGGGATGGGCTCTGGAGACAAAGGGTTTTGCAATGGGTTTGAGGATAGAGCATCCGCAGCAACTGATAAATGACATTCAGTATTCACACGTAATGCCTTCCTACAGGAAGGTTTTACCGCCGGCTACCTACAATCTTGTGGCACAGGCAGGCGGCCGGGGAGTATATTGCTTTAGCATGTGTCCCGGTGGGGAGATCATTCCGGCGTGTACCGATGCAGCAGGTTTAGTTCTCAACGGAATGTCGAATTCAAAACGTTCGGGAAAGATGGCCAATGCCGGTGTTGTGGTTTCCGTTGAACCGGGCGATGCAACCTGTCCTGACGACCCCCTGTCATTAATGTATTTGCAGGAAAGTATTGAGAAAGCAGCCAAAGTGGCTGGTTTTGCCGCCCCGGGGCAACGAATGACCGATTTTGTCCGGGGCAAAATCTCGGCCAGTCTTCCGGTGAGCAGCTATTTTCCCGGATGTGTGGAAGCTCCTCTGGGAGCCATCCTGCCCGATTACGTGACCCGTTCCCTGCAGGAGGCATTTGCCTTATTCAATAATAAAATGCATGGTTATTTTACTTCCGAAGCACTGCTGTTGGGCGTGGAATCACGGACCTCATCGCCCGTGAGGATTCCCAGAGAAAAGGAAACCTTCCGGCATATTACGCTGGAAGGTTTGTATCCTTGCGGAGAAGGTGCCGGTTATGCCGGCGGGATCGTCTCCTCGGCTCTGGACGGAGTTCTAGTGGCAACCGCTGCAGCCGCTGCAATCGTGTTCGCACGATGATTCGGCCCGTTCGCCAAACAGCCCGTCGTTAAGTTCCTTTTCTGTTGCTTCACGTATTTCTACCACTTTGCCCGTGAAATTGAGTTCACAGCCGGCCAGCGGATGATTGAAATTCATGGTGACGGTATTTTCAGATATTTCTTCAACCACTCCGTTCATTCGGTGACCTTCAGAATCCTGCATGGGAATGATTTTATCTTTTACAAGAAGGCCTTCTTCAATTTTACCGTTTATCATAAAAAGGTCTTTCGAGAGTTCCACTACGGCATTGGGATCAACTTCTCCGTATCCTTCTTGTGCACTGAGCGTGAAATTAAAGTCGTCACCGGTTTGCTTCCCTTTGAGTTTTTCTTCAAAGGCAGGCAACAGGTACCCCAATCCGTATATGAATTGCATAGGTTTCTCTTCTTTCACGGTTTCTATCACGTCTCCGTCAACTATCAGCGTATAGGAAAGTGAAACTACTTTTTCGTCTGAAATGATCATAAATAATATATTAATTAGTTGGTTAATTTTCTGATTTTATATCCGATGGCTGCCGCAAAAAGAGAAAACAACGGCGTGATGAGATTAAAGAAACAATAGGGGAGATAGGTAAGCGTAGCCACGTTAAGTACCGTAGACTGTGCCACTGCGCAGGTATTCCAGGGTACAAGGACTGAAGTCACGGTAGCCGATTCTTCTATGGTGCGGGAAAGCAATTCGGGAGCGTAGCCCTGTTTTTTATAGCTTTCACTGAACATGTTCCCCGGCAGAATTATGGCCATATATTGATCTCCAAGTGTCATATTGAAAAAAATGCAGGTTCCCAGTGTTGAGGCAACGGTGCTCAATGTGTTCTGCATCAGCTTCACCAGTTGTTCTGTAATGACACGAATCATTCCGGATGCGGTCATTACTCCGGCAAAGGCTACTACACATAAAATGAGCCAAACTGTATTCAACATACCTGCCATACCCTTTGTTGAGGTCAGATTGTTAAGAATTTCATTACCGGTCTGGATATTCACGCTGCCGGATATCATTCGGATTGCTGCTGCAAAACCGTTGGGTGCAATAGCAGAACAGACGCCGGGCTGTATAATGACTGCCACAACGGCGCCAACAGCAGCTGCGACAAACAGGGTAATGAACGGAGGAATCTTTCTTACCACCATGAGAATTGTGATCAGCGGAATCAGAAGAAGCCACGGCGATATCGTGTATGTTTCCTTTATTGCTGAAAGTTGTGCTCCAATATCCGGTGTGTTGTCTGCAGGGAGAGCAAACCCGGCAATGATATAAATGATAAGTGATATAATGAATACCGGAACGGTATTATACAGCATGTATCCGATATGTTTGAATAATGGGACGCCGCAAAAAGAAGAAGCGAGATTGGTTGTGTCAGACAGGGGTGACATTTTGTCACCGAAATAGGATCCCGATATTATTGCTCCTGCCAGCCAGGGGACGGGAAGTCCCATCATCTGACCTGCGCCCAGGAGAGCGACTCCAAAAGTTCCCACTGTGCTCCAGGAACTTCCGGTCACAAGGGAGATAGCAGAACACAAGATAAATACCAGGGGCAGAAAAATGGCCGGATGAATGAATTTGAGACCGTAGTAGATCATGGAAGGTATAATCCCGCTATTCATCCAGCTGCCGCTGAGCGCCCCGATGGCTAATAAAATAAGGATGGCCGGACCGGTGTTCTTCAGATGCGTCATCATTGCCTTTTCCGATTTATCCCAGGTCAGGTCGTAAAAGATCCGTCCAATGATAAATGCCAGCACGGCAACGGATAATAAAGCTATCTGGGAAGGTCCGGCGGTAACTTCATCGCCGAATATCTTTACGCAAGTGAAGATTACACAGACCAGAACAATAACCGGGATAAGACTTACAAACAGGGTGGGTTTTTTCATAAGCGGTCTATAATCCTGCAAAGGCAATGTTTTCGAATAAAAGCGATGGTATCTGCCAGGCAGAATAATGTAATGCATCATCGGCCGCAGACAGGAATCTTAACCACAAGTCTTTCATATTCCCCGATATGATCATTTCGTTCAAAGGTCGTAAAATATCTCCGTTCTCAAAAAGAAACCCTTCAATACCGTATGAAAAATCCCCGGTAGTCCCGTTGCAGTTACCCCCGTTAAAACCGGTGACAAGCACCCCTTTTCCCGCTTTTTGAATAAGTGAATGAAGATCTTTTTCGCATCCCTCAAGCTGAAGTACCGAAGGTCCTTCTATGGTAGGGGTCATTTGCATTTTCCCGGCAAAATAGGTGCTGAGAAAATAGAGGTTTAATATGCCGTTCTCAATGATCGTCCGGGGTTTTGTGGCCAACCCTTCACTGTCGAAATACCTCCTCCCCGGCTCATTTGGAAGATGGGGTTCGTCTTTTAGCGTAAAGTGGCTTGCGGCTATTTGTTTTCCGAGCATGTTCAGGAGAAATGAACTTCCCTGCTGCAGTGCGCTTCCCGACATAGCCTGTATGACAGGGGCAAGTAATGTGGATGCTGCCCGGTTCTCTACAACCATATTATAGTACCCGGAAGGGATTTTCCCGGGGGCGCGTTTTGCCAGGGCTCTTTCCAGCGCTAAACGGGCACAGTTGTCGGGGGCACTTTCCCCAATGCCAATGGCATCCGGAGTAATGCCTCCTTTGACGTACCAGTCCGAAGGACGTGTGTTGTGTGGGCCGTTTACGGCACATTCGGCGGAAAGACTGTAGTAGGTGTCGGAAGAAAAGCAGTAAAGATCCTGTGAATCTATAATATACAAACAACTGCGGCTGTCTGAGTAATCTGCCGTAACATGCACCAGGGAAGGATCTGTTCCCCAGACCCCGGCAGCACATTTAAAGGCTGTCTTTTTCTTTGCTTCTACGGAAAGCGGGTCGGAAGGCAAGCCGCCTCCGGACCGGATTAAGCCATTATAGCACTTTTCGGCCGGAGGCAGGACCCTGTACGGATCGGCTGCCAGCAGGCGGGTAGACGCAATGGCCGTGTCAAGTAACCGGTCAATTTCTTTTTCCTCCGGACGGTTAGTGGAACAGGTCCCGTACCGGCCGTCTGCAAAAAGATGTATAAACAGGGAGGATTCTCCAGCCTGGTAAAGTTTTTCGAGTTTGTCGTTTCTTACTGTGAATGAATCGGATACATCCTGCATGGCAGTAACGCGAACCTGCTCCACCCCTTTGCGCAGGGCTGATGTAAGGGCGTATTGTGCCATATCTTTTAGTGTAAATGGTGTGCTCATGCTCCGCCTCCAACCGTTAAAGATCCTACAAGAACAGTAGGCATTCCGCATGAAACGGGGCAGGATTGTTCTTTCCCGCAGGTCCAGGTGCCGTTATCCATTATAAAATTGTTTGCCACGCCTTTGATGTCGGCCAGTGCGGCGGGTCCGTTTCCTATGATGTTGACATCTTTTACTGGGCGTGTGAGTTTCCCTTTTTCTATCAGATACCCGCTTTTAACATAAAATGTGAAATCACCTGCCCCTATCTGTACCTGCCCGTTACTGAAAGTATCTACGTAGAGACCTTTTTTTATTGACGCAATAAGCGATTCTTCCGTTGAGGGGCCGTTTTCCATATAGGTGGCTCTCATTCTGGGCAACGGCATAAACCGGAAAGATTCCCTTCTGCCGTTCCCTGTAGCGGGAACTCCGAACTGTGCGGCAGAAATGCGGTCATGTAAAAAGGAAGTGAGGATACCGTCGGTGACCATATATGTTTTCTGTCCGGGCGTTCCTTCGTCGTCTATATTGATTGAACCCCTGTTAAAAGGAATAGTGCCGTCGTCTATTATGTTTATGCCGGGCGCACATACCCGGGTTCCCAGTCTGCCGGAGAAGATAGAAATGCTTTTACGGATAAAGTCGGCCTCAAAGGCGTGTCCTATAGCTTCGTGCAACAAAATCCCGGAACCTCCGGCTGCCATTACCACAGGCATCTCGCCTCCTTTCGGCTGAACGGCAGAAAATTGGAAGGCCGTACGTGCAACAACCTCGGCGGCAAGTTCTTCTATAAGGCTGTGTTGCAGAAACTCACCTCCAATTCTGAAAGATCTGGAACAGGAAGCTGTCTCGGTCTTTCCGCCGGCCTCCATTATACACGATACGGATAGTGATGCCATAGGCCGCAAATCGGTAAAACCTGTGCCTTCCGAATCATAAAAACGGATAAAGGTGGTGGTGTCGGAAAGCCTGGCAATTACCTTTTTGACACATTTATCTGCACCGAATACCAAATCGTTCATTTCCTGAAGAAAAGGGATTTTCCGCTCAGGGGATATATCATTCCACTGATCGGTTACGGGATAGAGATTTTTTGTTTTAATGGTGTGTAAACGAACAGATTGTGGTGCGGGGTTTGAGCTGTCGGCAATAAAAGCCGCTGTCTGCGCGGCCCGTTCCATATCTCGGGCTGCAACTGACTCGGTGAAAGCATAACCGGTCTGGTCTCCGGTCAGCACACGTATGCCCAGACCGCTGTCGGTATGAGTTCCGGCCGCATTTACCTGACCATCCCTGAGGGTAATATCGTGATAAATGGTTTGCTCAAAGAACAGATCGGCATATGAACCCCCTCTTTCAAGCGCCAGACGCAGCAATCTCTTCCATGGTATGTTAATCGCAGTTTGTAAATCCATAGCCTACCTGTTGGGGGCAAATATAAAGTGACGGTTTCCAAATGTTTTCGTTCCAGCAGGTATGTTGTTTCATGAGCTCGGGTATAGTCCCGGACAAACGGTTCCCCTGCAGCCTTAACTGGGTGGAGACAATGGGTATATTCACCCAGCTTTCGGGGATCGTGCCTGTAAAGTTACAGTTTTCAAGGCGTATACTGAGCCGGTCCGAAGTCGTTGTCAAACGTCCAAAACCTTCAGGCAGCGGGCCGTTAAAATTTGCATTCTGATGGAACAATATGGATGAAAGGTGTGTTAATCCGTCAAAAAATTCGTCCGGGATGGGCAGACTGAGTTTTGTGTTATAAAGGCCCAGGTTTTCGAGACTTGCCAGACGCCCGAATTCGGGAGGAATAGTGCCTGTCAGAGGCACATTGTTGAGCTGTATGTTTTGAAGATTAACCAGGTTGCCTATTTCCGGCGGTATGGAACCGCTCAGGCCGGAACAACCTACCAGATTAAGATCGGTGAGATTAACCAGTTGTCCAATAGATGCAGGAATGGATCCGGTGAGTCCGGTCATGCTTCCCAGAGACAGTCTTTCCAGCCGGGTTAACTCTCCAATCCATTCAGGGATAGGTCCGTTTACCTGTGGATTGGATCCAATATTCAGACGTCGGAGCAGTTTCAGATTCCGTACGCTTTCCGGGAATGGTCCCGTAAATGAATTGCTGCCCAGAGAAAGAGCAACCAAGTCCGTAAGTTCCCCGATACAGTCCGGTATGATTCCCTGTTGGGATATTACACCTGAGGCCAGGTTCAGCGAATCTACACGTCCTTGGGTATTGAGCCGTATACCCGTCCATGTATCTATGGGAGAGGCCAGGTCCCATTTGTCTTTTTGCCACGAAGATCCTCCGGTTTCGGTGAAAAAACGAACCAATACAAGGCTGTCGAGCATTCTTGGATTAACTACGTAACCTTCCTGGTTTACCGGAATAAGCCTGGATATACCCAGACCGGCATTGCCCAGGCTTATGACAGCCGTTCTGGGCTGACTGGTGCTGTTTTCAGAGGCAGATACCAGGAGCACACCGTTTCCGTCACCCGAAGCAGGAGAAACCTGGCACCATTGGGCATCGGACGAAGCTTCCCATGCAAAATTGCATACTATATCCAGTGTGTATACTTCCTGTGACCAGGATGCTTCTATTTGTTGCGGACTAACGGTAAGAACCGGAGCAATACCCGGCTGTGTTACGGTAACCACAACTGAAAGGTTTTCTTCCCCGACTACAGTAAAAACACCCGAACGTACCGAGGCCACCTGATTGTTGGGTTCAGTGGTCAGCCGAACGGTAGTGCTGCCTTTTCCGGAAAGCGGGGATAAACTGAACCCTTCGGGGTTGTCAATATGCCACGAAGTATTGGTAAAAATATTGAAATCCACATAGCCGCCGGATTGAGGAATGTTGATGACCGGCGAGGCAAGAGATAACTCAGCCCCGGGCTGATTCTCACGACATCCGGAGATCATGCTCAGAGAAATGAACAGGATGAACAGGTATTTCAGGTAAGAATCGTGTTTCATCGCATGCAAAAGTAAGTATAATTTCCGTTAAGCATAATTAAAAAAATGTCTTACTTTTACATTTGAATAATTGAAACGAAGAGAAAGTGAGAAATTACCCTGTCTGTTTTTTTATATTATTTCTTTTTCTTTCTTTTTCACTGAAAACCGGGGCGCAGGAAGTTCCGAAAGTGACTGTGGCCGGCGTTGTGAAAGATGCCGATTCGGGAGAGTCGATACCTTATGCCACGGTGGTGATTGAGGAGCTCGGGCTGTGGTATATATCTGAAGAAGGCGGGCAGTTTCATATTGGGAATGTGCCTGTTGGTTCTTATAGAATTCGTGTAGAAATTCTGGGTTACGAAACAAAACAGTTTCCTCTGAAGGTGCAGGGACCGGTGTCCGGTCTTATACTGTCGGTTTATGAAAGCAGTCTCCGTCTGCAGGAAGTAGTGGTGACAGCAGAAGAAGGAGGCCGTCTGAATTCTTCTTCCCGTATTGAAAAGCAGGCTCTGGAGCACGTTCAGCCTTCAAGTATTAAGGATGTGATGCAGCTTCTCCCGGGAAATATTACCGAGAATCCGACGTTAAACAGTGTCAATCAGCTCACCATCAGGGATATTTCCACCAATAGTGCTAATGCATTCGGTACTGCCCTTATACTGGACGGGGCCACTGTTTCCAATGACGCCAACTTGCAGGTCAGGAAGACTTCCTCGCTGAGTAGTAACGGGGAATCAACAGCCGGCACCGGTGTGGATGCTCGCCAGTTATCTACTGACAACATTGAATCGATAGAAGTTATCAGGGGGATCCCTTCTGTAGAGTATGGCGATCTTACTTCCGGGGCCGTTGTTGTGAAAACAAGAATGGGACTGACCCCGTGGCAGGTAAGATTGAAAGCAGATCCCAAACTGAAGCAGGTGAGCCTCAGCAAAGGTTTTTCACTCTCTTCCGGTGAAAAAAAACATTTTGGTAATCATCGGGGACGCGCCCGCAACCGGAATATGGCCCGCACCCATGTTGCAGGCGTGGTGAACCTCGATGCCGACTATGCCCTGTCCTATGCAGATATCCGTACACCGGCCGATGTCTATAGGCGCTTTAACCTGCAGCTGGGCTATTCCAATACCTTCAGAAAGAAACTTGTATTTAACGCCAAAGTACGTGCTAACTATTCAGATGCCAGCAATGCCACCGACCCTGACAATTTTCTGGAGAATATCTCGAGGGATACAGACAAGGGACTGGGCCTGTACTTCAACGGGAAATATATTATTAACAAACCATGGATCACAAACCTGGAATTTGTGGTGGCCGGCGATATCACCAAACAGTATTCACAGGAAAAAGCCTATAGAAGTTACGGTCGTGTGGCGCATTCCCTTGCCATGGAATCCGGTGAAAACCTCGGCTTTTTTACTCCTTTCCAATATTATTCCAATCTTGAAATATTCGGGTTACCCGTAAATCTTCAGAGCAAGCTGACTGCTAACCTGTTTGGCAGATACGGTCAGGTCAGCAATAAGGTGCTCCTTGGTGTTGAGTGGACGTCAAAGGGAAATAAAGGAGAAGGCAAGGTCTTCGACCCGTATCTTTCGCCCGATGCCTCTTCTTCTTCCACCTTCAGGGAACGTTCCTATAAGGACATTCCTTTTCTCCACCGGTACACAGCTTTTGTTGAGGACAAAATGGCTGTACCCATAAAAGGGAAAGTGCTTGAAATTCAGGCCGGGATTCGCGTGAACGGGATTGTTCCCCACGAAAAATTCAGTATGGCCCGGTATTTTTCTGCGGAACCCAGGTTTAATGCCCGTTACCAGGTGATACACCGTCAGACCGGCTTCAAAGAACTCGCTGTACGGGCCGGCTGGGGCATCAATTACAAAATGCCTTCTATGGTCTATTTGTATCCCGACCCCACTTTCCTGGACGTGGTTTCCTTTTCGTACAATGATATAGATGACAACGGAGTGGGGACGGTTCTCTTTACGACTAAAAGGCTCGATAACGAGGTAAGAAACTCCCTTCTGGAGATGCAAAAAAGTGTAAACTTAGAAGCAGCGGCCGAATTTCGGATAGGAGACGTATGGGGCTCGCTGGTGTATTATAACGAGGACATGACCAACGGATACGGTTTCAGCACCCGGGTTATGCCCGTTGAATATAACCGTTACGGATACGTTTGGGAAAACGGGAGCCCCTCCCGTATATCCATACCGTCCGGCAAATTGCCCATGTACCGTGACGGATCTGTATATGTAGACGGTCAGGCGCTTCCTTATATTAATGACACCATTTTCCTTACGTATCAGAAGCCGGTAAATAACATTAAACAGAAAAAATGGGGTATAGAATACACTCTGAATTTTCCCGAGATCAAAGCTATTAATACTTCGGTATCCGTCAACGGAGCCTATATGAATGTCAAAACACAGGATGAATCGGAGGGGGCTATCCTGGTAGGTACACAGGTTGCGGGCAGGCCTTACCGTTATGCAGGAGTCTATGCCGCCGGGGACAAGACCTCTTCCGGCGACAGGAAAGAGCGACTCAACACAAACATTCGTTTTATTACCCATATTCCGAGGGTAGGGATGGTTGTTACCGTGACTGCCCAGATGATCTTTATGGACCGGACCACGTATGTATGCGAATTGAACGATCAGGTACAAACCTATTAT
>Ga0116172_10000300_pt1 | contig 52332 bp, 49 predicted proteins | sample AD_UKC083_MetaG_FD_89799 | JGI IMG/M metagenome (GOLD analysis project Ga0116172, IMG submission 89799) | Active sludge microbial communities of municipal wastewater-treating anaerobic digesters from USA - AD_UKC083_MetaG | ecosystem: Engineered > Bioreactor > Anaerobic > Digestate | place: USA... | reverse complement strand
GGCACCATAAGGCGCGATTACGGCGAGAACAACCGCCGTAACGCGGTGCACGGCTCGGACAGCCCCAAAAGCGCCGAGAGGGAGATAGCCTTTTTCTTCGGGCCCGAGGAGGTCTTCGACCGCTGGTAGGCCGGGCTCAACGGCCGGGAAAGAGGAGGCGCCACAGGCTCTTCAGGCGAAAGTTAAGCAGGTTTGCGGCAAAGCCGATGCGCGTTCCGTAGCCAATGGTTACAAGCGACAATGCGAGCGTAACGAGCGAGATGGAAACCGCCACCCAGTGACGGTACAGGCGCTTCTGCACGTCCTCGGCATAGGCCATTACCGGCGAAAGCTCGCGCCGCGCGCCTATTACGAAGCTTACGCCTGCGGCGGGCGTCCAGTAGTATTTTTTAACGCCCTCCTCCACGCGGAAGTACCTGGCGCGCGCGCTCAGGTAGTGCGTTCCGTCCTCAAGCCCTTCGAGAATTACGCTTTCGCCCTTTTGGTTCACCCGCGCCGGCGCGCGTTCCGGCTCCAATCCCCCTAAAAACGAAAAGCCGTCTACGAATTCCCTTTTTATGTTGCGGACCACCAGGCGCGCCTCGAATGAGCCCCGCTCGAAAGGGAGCCTCGAGTCGAAAGGCAGCACGATCTCCACGCGCGGCGCGGCCGGCGCGGCTACTCCCGCTTCCGGCGCGGCGCTCAGGCCCCTGGCGATTCGCTCGTACGCCTCGCGGTCGAGCGGGTCGGCCCTGTTTACGATTATCTCGTACACGCTAACGCGGCCCGGAGTGTTCGTTTTGTCCACGGCGGCCAGCGTGAAGAAGTAGCGCCCGTCCTCCAGGTTATCGAAGGCTGTTTCGAAGTCGTTGCTAAATGTGGCCGGACGCGCCGCGGTGTCGCGCGCGAGCGAATAGACGAAGCCCTTAAGGCGCACCTTGTCGCCCATGGTCCAGCGAAACCGGGCCGAGCGCAGTGGCGCGGCCTGCGATTCCGGGTGCGTCGGCGATACAATGAGCGGCCCGGCAAGCGGATTCTTGCTTACTTGCAGCGGGAAGTGCACCGTTCGGCTGTAGTTGCCGGCGCCGTCCACGGAGCGAATATGGAAATAGCTCACGCCGTCGTCCAGGTCGGGAATACGGTAGCTTCGAATGTTTCCCTCCAGGTTCTGCACGGCCGGAATGAAATCCGGCTCCTTGTTCACTATGACGGCGTAGCCCGCTATTCCCGATTCGTCGGCTGGCGGGACCCACTGCACGAGCGCGGTGGCCTCCCTGGACCAGGTGTTCTCCGGATGCGTTGGCGAGGTTACGGCCGGGGTGCTTACGTAAACGTCGGTATGGTTGACGGCAATCCTCCCGCCCTCCTCCCACATCGCCACCACGCGGGCGTCGGCGGACACCATGACGGGTTTGCGCGCGGGAACCTTCTGCGGCGAGAGGCGGTTTTCGGGCGAGAATGTCCGGTCGGCCGGCAGGTACTTCCGCGACATCACGCCGGGACGGACATCCCTGGCGTCGTACCACACCACGATAAGCTCGTCGCTGCGCCCCGGCATGATTCGCGGCGCGTAGCAGTTGGCGTTGGTGGAGGTAACGTCAATCGGGCGCTCCGACCAGGTCTTTCCATAGTCGCCGCCGCGCAGCATCCTGATGGCCCAGTTCTTGTCGTCGTTGTTCTGGTAAACACAATAGATGGTGTCCCTGTAAAAGGCTATAGCCGGAGCGGCGTCGTTTGCGGGGCTTGCGGTTATGCGGCGCGGGGAGCTCCAGCTTCGCCCGTAGTTCTCCGAGCGCGTAAAGTACAGGTCGTCGGAGAGCACCCCTCGAAAATCCCCCTTGCCCTGCCACACAACGAAAACGTAGGGCCCCTCGAAATGCACGGCCGGAAAAAACGCCCCGCGCAGGTCCCCCACCCTGGCAAGCACTTCCGGCTCGTCGAAGACGGCGCCGTCGGCGCTTTCGGCGTGGAACAGCGTAAAGACGCCCTGCCTCTGGCCATGGTAGAAGAGGTGCAGCCTGCCCCGGTCATCGTAGAAAAACATCGGCAGAAGTTCCGTTTCCGACGGCAGGGATATTCGCGCCGGCGACGACCAGGTGGCCCCCATGTCGGTCGAAAGGGAGTAAAAGAGCCTGCTCCTGGAGTCTTCGGGCAGGATGTTCTGCCACACCACGGCCACGCTGCCGGACCCCGAGACCGCTATATACGGATAGTGGTCCATCCCCATTGCCACGTCGGCAACCGCCGCCGGGTCGAAGAAGGATTTTCCCCCGTCGAAGGAGAGCGCGGCGTAGATGCGGTGCGCGTTTCTGTCCGCGCCCTCGAAAACGGCCGCAATAAATCTGCCGCGCGACGACATTTGTATATTGCGCGTCTCCATGCCCACGGGGCTAATAAAAAAGGCCCTCTCCCAGCCCACGGGGAGTGTAGTAACCCTTGTGCTCACCGTCACCACCACCGTAACGGCGGCGGCCACCAAAAGACCCGCAAGCGACCACAGGGCCTGCCGCACATAGGGGTAGCGAAGATGCAGGCCGAAGAGGCCCGAAACGATATGGTTCATAGGAATTTTCGTAACTTCCGCATGTTGACGACGCTATAGTATTAATCGGCATTACGCCCGATTCGAAGCGCCGTAAAATGGCGCCTCTCTCCATTAAAATAGCGGTTTGGAATCCACTCAGCCAGCAAAAAAAGTCCCGGGCGCGCATAATTTAATTGCAAGAGGCCCCCTGGGACCCTACCATGCGGGAGCGGCTTCAATGCGGCGCCGGGAGCATGGATACCGCTCATCGACAGCCATGAATACGCTTTCCAGCTACGACATTACAGTCCTCTTTATGGGCATTGCCCTAATGCTGGGCTTGGGCAGGCTTTTAGGCGAGCTATTCAGGCGCCTGCGCCTGCCGCCTGTGGCGGGCGAGATCCTAGCGGGCATAATCATTGGGCCAAGCCTGTTGGGGCGCCTCTCGCCCGGTTTCTTCCAGTGGATATTCCCGGCCGCAACGCGCGGCTCGACGGCCATGGAGGCCATCGTTTACATGGGGGTGGTTTTCCTGCTTCTTGTCGCCGGGCTCGAGGTCGATCTCTCCTCGGTCCTCAAACAGGGTAAAACCGTTTTCACCATGAGCGCTTTCAACATCGCGCTGCCCTTCGCCTTCGGGTTTTCTTTCGCCTTCTTCGCCCCGGGTTTTTTCGGAGGCCAAAGCGACCTCGTCCTCGCCCTGTTCGTTGGCGTGGCCCTCTCCATAACGGCCCTTCCCATCATCGCCAAGATCCTCATGGATATGCGCCTTTTCCATACGGACTTCGGTATGCTGGTGCTCGCCTCGGCCATGGTAAACGACCTCTTCGGATGGATCGTGTTCTCGGTCATTGTGCAGCTCGCATCCACCGGGGCCCTCCAGGCCGCGGCGGTCGCCAGGACCGCCGCGCTAAGCGTGCTCGCCGCCGTCGCCATACTCACGGCGGTGCGCGCGCTCATAAATCAGGCGCTCCCCTGGATAGAGCGCCGCACCGAGTGGCCCGGCGGCGTCATCGCCTTCGTAGTCTCGATCGCGCTTGTATGCTCGGCCGTTACCGAGGCGATAGGCATACACGCCATCCTCGGCGCCTTTCTGGCTGGTATAGCCATAGGCGACTCGCCGCACCTGCGCGCGCACACAAGGGACATCATAAACCAGTTCATCAACAATATCTTCGCCCCCATCTTCTTCGTCTCCATAGGGCTTCGCGTGGACTTCATCGGCAACTTCGACCCGGCCCTCACCCTGGCCCTCACGGCTCTCGCCTTCGGCGGCAAGTTCGCCGGCTCGCTTATCGGCGGCCGCCTGTCGGGGCTCCCCGTACGCCAGTCGCTGCTTACGGGATCGGCCATGAGCGCGCTGGGCGTCATGGGGATCATCATAGGGCTCACGGCGCTTCGCTACGGCATAATAGAGGAAAGCGCCTATGTATCGATCGTGGTGATGGCGCTCGCCACGTCACTGCTCAGCGGCCCGCTTATACGGGCGTTCCTGCCGGCGGAAGCCGGGGGCCCGCTAACACGGCTAATAGACGCGAGCTCGTTCCTGCCGCGCCTGGCCGCCGCCACACCGGGTGCGGCCATCCGCGAGCTTGCCGCAGCCGCTGCGCTCAAAACCGGTCTGGACTCCGCGCTTATAGCAGGGCGCGCCCTGGAACGCGAGTCAATTATGAGCACCGGCCTCGACGGCGGCATAGCTGTGCCCCACGCCCGCATGGCGGAGATCGGCGCGCCGAGCCTAACCGCCGGCCTCTCCCCCGACGGAATCGATTTCGACGCCCCGGACGGAGGGAGGGCGCACATCGTATTTCTCATCCTGACGCCCGCCGCCGACCCGGATTCGCAGATAGCGGTCCTCGCCGAGATATCGCGCGTCTTCGCCGATGAATCCATAAAAAGGCTTGCCCTGCGCGCGGCCGATCATATAGAATTCATCCGGATAATCGAAACCGCCCGCGCTCAAGAAAAACGCGAATAATGGAAGGGGAACATCCGGGATGGAACTCAAAGACGTAATACGGCAGGACGCCGACAGGCTCTTCATACTCGACCACGACTGCTACGTCATCTTTACCGGCGACACCGTCGAGGACGAAAAACCGTTCATACGCATAGGAAACTGGATCAACCTCCCGGTCGAAATCATTCCGCTCATCGAGAATATCATCGTCACCGACCGGCTCGCCGGAAACCCCTCGCACGAGCAGTTCAACATCGACGTAAACTATCTTCCCACCAACCGCTACATAGGCAGCAGGATGATGGTGAAGCGCTACCTGGATTTCCAGAAGACCTTCGGACTGAACCTTACCAACGTGTCGGTCGTCGAGATCGAAAAGGACATACCGGAAATCTCGAGGGAAAAAATCATCTCCGACAGGGACTCCTTCATAGGCGTCTTCTACACCAACGGGGACTTCCAGGTGACCCACAACAGGCGCTCGCTTTTCAGCCTAAAGGGGCCGGAAGGCGGATATTTCGACGAACTCAGGGTTATGGACACCATCTCGGAGTCGTCGCGCGAATCGTCGCGCTACGCCGGAAGCGGCTTCATAGTATTGAGCAATAATCCCATCTTCTATAAAAATCGCTACTTCACCCTGTACCATTTCCCCCGCGCCTGCTGCGGGGATTTCGCCCGGCTGGAGATAGACCCTGGCCAAGTGCGCGAGCTCATACTGCCCTCGTCCAACTTGATAAACATCACCCGACTGGTCCGCTGGAAGCACCACTCTCACGGCAGGCTAAAGATCTTCTCGGACCGCAAGGACGATATAGACCTGCTCCAAAGGCTCTTCGCCGGGGCATCCATAATCCGGAAGGACTTCGGCGGCTTCAGTTTCGACTCGGGCGACGGCCTTGCAGCGCGCAACTATCCGGGCTCCTACAACGTGCGCGTGCTCTATAAGAAAACCAAACCAGCCCTCGAGGACATCGCCGTCGGCTATATCAAGGGCTTCGAGGGCGTGCAAACGGTCGTAAAGGACGATCTCGACATAATACTGGTAAGCTATCCCGTATACGAGGAGACCAACCTGGTCTTTAAATCCACCGACACGCCGATCGTCCTCATCCCCGGGCCGGGTCGCCCGCCGGTTCGCTCCTCCGCCGGCGGACCGATTATGGCGATGCCGGGCATTCAGTACGAGCTTTGCAAGTACGGCGAGGCGGCCGAGATGGTCGCCGACATAAAGCGCCAGCTTGGCGCGAACGAGACGGCGGATATAATGGCGACAGGCGAGATCGACGCAATCGCCGCGCGCTTTCCGGAAGCCGGGAATGACGCGCCATCCAAATTCGAGTCGGTCCGCGAGACCATGAACATGCTGGCCCTCCTGAAGCTGCGCCACGACACCACCACCGACCGAAAGCTCGCCGCCGCGCTGTGGAAGCTTATCGCCTCCAGGCGCGGCGCGGCCGATCCCGCGTCCATACCCTCAGACAACGCGCCGCGCTTCAGGATATGCCTGGCGCTCTGCGACGGCTCCCTCTACGAGTACATGGAAAAACTGTCGGACGCTCCCCCATCCTTTGCGGTGCTCGACGAGGCGCCGGAAGACGATACCATGGCGCTCGAAAGGATAAACGATCCCGAGCTACACCGCCATTACGAAACCATCATCGAGGACCGGCGCAGGCTCCGCGAGCTGCTTGGCCTTTTCGCCGGAAGGACAAAGGACGAGGCGCGCATGCGCGAGCTTCGCGCGGCCATTGCCGAGAAAAAGAGGCGCTACGAGTACGAATCCATTGAAGACCTAGGCCTATCGGAGGGAAGGCCCCATAGGGCCCGAATGGCGGCCTATTTGCGAAAGGCGCTCGTACCGCTTGGAATACTCGTTCTTCTGGCGCTGGCGGCGCTCGCCTGGCGTTACGGCGCGCCGCTTCTCGAGGAGCGCCGCATGGCGGCAGTCGAGGAGGAGCGCGCCAGGCGCGAGGCCGAGGAGAGGCGTGTGCGCGAGGGGCTCATCGAAAAATACGGAATATCGGTAAGCGATCACGATATTTTCGCCTATGTCAACCGGGTCGCGGTTAAAAACGGCTACGCACCCATCCCCTTTGCCTCCATGAAAACGCGAAATCCCAACTGGATCTATCCGGGCAACGTCTTCGTAATGCCCGACGGCGAACGCGTGGAGGTAAGGGAGGGCGACACCCTGTGGGGGATCTCGCACACCCGGCTTCAGGACCGCGCCATCGAGTTTCACCGGACCCTCGAGGGGATAGAAAAGGCGGCCGCAGGCGGGACCGATATAGCGCCCCTTGTGGCAAAGGCGCGCGATCTGGCCCCTGGCGGCGCTTACGAACGCAAACTCGAGGCCCTTCTGGGCAGGGTCGGGAAATAGGTCCTGTTATGGGCCCTCCGGAAAAGACCAATTTTTACGTCGAGCCGGTCGAGATCGAAATCTATTTAAAAAAGTCCGGCAAGGTCCGAACAATCATAAAGGACATGTATGTGGAGCTTATAGAGGTCGAGCCCCATAACGAGCACAGCGTCAGGATATTCCAGCACTTCCGTGAGATCGAAAGCCCCATCGACCTCATCGAGATAATGAATATCTTTCCCGAATATATAAAGCCCATCTACGAATCCTATTATCAGCACATGGACCTTTTCGAAAAGCTCAGCATGCATATCCAGTCGGCGGCCGGAGGCAGCATCGATTCGCTGCGCCTTAGCCTTTATTTCATCGAGCTTTTAATTAAATACGAGCCCACTGTCGCGGCTATCGATTATATAGGCGATTTCCAGACCTACAATCTCAACCACCTGATCAGGAAACTCAACACGCTCAACGAAAGTTTCCTTCTGGAGGACTCCACAGTGGCCTATCTCATCAAACGGCGCAACAAGGCGTGGGAGGGAAGGACGCGTGACCGCGAGTTCGACAAGCTCGTAGAGCTGTGGCAGTATAATATCAAGGAGAAGCTTTTATAGGGGGACGAAACCATGCCGGGTATTTCACGCCGCAAAGATATTATCAGGCTGGTCTATCATCCGATCTACCTTACGCCCTACAGCACCGCCGACTGCGAGTCACCCGAGCGCGTCCGCGGCATCATGTCGGACCTCTCGTCGAGGTACGAGGTCGTGGAGCCCGAGCCCTGCTCGGAGGAGGACATACTCCGTTGCCACACCCACTCGCTCCTGGCCCAGGAGAAAAACAGCCCCGTCCGCTACGAGACGGCCCGCATGGCGGCCGGGGGCGCGATCCGCGCGGCGCGCGAGGCGCTGGATGGGTACGTGGCCTTCGGGGTAATAAGGCCGCCGGGACATCACGCGAACCCCGACCATAACTGGGGTTTCTGCTTTTTCAACAACATGGGAGTCGCCGTCCGTAAACTCCTGCACGAGGGGCTGGTAGACTCGGCGGTGATACTCGACATAGACCTGCACTTCGGCGACGGCACGGAGGCCATCTTCAGGCCGTATCGAAACGTCCACGTGCTCAACATACAGTCGTCCCAGCAGGGCGAATTCCTTCGGGAAACGCGCGCCGCGCTCGATGCCGTGGAGAGCGCCGGCATCATAGGCATCTCGGCCGGATTCGACCAGTACGAGCACGACTGGGGGGGAAATCTCTCGACCGACAACTACCGGAGCATCGGCCGGATCGCCGGGGCATTCGCCAGAGAAAAGGCCGAAGGAAGGATATTCGGCATACTGGAGGGCGGCTATTACGTCCCGGACCTCGGCAAAAACCTCGAGGCATTGCTTGGCGGCATCATCGAGGGGCGTTCGGGCGCGGATTAAATGTCAAAGCTTGCGCGCTCGCGCGCCGCGTCTATCTTCAGCGGTAGATTCTTTTCGACCATCTTGCCCCGGTAGTGCTCCACCAGCCGGTCGAGTTGTGCGTCGGTGCGAAGCGGCTCGTGGTGAAAGAAGAACAGGCGCTTCACCCCGGCCTTAAGCGCCAGATTGACGACATGGTGCGTGTGGCTGTGGCCCCATCCCCTGTGGCTTCCATATTCCGCCGGCACGTACTGCGAGTCCGCCACCAGCGTGTCAGCCCCGCGCACGAAATCCACCAGGCGCTCGTTCATCTGCCGCGCCACCGCGTCGGTTTCGGAATCGCCGTCGTCAAACACGTTGTAGTAGGGCTCGTTGTCCCCCAGATAGATAAACACCCGGTCTTTATAGCTTACACGATATCCCAGGCAGGTGACGGGATGGTTGAGCATCTGCGTCCTGACGGTGTAGTTGCCTATCCGTATCTCCTCCTCCTTGAGCTCCCTGAAACGCAGGTCCGCCGAGAGCTCCGCGGTCCGTACTGGGAAATACGAGTATTTCATCTGGCCGGCGATAACGTCCTCCATCGTAAGCTCGAATGTGGAGGGCCCGTAGACCGTCACCCTGTTTCCTGGAATGTAGATGGGCGTAAAGAAGGGGAAGCCGTTTATGTGGTCCCAATGCGGGTGCGAGATCATTATATTGATCTCGTGCTTCTTCGAGAGGTCCAGGGAATCGCCGAGCACCCGTAGCCCCGTGCCGGCGTCGAAGACGATCCAGTCCCCCTCGTCGGAACGGATGTCGAGACACGCGGTGTTGCCCCCGTATTTCACAGTGGTCGGTCCGGGGACCGGAATGGAGCCTCTAACCCCCCAGAATGTCAGCTTCCAGTCGCCCATGGCCTACTTTAGGAAGAGCACAGCCTTCTCGATCTCGTTGTTGATGGTCGAGAGCGCGGCGAATACCCCCTCCTCGTCGAGGCCAAGCGCCGCCCACACCTCCTCCGGCACCGGCTCGACGCGGTAATTGCCGCTAAAACCGATCTCCAGCGACTTCACGAAGGTGTCCGCGACGCACACGCTCATGGAAAATATCGCCGACGAGCCTTCCAGCACCGGCTGGTGGTGCCGGCCCACGGAATAGAGCAGGCTGTTGGCAAAACGCCACTTTTTCCCAATGGCTATTCCGATCTCCTCGTGCGTAAGGCCGAATATGCGCCGCTCGATGTCGATGATGGGCTCCTCGCGCCGGGAGGCCTCCTCCAGGACCCTGTTCATCTCCTCCGGGAAGAAGTTGTTGATGAGCACCTTGCCGATGTCGTGGATCAGTCCGGCGATAAAGTACTCCTCCAGAAGCTTCTGGTCTACGTTCATCCTGCGCGCTATGAGCTTGGTGGCCACGGCCACGCCCAGCGAGTGCTTCCAGAAGTCCTGGCCGTTAAGGGAGGTGTTGCCCTTAAGGTTCACCTTGCCTAAAAAGGCGGAAGAGAGCGCCACATTCTTTATGGTGTTGAGCCCCAGCATCACGACGGCCTGCTTAAGCGACTTTATCTCCTGCGGCAGTCCAAAATAGGCGGAGTTCACCATCCGGATGACCTTGGCTGTCAGAACCGGGTCGAGCTGGATGACGTCGGTGAGGTCCTGGGCCGAGGACTTAACGTTGTTGGCCACCTCGGTGATCTTGTGGATGACCGGGGAGAGCGTTGGCATCTGGTCGATCGATTCCTTGACCTTGTCGATAACGCTTTTCATAATCAGTAAAAATACCAATAAATGATGTCGATGGCAATTACAAGCCAGAAGAACGCGGTAAATCCAGCCAGTGCGTACCACGCCAGTTTTTTACAATCCATTGATTTTCCTGTTGGCGGGAATATGTCCGGTCACTCTTTAAGAACGACTTTTCCGCGCAGGACACGGAAGATCATAATCTCTCCGCCGCGCTCCACCTCCAGGGTGACCAGGGAGCCGGGTTTTCCGCGGAGCAGGTTTTTGACGATATAGTCGTAACGCATGCCCTTCAGTGCATGGCCGTCAACGCTCAGGATCACATCGCCGGGCTGCAGCCCGGCCATATCGCCCGTACCGCCCTTGTACACCGAAACTATGACGTAGGGATTGTCCTTCCCGACCTTTCCGTCTCCCGACGGAACCTCTATCCCGAGGCCCCCAAACTCCTCCTTCGAGCAAGCGATAATGACGACCACGCAAAGCGATAAGACCGCAGCCATCGAGCAGCTTCTCACCACGCGCCCTGCAAACATATGCCTACCCCCGGATCGTGTACTCGCGGTAACGCCGCCGGGCAACCGGCGTCATTGGAGGGATTATCGCATCGATACCAATAAATGCAAGAATTATTTGCCGGTCGACGGACTTAAGGCCCGCCCTTTATCTGACGAATCATCTCGATTAACATCGCCGCGTGCTCCGAGAGGATATCGACCGCTTTAGCCGGGCTCCCCGCTCCGTCCAGTGCGATGTACAGGGCGGCGATGGCCTTTCGAAGGTTGCGGTCGGCCTCGGCGATCTTGTCCGGCGCGTCCGCAGGGGCGGCATCGCCGCCGCGCACCCCTTCGAGCGCCCTTCGGTGCACCTTGCGCAGGAGTTCTTTGGGGTCTTCCATGGGGATGGTGGCCGCGGGCTAACGTGGGACCGTTCGGCATCTCTGTGCCTCTATGGTCCGCCGTTCATTTCTTGCCTTCGACGCGCTCCTCTCCGTCATGATGGGCGGCGTCTTTCCCTTCGGCCGCCTTTCCGTCTCCGGGCTTCGCCTTCTCCCCGGGGCCGCTTTTCTCCACGTAATCCTCGACCTTTATGGAGCCGGAGAAGCTTGCAAGCGCCGACTCCTTCGAATAGCGGACGTAATTATCGGTGTGATGCGGCAGAAACCCCCTGTAATCCACTCCGTCCGGGGAACCGGAACCCTCGGCCGAAAGCATCTCCAGCATGGCCTTAATAATCTTGAAATTGAAGTCGTCCACGTATTCGCGGATGGTATCCTCCGCCTTTTCGAACTCGCGATTGAGTATGTACTGGGCCACGGTCTTTTCGGCCCGAAAGCGCACCCTGCGTTCGGTCTTCTTCTCGAAGGACCCCGCCTCGGCGTCGGCTTCGCCCTTTGTCTTTTCAGCGGAGGCATCCGCCGGGGTGGACTCGTAATAATCCCGGTTCAGTTCGTTCAAAAAAGCGTCCCCATTCTTCGCCAGGAACCTGCTATAGAATGGATTGCCCGCCTCTCGCTCCATCTCGAAGAGATGGTTGAATATCTTCGTTTTCATCTCGTCCGACCGGCTCTCATAAAGGGCCAGGAAGGCGTAGCGCTTGGCCCTTCGCGACATCTTGACGGTGTCGATATACTTGTAGATTTTATACGAGTAGAGCTTTGGGTTCGACGCCATGCCGATGGTGTAGTAGTTAAAGCCCACGGCCCTGTCGCGGTATCCGAGTGTCAGGTAGAGCTTGGCCCTGGAGTTTTTGGACCTGATGATCTCCGGTGCGAGGCTGTCGAGTATGTCCTTGGCCCCTTCCAGGTAGATATCCCTTGCCATATCCGCAAAAAGGCCCGCATTGACGCCCTCGGAAAGATACAGCCGCTTGAACGCGGCCTTGTAGTCGGACTGTAGAAAAGCGACCTCCGCGTTGAAATGATGGCGGTAGATCTCCCTGAAACGCTCCCTTTGCTCATCGCCGAAGTTGGTCACGCACACATCCATAAAATCGATAAAGCCCTTGTTTTCATTGAGCACCCGCTCGGTGGTCGTCTGGTCGGAATATGCGGCCGCCGGGGCGGCCGGGAACACCGTAACGGAGATGGCAAGGGCGACGCGTAGACAGAGCCCGATGCCGGAATTATTTTTAATCAACATTTCGCCGCACCCTGATCGTTGGAGTTACCGCCATACCATGCCTTCGAAATTGTCCCGCCCCGGCCAAGGCCGTCGCCGTCGACCGATACGCGACAGATCGAAAGGGGCCCGCCGCTCACTGCTCGACGAGCTCGATCTCGTTCGTCGCGACCACCTTTCCGTCCAGCGAGGCTTTTATACGGTACCTGCCCGGCCGTTTGAAATAAACCGCGGGCACATAGGCGCCGAGCTCTTCGAAGTTCTTGTCGATCTCGAAGCTTATCTGCTTGTACCGCTTGAAGTCGTTGTTCTCGAAATACTCGATCTCCATCGAGAACATATTGGAATCGAGGTCTTCGAAGTTTCGTTTAATGAAAAAGTGCACCTTCTCCCCGACGGTGTACCGTGTCACCTGCCTGGCATCGGTAGACGCTATCTCCTGGTTCGAGAGGATAAAGACGGCCTTGCCGTAACGCGTGGTGATAAAGATGAGATAGAAAACGACCACGAAAATCAACGCTACAAGCGCCACCTTCGCCACAAGCTTAATGGAGCCCGTCTTGCCGTTGTTATCAACGTTAACGCCCTGCTCTTCCATATCCATCCCCCCGCCTCAGCGGTCAGAATTTTCCATTGTATTCATTATCATTTTCGGCCGAAAATCGGGCGCCCAACAGATCATTTTTCCCCGCCCTGTTATGATAATGGGGCATGGCCCGAAAAAAGTCAACCAGCACACGCCCCCAACGGCGAAATCCGGCCGCCGGAGGCCTTTCATCCGCTCCCGGCCATACGCGGCCGTCACGCCGCATTCCTTTTGCGGGCCGGCATACACGCCTTAAATCGCGCATCGCGCCCATTGACAATCGAGGGCCGTAAAAATAAAATAATTCTATTGACAAAGACGCAATTAATGCGTAGAATGCGGCGCGGTTTGAGTTTCCGGAAATCCATATATAATAAACAGGATTGCGCATTCGATAAGTGGCGCAAAACGCCGCCCGGAAAATAACGACATCCCGGGGATCCGGTTTCGCCGTATCGCCGGTTTCCGATTCACTTTAACGTGTGTGGAACAGGGAAATGGCTGAAAACAGAACCCAGGGTGAATTCCTCGAAGGCGGAAGCTACCTTGTAGTAAAAGGCCGGTTTAAGTCGCAATCGCTTAACCTCTATGGAATCTTTTTTGTCGTCTTCGACACCGAAGGCTCCATAGAAAACCAGAACATCATCGTATCGACCTTCTCCAACGCCTTCGAACTCGAGCCCCACGTCGGCTGGGAGCGCTACGAGGAGAACATCATGGAGCTCAAGTGGAAGGGCAACTTCAACTCCAGCATGAGCTCCTCGCTGATTGACCAGCTCAAGGCGGTCGCCACACAGCCCAATCTCAATTCGCAGCTTTACGAATCCGCCTCCGGTTACGATTACGATCGCGTCGAGATATTCTTCTCCGACATGCTCTACCGCATAGTTCACGACAAAAACCTGATACTCGAGATAGGCATACAGGAAGTAACGGAGGAGGAGTTCAAGGCGGCCCGCGAGAGACGCCAGCAGGCGGTGGAGACCCCGGCCGCACAGGCGGCGAAGAAGGGTTACAACGTCGAGGACGGCTCGGTCATCCTGCCGCTTCAGCCCATACTGGCCCCGGTAAAGGGCAAACCCCTGTACGAGCTTAAAATCGGCGACCGGATAATGGCCAAGATCGTCGCCAACTCGGAGCGCGAAAAATACTTCATAGAAATATTGAACCTCAGGGTGGAAGACCACGTCCGGCCGGTGCCCTGCGAGGTTATCGACATCAAGGCGAGCAGTAAAAACGATCCCATAGAAATACTCTCCCAGATCGCGCCCGGCATCTACGGTAAAATGGTGGAAGACGAACGGCAGGTCAAGCTGCGTATGTACGACCCCATGGTGGACGGCCCCATCAGCAAAAAGACCATTCCCGTCAGAAATCCCCTGAAGGAGCAGCCCACAAACGCCGCCCCGGAGGGGGGGGTGTCCCGGATGACCTACTTTATAATGGGGCTTTTCGCGCTGCTTTTGGTAATCTTCATAATCCTTATTTACCTCAGTTTCTGATTACCGAACAGTGGGAGTTCCGACCCCCGGGCCGTTTAGAGTGGCTTGCATCCTCTCCGGGGGACGCGTCTACTTTGGGAAGCAGGCGGGAGAAAAGACCGGTTAACCTGGTCCGCCATTTCCGGGGCTAATAAACCACCTTCCTTTGTGCCGATACATATATCGGAAGCGCATACAGGAGGTGGGTTATGTTCTACATACTTCTTCGCCTGCTGTACGAGGAGATGGAGAGCGGGATGATTTCGCCGCGGGAATATCGTTCGGCCGTGGAGAAGGTCGCCATGATCCACGGCTTCAGGAGAAACGGAATACGGTAGATGAGCAGAGACAGGGAATACATACTGAAGCTCGCCGCCGAAAACCGGGTGAAATTCATCCGCTTGTGGTTTTCGGACATCCTGGGCTTTCTTAAAAGCTTCGCCATAACCATTGACGAGCTCGAGGACGCCCTTGTCCAGGGGGTGCGTTTCGACGGCTCCACCCTCCAGGGGGCCATCCGCCGGGACGAGTCCGAGATGATAGCCCTTCCCGACACCTCGACCTTTCAGGTGCTTCCGTGGCGTCCCCGGGAGGACTCGGTGGCCCGCATGTTCTGCGACATATACCGCAACGACATGACCCCCTACGAGGGGGACTCGCGCTACGTGCTCAAAAGGATGCTGCGCAGGGCGTCCGATGAGGGCTATTCGTTTTATACCGGTCCGGAGATAGAGTTCTTTTTCTTTAAAAACTCATCGTCTCCGGAGATCCTCGACCGCGGCGGATATTACGACCTAACCCCGCTCGACATGGCATCGGACTACCGACGGCAGACGGTCCTAACCCTCGAGAAGATGGGCATAGGGGTCATATCCTCTCACCATGAGGGGGCCCACAGCCAGCACGAGATCGACCTTAGGCACGAGAACGCGCTTACAATGGCCGATAACATCATGACCTTCAGGCTAATCGTCAAGGAGATCGGCCAGTCCAACGGCATTTACGCCTCTTTTATGCCCAAACCCCTGGCCGGGCAGAACGGTTCGGGCATGCACATCCACCAGTCCCTTTTCCTCGACGAGGAGAACATCTTCTTCGATTACACCGATGAATCGCGTCTCTCCGTTGAGGGCAGGCGCTATATAGCGGGGCTACTCCGACACTCGAGGGAGTTTTTCGCAATCACCAACCAGTGGATAAATTCCTACAAGCGACTTTTATACGGCTTCGAGGCGCCCACGCACATTTCGTGGAGCACCCGATGCGACACCTCTCTCATACGCGTACCCGAGTGCAACCCCGACAAGCCCGGCGCCATGCGCGTGGAGCTTCGCAACCCGGACCCCGCGTGCAATCCATATCTCGTTTTCGCCGCGGTGCTCGCAAGCGGCCTTAAAGGAATAAGCGAGCGCTACGAACTGCCCCCTCCGCTCGACCCGGACCGAAAGCTGGCCAGCCGGGCGGATTTCCAGAAGATGGGGCTTGAGCCTCTGCCCACAAATCTCGGCGAGGCGCTTGTCGACCTCGGAAAAAGCGCCCTGATGCGGGACGCGCTGGGAGACCGGCTCGTCGACAACTTTATAGAAAACAAGATGTTCGAGATCGACCGCTTCAACTCCCACATCACCGATTACGAAATAAGCGAATACCTGCCCATACTCTAAGGGCCGTGCGGCCATCCATGAAACGACCGCGCATAGCGCTCATCGGCTGCGGAAGGATCGGGTTTCTGCTCGAATCCGACCCTCTCCGCCATAAACCATGCACTCATTATGGCGGGGCATTATCGGCCGGCCTTGCGGTTACTCACGCGTGCGACACCGATCCCGAAAGGCTGAACGCGTTCGTGCGCGCGTCGGGCATACCCCGCGAAAACGCCTTCACAAGCCACCAGGAGCTTATCGATTCGGCCCATCCCGAGCTCGTCATCGTCGCCACCTGGACCGAAACGCACGCGGAAATAGGCATAAGGGCCGCCCATGGCGGCGCGCGTGTGATCGTCTGCGAGAAACCCCTGGCCGCAAGCCTGAAAGACGCCGCAAGCCTCATCGCCGCCTGCAAGCGGCGCGGCGCCGGGCTCATCGTAAACCACGAGCGCAGATATGACCCGCGTTACGCCAGAATAAGGAGCATGATCGAAGAGGGCCTAATAGGACAGGTGCGAACCGTGCACGCCTCCATACTTACCGGCGGATTCCGGGCAGTTTCGCGCGCGGAGATGGGCGGCGGGCCCCTGCTGCACGACGGCACCCACATGATCGACATAATACGCTTTCTTTTCGGGGAGATCGCCTCGGTATCCGGCCGGTTCGACCGGGCGGGAAACCGCACGAGCGGTTTCGAGGACCGCGCGACGGCCTGGATCAGGACGCGCGGCGGGATCGATGTATTCCTCGAGGCCGGCGGCCCCAGGGATTACTTCGTCTTCGAGCTTTTAATCTCCGGCACGAAGGGAAAAATCGTCGCTGGGAACGGCTATCAGTCGCTCCACACAGCGAGGAGGTCCCGGTATTATACCGGCTTTAACGACCTGGCGGAGCGGCCGTTCCCGCGTTTCAGGCGCGACAACTACTTCACCATGGAATATCGCGAGGCCGCCAGAATGCTCGCCGGGGAGGACATACAGGCGACCTCGGGGGGCGAGGACGCCTACAGGGCTATCGAGGCTATCCACGCCATCTATCTTTCCTCCTCAAAAGGCGGAAAAATTGTTGAATTGCCGATCAAACCGGGTATAATCAGCATGAAAAAATTATTCGGAATCTGATCGCTCGCGAAAGGCGGAAAGTCAATATCGAACACGGGCTGACCGGCCGGACGCAGGGTCACGGCCGCGAGAGACCGAAATTCAAATACCCGGCTGGCGGGACATGGAAATAAAATCCGGAAAAATCGGCAAGGACGCCGTCGTACTCACCATCAAGGGAAGGTTCAATATCGAGCAGGTCGAGTCGTTCGAGACCGCGCTCGAAAAATGCGCCGGCAGCAAGTGGGTGATCCTGGACCTCTCCGCCATGAATTATATAGATTCCTCGGGGATCGGCTCCCTTATCAAGGCGGTCAATATCGCCAAAAACGAGAAGCGCGAGATAATCCTGCACAGCATCGATCCGGCCATCATGAACGTCTTCCGACTCGCGTACCTGGACAAGTTTTTCAGCATCCGGACGCGCGAGGAGCTTGCCAAGCTCTTTCCCGGCGCCCATTTCTGATTCCGGGCGCGCCGCTTCCTCCGGTCCCGCAAAGCTACAGGTAGCCGCCCTCCATGAGCTTTCGTTTAAGGACCCCCTCTCCCGCGTCCGCTTCACCGGTTTCCCGCCGCCCCATCATCCGCTCCACGTATTTGGCAAGTATATCGACTTCTATATTGACGCTGTCGCCGGCCTTCCGCTCCGGAAGGGTGGTTTTGGAAACGGTTTCGGGGATGATGTAGAGGCCGAAGCCGCCGGGCTCGAGCGAGACCACGGTTAGCGAAACCCCGTCCACGGCCACAGAGCCCTTCGGGACGATGTACCCGCCCATGGATTCGGATACCCGTATAACGATCTCCATCCCATCCGAGTCGCGGCGCACGGAGGAAATTACCCCGCGGCCGTCCACATGTCCCTGCACGATGTGCCCTCCGAATCTCCCGGACGCTGTCATCGCCCGTTCGAGGTTTACCCGCCTCCCCGGGCCGAACGAGCCCAGCGTGGTCGCCTGAAGCGTAACCCTCGAGCAGAAGAACGAAAACGACCCGCCGCCGATACGCGTCACAGTCTGGCAGGCGCCGTCTATCGAAATGGAATCGCCAACGGCGGTACCCTGAAGCACAACATCCGCGGAGACGGTCAGTGTGGCCCCCGTCCCGGAGGGCACGGTTTTTACGACGACACCCGTCTCTTCGATCAAACCCGTAAACACCTTAATCCCCCAGAAAAACCCTAAGCTTGGCCCATCAGCCGTTTCCGGCGTAGGCGGCGTAGAGAACATCGCCGTCCAGGCCGACGGTGGTTACATCCCTAAGACAAAGCGACTCGTCCACCGCCCCCACACCGGCACCGTTTGTAACCGGGACTCCGCCGCCGAAAACGCGCGGGGCGATGAAATAGAGCAACTGGTCGACCGCGCCCGCCTCGAAAAACGATGCCGCAAGGGCGCCTCCACCTTCGAGCAGCGCCATCACTATGCCACGCCGGTGCAGCAGGCGCAAGGCATTGTCCACAATTTCCGCCGGGCCCGCGCCCTCCACAAATTCCAGCCTTCCCGTTTCCTCGAGCTCTCGGAGATACTCCAGGTCGGCGCGCCGCCGCAAGCCTCTCCTCTCCTCCATCGATCCGATAAAGAGCACCCTGCCGTCGCCCATTATCTTAAGCTCGGGCGCAAGCCCGTCGGGAAGCCCGATCACCACGCGAAGCGGCGAGGCCGAGTCGTTAAACGCGTCCGATTCGAGGAGCAGCTTTATAAAATGATTGGCGTATCCTTCGATGCGCCGCCCGCCGGCCCCGAAGCGTCTTCGAACGTCCCTGGCGAACGAATTCATGCGGACAGTAAGCTCGGGATTGTCCTTTTCCAGCGTGCCTCTTCCTATGATGACGGCGTCGGCGATCGAACGAAGGCGGTGAACGACGTACCTGGACGCCTCGCCGGAGATCCAGCGGGAATCGCCAGTACGGGTCGCTATGCGCCCGTCGAGGGAGATGGCGGCCTTGTGAATTACGAAGGGCCTGCCGCTTAGAATAAATTTTTCGAAGGGGCGGATGAGGTCGCGCGCCTCGGAGGCCATCTCGTCCATCATAACGACCTCCACCCCCGCGCCCCGCAGGCACTCCACCCCCTTCCCGGCAACGCGCGGATTCGGATCGAGTATGGGGATTACGACGCGCCGAACACCCGAGGCGATGATCGCCTCCGTGCATGGAGGAGTCCTGCCGTGGTGGCAGCAGGGTTCCATCGTGACGTACATGTCACAGCCCTCCGCCGGAGCAACCGCCCCCTTGATGGCGCACACCTCGGCGTGGTCTCCGCCACAGGCGCGGGTTGCGCCCGTGGATACGACCTCTCCGTCGCGCACAAGGACCGCTCCGACCGAGGGGTTCGGGGAGGTGCCGCCCATGCCCGCGAACGCCAGCCTTAGAGCCTGCTCCATGTAAGCCCGGTCAATACCCCCCATAACCTATACCGTACCTGCGAAAGATCTCGTCCCGGTCGGCGTCGGGACGAAATTCATCGTATACCGTCTCGCGAATTCGCTCCCGGATGGAGCCGTTGTAGCGCAGGGCCTCCCTATACGCACCCACCATGCCGCCGCCGTAAAACACGGCCGCAGTCGCGCCGAAAACGATGCCCAGCGGCGCATTATCGGTGCGGAACGAAAAATAGGTCAAGGCGGAAAACACGCCCACGACGATAAACGCTATAACGCCGTTCTGAAGATTTCCGGCGTACGCGTAGCCGAGGCCCGGAACGGCCCCAAGGGCAAGCGCGGCCCTGGGCGAACGGAGATCGGAAAAACCGGCGCGTGCGTAATCGAGCAATTTGGCATGGGCATCGGGGTCAAAGCCTCCGCCGGGCTCCTCGGCCTCGGGAGGCGGCAATCCGGCGGCCTCGTCGGTTTGGCCAAGCAATACGAGGGACATGAAGGCCCTTCTGCACAGGGCCCCGCCCAGAAAAGGACCGCATGGCGCATCCGGCGAAATCCGGCTTATTTTTAACGCCCGCTCGTAATCGCCAAGCGCCATAGCGGAGTCCGCCGATAAAACGGCCGCCGCGCATCGGCCGGGCCCCGACTCAGGCAAGCCGGCATTTAAGACGGACTCGTACCGGCCTCCGCCGTACAATAGAAAGAGTTCGCTTACACGTAAAACGCCCGGATCGATATAGCCCGGATAGTAGCTGTTCAGGCGGGAAAGCTCGGTATGGGCCCGAAAATACTCGCCGCCCCGGGCGAGGCGGCGGGAAAAGCCGAGTATGTCTTCGGGGCCGAACCCTGCCGTGGGAGGCCCGGCCAAAGCCCCGGCCGAACAAAGAAGCGCAAAAAGCGCGACCGCACGCGCGGCGCACGGCATTCGGGACGGCCTCATCGCCCTCTCATTCGTTGCCCCGCGCCCTGTGCCACAATAGCACCACCGGAGAAGCGATGTAAATCGTGGAGTAGATGCCGGCCACAAGTCCCACCAGCATGACGAGCGCAAAGTCGCTTATCGTCCCCTCCCCGATCAAATACAGCGCCAGCACACAGAAGAAAGTCGTAATGGAGGTGATGAAAGTCCTCGAGAGGGTCTGGGTGATCGAGATATTGAGTATCTGCTTAAAAGCGCTTTTGGCGTGGATATTCAGGTTCTCTCGCACGCGGTCGAAGATGACGATGGTATCGTTGACCGAATAGCCGAAGATGGTGAGGATGGCCGCCACGATTGGAACGTTGATCTCGAGGCCGATATAGCCGCAGAAGAGAAACGCTATTATCACATCGTGCACAACGGCGATCATAACGCCAACGGAATATTTCAGTTCGAATCGAAACGCGAGGTACACACCCATAAGCACGATGGCGATAAGCATAAGCTTTACGGCGGACTTTCGCAAAAAATCCCCCACTGCCGGGCCAACCGTCTCGGTGGCGAGAATTTTTATACCGGCGAAGGTTTTGCCGAGCGCTTCTTTGAGTATTTCCGCGCTCTTCTCCGAGGACTCCCCTCTTTCGAGCAGCTTGGAGGAGATGATGAACTCGTTCTGCTCCTCCCTGCCATACTGCTGGACATCGGCCTTGATGTTGTGGCTCTCGAGCTCTCTTCGAATGTCGCTCGGGTTCATGGTACCGGCGAACTGCACGGTAAGCTTAACCCCGCCTATAAAATCGATGCCCCATGTAAAACCGCCCCTTGTGTAGGTGGTCACCGAGAACAAGATGATGGCGGCCGTCGAAAGCCCGATCGTAATCCATTTATATTTAAGAAAGTCTATCACCCTTTCCAAAGCGGTTCTCCTTGTCATACACTCAGTTTTTTAAGGTTTTTGGAGAGCAATATCAACTCGTACACGTAGCGAGTGATGTAAAGTATCACGAAAAGGCTCGATATCAGACCGATGGAAAGCGTGACCGCAAAGCCCTTGATTGGGCCGGTCCCGAACTGCGACAGCACGAAGGCGGCGAGCAGCGTCGTGACGTTCGAGTCCACGATCGCCCAGAAGGCCTTGTCGAATCCGTTGGCCACGGCGATACGCGGCGACTTTCCCGAGCGCTGTTCTTCACGCATGCGCTCGTAGACGAGTACGTTGGCGTCCACGGCCATGCCGAGCGTTAGTATAAATCCGGCTATGCCCGGAAGGGTAAGGGTAAACCCCAGCCAGGAAAGCAGGGCCAGCTGGCACACTATATTGATCAGAAGTCCAATTGAGGCGATAAGGCCCGCCAACTTAAAATACGAGATCATGAAGATCGAGACCGCCGCAAACGCCAGAACCATCGCCTTTATTCCGGCGCCTATCGCGTCCTGGCCGAGGGAGGGCCCCACCGTGCGTTCCTCGATAACGATCAGGTTGACGGGAAGCGCCCCCTCCTTTATGATGCGGGCGAGCGTGTTCACCTCATCGAGCGTAAAGTCCCCCTGGATGAGCGCCTGACCTGTGGTGATCTGGACATTTATCTGCGGAGCGCTTCGCACCTTCTCGTCGATGATAATCGCGAGTTTCCTTCCATGGTTATTCGTCGCGGTAACGGCCGCGAACTTGGAGGCCCCGTCCGGCGTGGTCGTAAAATGCACCGAGAGCCGGCCGTACTCGTCGTGGCCCACCCAGGCCTTGCTGATGTCGTTACCGGCCAGCGCGACCTCCTTTTCGAGCGCTATTGGGTAGGACGGCAGTATCTTTTTCGTGTTCTCGGCGCGCTCATAAAAAAAGAGCAGCTCATCCTTCGCCGGCAGCCCTATGGCCTTCGCCGCCTCCGCCAGTATCGGATACTGCTCCTCGGCGCTCTCCGGTATTCTGCCGTCCTTAAAGCGGTGGATGTTCGCGCCAAGCCACTGGCCCGCCAGGCGAGTGTACTCGTCATCCACCAGGCGGTACTCCACGCGGCCGGTGGTGCCTATGGCCTTTTTGACGCTTAGGGGGTCCTTCACTCCCGGCAACTGGATCTCGATCGCCTCGGAGCCCCTTGGCCTTATGGACGGCTCCGATACGCCGAATTTGTCTATCCGGTTTCGCAGAAGCTCGAGGGCCTGCTGGGTAATGTCCATCTTTTCGGAGTCCGAGAGCTCCTTTTCCTGCCTGCGCTCGATGCTTTCGAAATCGGCGCGCATGACCAGGTTCATCCCCCCCTGCAGGTCCAGCCCAAGGTTCATCTTTTTCGCGAGAAGGGACCTTTCGGCCCAGTGGGGTATTATTTTAACATCCCCGACTCCGGGGATGATTTTTACCTCGTTCATCACCGCGTCGTTGATTCCGTATCCGCCGGCGGTGATGCCATTTTCCGTTTTGGTGACGACGAGGCCGATGTTCGTCAGGTGTTTTTCGAGATCCGCCATCTGTTCGGCCGTCGCGTCCTTCTCGAATACGACGCTCAACTCCCTTTCCCCCACAGTGGGAAGAATGAGAAGTACGGCAAATACAAGTATCGCCACTATGAACATGGCCTTGTATATCATGCCTCGTGTCATGACAATCCTCGTTAGTGTGAGAGTCTTTACAATTTAGGGAACCGCTTCAGAACGCTCGAACGGCGGCTTCTCGCCCTGATACGGTAAAGGACAAAGATAAGGACGATAATGCCGAACAGCACGACCCTGGCCAGGGTATCGGTCGAGGAGCGGCTGAGCCCGAAGAGGCCGGCGTCCCCGCCTTCGGCGCTCGTCTCTTCTATTACCTTGCCGTCGTGGGCGGATTGGGCCGGAGGCGCGGTTTCGACCGGGCTTTCCGCGATTTTTATGCCGGGAATCCTCCGGTATTTAAACGCTCCTTCGGTTATATCCAGCAGGCCGTCTCCGGCGTAGGCCTCCGCAGCCTCTTCCCGGGGCGCCGGCCTTTTTACAGCGGCCTCGTCCGCGGCCTCCCTCGCCTTTTTAACGGGAACAGCGGCCTCCACGGGCTCCTTTTTCGCCGCAGGCTCTTCTTTCTTGGCGACCGGCGCGGCGGTTTCCCCTCTATCCACGACCAGGGCGTCGTCCGCATGCTCCGTTCCGGTCTGCGCAAAGAGGCCGCCGGCGGATATACCGGACAACGGGCGCCCCGCTGGAGCGGCAATGAACGCCAAAGAAAGAGAAAACAGAAGGATTTTTACGCCTCGATTCATTATGGGTAAACGCCGCGCCTGTTTTTTATACTTTGGCCTGGACCGCGGAACGCGCAAACTCGACCTTCGCTCCGTCGGCTATCTTCAATACGACGATGTTTTCTTCGGCCTTGATGTTCACCACCACTCCATAGATGCCGCCCGAGGTGAGGACTTTGTCCCCCTTCTGCAGCGCCTCAATCATCTTCTTTCTTTCCTTCTCGCGCTTCTGTGTGGGACGGATCAGAAGAAAATAGAAAATGGCAATCATGAGTATGATCGGAATGAAGCTCATCCAGCCCTGGCCTCCGGCTCCGCCGGGAGTTTGCGCATACGCGGTGGAAAGGAATAAATCTGACACCGTACATCCTCCGAATGACTTTAATGGTTACGCCGGCGCGTCCCGTGGTCCGTTCCACGCCCAAAAACAGCGAGTACGCTGCACCAGCCAAAACAGTATGTCAACCCTTTAATCCTCAATCGCCATAAATAATTACCGGGGTGCCGATCATCAGGTATTTCTCGAGCTCCACAATGTCCCGGTTGTACATGCGCACGCAGCCGCTTGTCGACAGATGGCCGATGGACGCGTCGTCGTTGTTTCCGTGTATGGCTATTCCATGACCTATAGGCGCGTATCCGCCGCGCGAGCGGGGCACTCCGCCCCTGGCCAGCGCCGCGTTGTACCGTTCCCGGTCCCGCTCGAGCGGATAATCCAGAAGGAAGAAGCGCGGGCCGTAGGCATTGTCGCCCAGATCGACTTCGGGCCTGCCGTATTTGTAATGCCCGTCCCGCGCGCGAAAATAGACGCGGTTCATGGCAAGCAGCTTTCCGTAGGCGGCCGAAGCCGGATGCGCGTCCATGCTTAGCATCTCGGCAATCCTGTATGTCCCCTCGGGGGTGCGGTTGTCGCCGGCATGGAGCTTGGTCAGGCGGTCGGGGTTCAGGCCATAGGCGATACGGTATTCGGCCGCCACCTTCCCGCCGCGGTCGTGGACCCGAAGCATGAACGTTCGCTTGTCGACAGAGAGAACATAGTTACCCCTAAAGCCCTCAAAGGCCCGGGCGATATCGGCCTCGCGGGAGCTTCCGCACGAAAGATACGCCGCGGCGGTGGCGAGCATCAGTATTCTTTTAAGCATGGATTCTCAGCGCGACACCGGAGCGTTTCTTTTGCGAAGCGACACCAGCTCGCGCAGCACCTCCTCTGTGACGTCGTACTCCTTCCCGACGTAAACGGCCCCCTCGCCCGCCCCCAGAATGAAGTCGATTTCCAGCCTGGAAGCGACGGCGCTCATGGCGCGGTTTATTTCCCCCAATATAAGCCCCCGGTGACGCTCCTCGGCGGCATTTAGCTTTGCGAGCTCCGCGTTCCTCCTGCTAAGCTCGCGCTCGGCATTCTCCCTTTCCGACAAGTCGGATGAGGCCGCCTTCTCCCGCAGGGAGCCGATCGCGGATAGAGCCTCCTTCTTGGCCGCCCTCACGCCCCTGGCGTCGGGATCGGAGCTTACCGCGTAATCGAAGAGCAGACCCATGTTGACGGAGCGAATCCTCGCCTCCCGCTCCTCCGGGGGCCGCATTGAGCCGCAGTAGGAGAGGGTAGCGGCAATGAGCAGTATCGCACGGAAGGCCCTCATGCTAAAAACGATAGTCCCCTATTCCGAATTGGAAGGTGAAATCACCCATGGGCTCGAAGTATCCCCTGTCTTTGCCCACCCACAGGAGCTTGCGCCCAAACCAGAATCGAAGCGGCATCATGGGTATCTGGATCTTGAACCCGAAACCGTACGAATACTTGAAATAATACATAAGATCGATGTTACCGATATCGCGGATGTCGTGCACCAGCCCCGAGGCCTTGTCCTCGCCGAGGGTTTCGAGATTGTTCTGGCCTCGCGTCTGCTCCCAGAACCGGTCGGTCCAAAGCGAGCCCGCGTCGAAGAAAAAGGCCAACCACAGCATCTGCGGGTGTATGGGGACGCGGAACTCGGCGCCGTACAGTATGCGGTGATAGAGCCCTATCCTCCACGAACTCGGCAGCGCGAGGTCGTAATACTCCCAGCCGCGAAGAGTCTCGGGACCGCCTATGTATAGATAATCCTCGGTCTCCAGCCAGGGGTTTTCCTCCTGGGGCTGCATTCGCGAGAGGGCGCCGCGCGCCATGGGCGGCGTCAGGAAGGTGGCGTTTGAACGGAGCTCGATCACGCAGGGATGCGTTTTAAGAAAGGGAAGATGGAAGGGCGAATAATAAAAGGAAACCTCCGGGCTGTACTTGATGTAATGGTCATCCCCCCTAAGCAGCGTGCCGCCGGTAAATCCAACGGCAAGCTCCAGGCGGGAGCCGCGGGTCGGGTTCATGGAATTGTCACGCGAGTCCCGATAGGTGTACAGCGTCACCGTCCTTTTCTCCTGAACGCCAAGGGATTCCTCTATGAACACGGCGTCGGGAGCGTTGCCCGAGGGATTGAGGTAGGATTTCCAGCTATGCGACCACACGCTTCCCACGCCGTAATAATACCAGAACCGATAGCTGAGCCCCAGACTGTAGCCGACCGACTGCTTCTGGTATTTCGCGTCATCGTCGGAGTTGGAGAACATGGAGCTTGTTTTGATGGTATTAAGCGTGTAGAATACCGACGCGTTGAGGCCTATGGGCTTGTCCAGAAGCCACGGCTCGTTAAACGACAATGTGACCGAGCTCCTGAGCGGGCCATATTCGAAACGCAGGCCGACGCGCTGGCCGTTGCCGAGCAGGTTGTTCTCGCCCACATCCGCGAAGATAGAAAACCCGGAGGTCGTGCCGTAACCGCCCCCAAGCGAAATGGTGCCGGTGGGCTGCTCCTCCACGTCCACTATGAGGTTCATATAGCCCTCGCGGCTTCCCGGGCGCACGTCGAAGTTGACCTGTTTAAAAAACCCCAGATTGAAGATCTTTTCCCTTGAAATCTGCATCTTGAAGGAATTGAAAAGCTCGCCCTCTTCAACCAGCAGTTCGCGGCGTATCACCTTTTCCTTGGTTTTAACGTTGCCCTTTATAAAGATGTTCTCGATATAGGCCTGGCTGCCCTCCTCGATCTCGAAATCGATCCGCACGAACTTTCGCTTCTCGGTCCCTCCCCTTACCGCCACGTCGCGCTCCTCGACGGTGCGTTTGGGCACCACGCGCGCGAAGATATATCCCATCGAGGCATAGGTGAAGCTGATCATCTGGCGGTCCTTCTGGAACCTGGTGTCATTGAAGATGTCGCCTTCTCTGGTCTGCTCGAACTGCGACTCGAGTACCCTGCTCTCCACCACCTGGTTTCCGGCGATGGTATAGCGGTCGAAATAATAGCGTTCTCCCTCGGTCACCTTGATGGTGATGAAGATCACCCTCCTGTCCTTCTTCCGGGGGTCCTTCCATTCGTATTCCACCCTGTCCTCGAGGACCTGGGCGTCGAGGTAACCCTCCTCCTTGTAAAGGGCCACAATTTTGCCCTTGTCCTGCTCGTAGACGTCCTTTTTGAAGTCGCCGTTTCTAAAGAGGCCATCCTCTTCGCTTTCCATTACCTTCTTTAGGGTTTTGGCGGGAATCTTGCGCGCCCCCAGGATGGCGATCTTCTCGATCTTGATCTCCTCCCCCTCGTCGATGATGAACAGGACCTCGACGGAGTTGGGATCGTCCTTATACTGGCGCGTGCGGTATTCGATAACCGCGTTGAAGAGTCCCTCGTCGTCGTATTTTTTCCGAATCGCCTTTACCGCCTTTTCGAGCCGGTCGATTCGCAGGGGCTCGTTCTCCTTTATCCCGACCACCTCCGAGAGCTCGGTGTCATAGAGCTTTTCCACCCCGCGGAAGGTGATCTGCTTGATCATGGGGCGCTCCTTGCAGACGAAACGGAGCCGTACGCCGTCGTCGAACTCCTCTATCTCCACCTGGACGTTCTCGAACTGGCCGGTCTTAAAGACCGCCTTTATGTCCTCCCGGACCTCGGCCGCCTTCAGCGGAAAACCCACGTCGCTGACAAGAACCTCGTACAGGTCCTCCTTGTCGGCGTTTTTCAGCCCGACGAACTCTATCTTGCGTATTGTTTTGCCCTCGTACCTGGAGGGTTGGGAAAATACGCGATGTACCATGAACACGGAAGCGCCGAGAACCCCCGCCGCCGCCAGAACAATCAGTGCCTTTCTCATCCGCTGACGCTTACCGTTCCCGCCTTAAAGTATGACGTATATAATGAATGCCGTCGGCCACGCGTGCAAAACGCCGGCCCATAACATGAAGTCCCGCCAGGCCCGCATCGGACCCCTGCATATTCAGGACTCTTTTACTTTTATCCAGCGTAATGTCAAGAAAATAGAGCCGCCCTCCGCCGAAACCGGGGCGCGTACGTCATTCGACGGAGCGCGTGGTCGCCAGGGTGAATTTCGGGATTCCCGCCCGGTTCAGTTGGTCCATTACGTTTACTATCGTCTCGTAACTGGTCATTTTATCCCCGCGTATCACAACCGTTCCGTCCTTCACGCCTTCTTTTCTCTTTTTAAGCTCCTCCAGGAGTAGATCGCGGCGTATCGCCACGTCGTTCAGATATATCTCGTTCCTTTCGCTTATGGTTATAACGAGGTCGCCCGAGCGCTGCGCGCCGGTCTGCACGGCGCGGGGGAGATGTACCGTTATGGCCGATACGTTCCCTATGCTGTACGAGACCATGAAGAACAGTATAAGATTGAACGAGAGGTCGATGAGAGGTGTAATATCGATCGACGCCCTGCGTTGGAAGCGCGATTTAAACGAGAACGCCACGGCCTCAACGCTCCCCGTGGCCGTCGAGCGCGTTCGCCACATAGTCCAGGTCCTTTACGAAAATATCGACGCGCGAGACCATGTAGTTGTAGAAGATCCAGGCCGGAATCGCCACGATCAGGCCGAGCGCGGTGGTGATGAGCGCCTCTGCGATGCCACGGGCGAGAAGGTCGTGCGCGAATTGCCCCTCCTGGGTAAGACCGCTGAAGGATTTCATCATGCCGGTCACCGTTCCCAACAGCCCGAACATCGGCGAAATGGTCGCTATGGTTGAAAGCGTACCGAGGTGCCGCTCGATCTTCCTGACGGCTATGGCGGAAAGGTCCGAAATGGCGCGCTTAGTGGCGCCGGCGTCCGACAGGGAGGAAATGAACCCATCGATGACCTCGGATATCGGGCCCGGGTACCTCGCCGCGAGCGAGCGCGCCTCCTGGCGCCGCCCTGACCGGAGGTTCTCGAGACAGCCGGCAACTATAAGGCGGTAGTCGTGGCTTATTCCGCGGAAAAACAACAGGCGCTCGATGATGATCGCCACGCCCACCACTGAACATAAAAATATGGGGGCGAGCATTACCCAGGTGGGCACCGCGTCGAAAATCGACAGGTATATGTTCGTGTTCATGGCCTATCCTCAGATGAGTATGCGAAGCCCCCCCAGGAGGGTGATTCCCGGCTCCGGGTACCCGTCGCGGAGGTTGTATCGCGCGTTATACAGATTTTCCACCCTGATGTACGCGTAAAAACTCTCGAGCATCCGCCGCTGAAGCCCAAGCGTGCCGATAACCGCCCCGGAGAGCTCCTCGTCGCCCTCCGGGTCCGTGTACACCTTTCCGGTAAGCTTGTTCGCCCATTCAAAGCGCCAGAGCTTTCCGTTGTATCTTACGGCGCTTCCGAAATTCTGCCGCGGTCTGTATGTAATATTTTCGGAAGCGACGAAGTAATTGTATTCATAGCGCAGCGAAATCTCCAGCGCCTTTTCGAACAGGGAAAAGCTGGAGTCGAAATGGGAGGCACAGGTGGTTGCCTCGATGGTCTCGGCGCTCAGGACGTTTTTCGATGGATCGACGGTGTAATAATTATAAAAGTTATTATTGTTCTCCACCACCACTCCCGCCTTTACGTTCACGCTGTCGTTGATCCGGACCTCGAGCCGCGCGTCGCCATGATGAACGCGGCCCGGCGGAAGGTCATACGTCGGCATGATATATTTCTGCTCGAGATAAAACTCCTCCGGCCTGAACGGCGCGAGGTCGCAGCGATACAGTAGCGAGAGGGTCGTATACCGGAAACCCTTCAACGTCACCCCGACGATCGGAAAGGCCAGCGGCCTGTAATCGCGGTTGAGGTCTACGTTTACCCCGAAGCTCAGCCCCAGGTTCGGCGTAAGATTGAAATCGTCTATGATCTCTCCGCTGAAGTAACGGTCGGACGGTATGTCCCCCTGGTAGATATAATAGCCCCCGAGCATGCCGCCCCGGACCCTGTTTGAGGCCGACCATATGTATTCGCCGCCCACCTCCGCCGTCATGTGATTGAGCGTACTGCGCTCGGAATCGTCGGGTATGATGCCGTTTAAACGGTGGCGGTATTCGGCGCCCCCCACTGTAAAGTACCCTTCGAAGGAGCTGGACAGCTTGGAGATGTTCTTTATCGATATGCGGGCCTTGTCCTTTTCCTCGCGGGAATATACGGCATTGTCGAACATGCCCCTTGAATCGTTGTTGACATCCGCCTCCAGGATCGATTTCCAGGAATCGGTGGGGTTGAAATTACCCGTGTAGCCTATCCTGTTCTCGTTAAAACTCGAATTCGCGTAAAGGCTGCCGTTGTATCCGAAATCGTTAGAGCGCTTGAAATATGAACTCAGGAGATAGACGGAGCTTTCCTGCTCGTGGGAAAGGTTGATCGTCGAGAGCATATTGTTGTACTGTCCGTAGACGACCTGCATGTCTACATTCAGGCTGCGCGACCGGTCGTTCTTCCGCTCCTCCGCCATTGGGCCGGGGGGGGCCACCTCGGGCCCCTCGATGTCGACCTGGGAATACCCGACCGCATACAGGAAAAGGAGAACTGTCGTTCCCGCCGCTTTAATACGTCTCATTGTCGAACCCGGTAGTGGAGGAATTGGAGCGGCGGGATAACGCCGGACTTATAGACCGTCTCGCCGAACCGCCCGCCTGCACTTCCGGCAGACCACGGATTCCCGGGGTATGCCGAAATCGACGAACACGTTGATCACATAACCACAGCCGCATCTGTAGGTAAAGGATTTTATTGGGCCGCCCATCATGGTCCACACTCCTGTCTGGCATGGATAGCGGGGGAATGTTACACGCGGCGGGTTTTTACGGCCGGTAACCCCGAATGACCGCCTATACACGCCCACGGGATGATTATCGGACGGCAAGAACACAAAGGCGAGGATTATCTCCCCGCCTCCATGTTTGCCCCCCGGCGACTACTTCAGGGCGTTGACCCTGTCGGTTTTCTCCCAGGTGAACTCGCTCTCGCGCCTCCCAAAATGGCCGTATGCGGCGGTAAGGCGGTATATGGGCCGGAGCAGGTCGAGCGTGGCGATGATCGCCGCAGGTTTGAGGTCGAAGGTCGCGCTGACGCGCTTTGCAATCTCCTCGTCGGGCAGCCTTCCTGTGCCGAAGGTTTCAACCATTACCGATACCGGCTCGGCCACGCCTATGGCGTATGCTATCTGCACCTCGCACCTGTGCGCAAGCCCCGCAGCCACGACGTTTTTGGCTATATAGCGGCCCATGTATGCCGCGGACCGGTCGACCTTGGACGGGTCCTTTCCGGAGAAGGCCCCGCCGCCGTGACGGCCCATTCCGCCGTATGTATCGACGATGATCTTTCGGCCGGTAAGCCCGGTGTCGCCGTGCGGGCCGCCGACGACGAAGCGCCCGGTAGGATTGACGAATATCTTCGTGTCCTTGCCCATAAGATTGTCCGGGATGACCTTTTTTATTACTGAGTCTATCATGGCCTCGCGGATCTTTTCATATTCAACGTCGGGCGAGTGCTGGGTGGATATTACGACCGCGTCGATCATGGCCGGTTTTCCGTCAACGTAGCGAACGGTAACCTGGGATTTGGAGTCCGGCCGCACGAAGGGTATTTCCCCGCTCTTGCGGCATTCGGCGAGCTTTTTGACCAGGCGGTTCGCGTACCATATCGGCATGGGCATGAGATCCTCGGTCTCGGCCACGGCATAGCCGAACATCATCCCCTGGTCGCCGGCCCCCTGCTCCTTGAAGAGCCCCTGTCCTTCGGTGACCCCCTGCGAGATGTCGGGCGACTGGGGCTCGATGTAGACATCGACCCTGCAGTTGGATGTATCGAAACCGATATTCGGATCGGTGTATCCGATATCCTCGATTACGCCAAGCGCGATCTTTTTATAATCTATTACGGTACCCGAGGTGATTTCGCCCGAAACGACTATTCTATTGGTGGTTACGAGGGTCTCACAGGCGACCCTGGAGTGCTTGTCGCCGCGCAGATGCTCGTCGACAACCGCGTCGGATATCTGGTCCGAACACTTGTCCGGATGCCCCTCGGACACGGATTCCGATGTAAAAAGGTAGTTTTTGCCCGCCATCTTTCCCTCTATATCAATCGATAATTAAAAACGATGGAACCCGCGGAAGGCCGCCGGCTCCATCATGATTTTCGCGTTTCGCCCCGGTTCGGCGCCGGGGCGTTTTACGGCTATTTTTTCCAGTGGATACACTCGGCGGGACAGCTGTCGATGACCTCCTGGATCTTGTCCTCCGACGCGCCTGTGGGGTTATGCACGACGCTCACACCATCGGGCGTCATTTCGAAAACCTCGGGCAGCGTATCGACGCAGAGCTCACACCCGGTGCACTCGCTTTCATCGACGTAAACTTCTTTGGCCATTGCGACCTCCTTAGACTGATATCGTTATAAACGAAGTATTATTATATGGCGCCCGGAGCGCCTGTTTATTTCGCTTCGGGAGCGGTCGCCGGCGGTGCGGGGGTCGACGATTTTTCCTCCAGGACGCCGGAGGTTTTTGCGCCCTCGTCAAGCAGGTCCTTTTCGACGGCCTTGTTCCGGTAAGATTCCAGAATCGCGAGCCCGAGCGATCCTGTCATAAAAAGGGCGACCATTACGGCGGTGGCCTTGGTTATTACGTCGGCCGTGGAGGAGCCGAAAGCCGACTGGCTGGAGCCCCCGAGGATGCCCATGCCGGCGCTTTTATCCGACTGCAGAAGGATTATTATAATGAGAAACACGCAGATTATCGCGAAAAAAACCGTTCCAACGGTCATCAATACGCCCATAAGAGTTTCACCTCGAATTTTTTACGGCCGGGTCTCCGGCGTTCACCCTTTACGACACAGCCTCATGGTTGTAAAGGAATTTTTTCCCGCCAATGCCGGTTTATTTAAAATTGGTCACTCCTCCGTCGGCACACTTCGAAAGGGCGTCCCGGGGCTACCGCACGCGCGCTATTTCGAGAAATGACGATGCCTTCAGCGATGCCCCCCCCACCAGGGCCCCGTCGATGTCCTCCATGGCGAAGAGGCCCGCGATATTGTCGGGCTTTACGGAGCCGCCGTAAAGGATGGGCATGGCCCCTGCCACATCCCCGCCGAACAATTTCTCCACCACGGCGCGGATGTGGCCGTGCATGGACTGGGCAATCTCCGGAGTCGCGACCTTGCCCGTGCCGATGGCCCATACGGGCTCGTAGGCTATGACGACGGAGGCGGCCTCCCCGCCCGTAAGGCCTTCAAAGGCCCTCTCCACCTGTACCCGGACCACGTCCTCGGATTTTTCGGCCTCGCGCTCATCGAGGAGCTCCCCCACGCAGACCATGGGCAAAAGGCCCGCCTGTAGGGCGGCCCGAAGCTTTTTATTTACGTCCTCGTCGGTCTCGTGGAAGACATGGCGCCGCTCGGAATGGCCTATCAGGACCCAACGCGCCCCGGAGTCCTTCACCATGGCTGGCGAGATTTCGCCTGTAAAGGCCCCTTCCCTCTCGAAATACATGTTCTGAGCCCCCACGGCCACCGGGCCCCCGGCGCAGAGCGCCGCGACCTCGAAGAGATGGACCGCGGGAGTGAACAGCACCACCTCGTGGGGGATGGGGCTCTTCAGCCCCTCCAGTATCCCCCTGGCGAGCGCGAGCGCCTCCCCGCGCACCGTGTACATCTTCCAATTGCCGGCGAAAATGGTCCTGCGTGCCATGCGATTATCGTCCCCCGCCTATTTCATGACGTACTTTACAAGGTCCACAACGCGCTTCGAGTAGCCCCACTCGTTGTCGTACCACGAGAGGACCTTGACGAGCGTACCGTCGACCGTAAAGACGGACTGACCGTCCACTATGGAGGAATGGGGATTGCCGAGGAAATCCACCGACACCAGCGGCTCCATGCATACCTCTAAGTATCCCTTCAGCTTGCCGTTGGCGGCCGCCTTGAGCGCCGCGAGCACATCGTCCTTGGAGGTCGACTTTTTGACCGTGCAGACGAAATCGACCAGGGAGACGTTGGGCGTGGGAACCCGCACCGCCAGGCCGTCGAGCTTGCCCTTAAGCTCGGGGATGACGAGCGTTACCGCCTTCGCCGCGCCGGTTGTGGTCGGAATCATCGAAAGCGCCGCCGCGCGGGCCCGGCGCAGGTCCTTGTGCGGAAGATCCAGGATGCGCTGGTCGTTTGTGTACGAGTGTATGGTGGTCATAAGTCCCTTTTCGATGCCGAAGGAGTCGTGGAGCACCTTAACCACCGGAGCCAGACAGTTGGTGGTGCAGGATGCGTTTGATATTACGTGATGCTCCGCCGCCTTGTACTGGTCCTCATTCACTCCGAGTACTATAGTTATGTCCTCGCCCTTTGCGGGCGCGCTGATGATGACCTTCCTGGCCCCGGCCTCCATGTGGGCAACGGCCTTGGCCTTCTCCGTAAACTTTCCGGTGGACTCTATCACCACCTCGACCCCGTCAGCCTTCCAGGGAAGGGATTTCGGTTCCTTCTCCGAATGGATTCGGATCTTTTTCCCATCGACTATGATCTCGTTTTCGGAGTGGGACACCTCCCCTTTATATACGCCGAACACCGAATCGTATTTGAACAGGTGCGCGAGGGTCGCCGCGTCGGTAAGGTCGTTTATGCCCACAACCTCGACGTCGCCATAGAGATCGCGCTCCTGCATTATGATTCGCAGGATGTTTCTGCCTATTCTCCCGAAGCCGTTAATACCAAGTTTTATGCTCATCATCTCACCTCTCTGGTTTTGTGTTTATTACCGGGTTTTATGCGCCCCGTATTGGAATTCTTAGCATTCGATTTCTTCAACCTTCGCCTTCATCGGGGGAGATATCATCTTCGCTTTCGATTGAAGATTCGTTTACGTCAAACCATATATAAGCGGTTTTTCCCGCCCGCCCCCTCTTTAAGCGTTCGAGCAAAAAGCCTTAATTTCGGCTTTGCGCATTTTGTAAATCCGAAGCCTATTCCCGCTCAGCGGTCTCTCCCGGGGACGGGAATCAAGGAATATACCATAAAACGGCCGTCTTGTCAAGCATTAAGGCTTTGCACGAAGCTCTCTATAAGCTCGTTCACCTCCCCGTGCCGCTCGAAATAGGGCATGTGGCCCTCGCCCTCACATATCTCGATACGCGCTCCGGGGATGCCCTCCGCCAGATGCCTGGAGACATCCAGCGGGACCATTTTGTCCCCCGTACACGCGAGCACCATGGCGGGCGCCGCGACCTCCTTCAACATGTCCGTATAATCGAAGGCTGCGCATATGCGGAAATCGTTCCTCACCCGGTCCGGGTCGAGCGACTGGGCCTCCGAAAGGACCTCCTGTCTCAGCTCCTCGGGCAGGGCCCTGCTGTAGGACAGCTTGACGAGGAACTCGCAGAACACGTTGAAATCCTTGTCGAGAAAGTCGAACACCAGGTCCGACACCGGTAGTTTAGCGCCTGTGCTGAGAAACACGAGCCCCGATATTTTTTCCGGCAGGCGGTCGTATGTTTCGAGGATGATGCCGCCCCCCATGGAATGCCCGGCAAGCACCGCGCGATCCAGGCCCTCCGCCTCCAGTAAGGCCGCGACCGCGTCGACGTAATCCTTCATCGAGGGGAGCCCCTCGAAGGTGGATCTGCCATGGCCCGGCAGGTCGAGCGCCGCTACCGGACGTTTCCCGGCGAAGTATTCGAGCTGGTGATGAAACTGGCGGGAATCCCCCGCCGCCCCGTGGACGAAGACAACGGGAATCCCGGACTTCGCCCCGGAAAACCTGTACTTCAATTCGCCGGCGGGAAGGGCACGGCCTTTTATATGAACGGACATCCAATCCCTCCATGGGCGCGATTTTTACGGAAGGCCAGTCACAACTTCTATCCCGCCCCGCGCACCATAACAAGCACTTTTTATCCGGTTCATTGCCAAGCGCTTTTCGGCTTGCCGTATCGAAGCGGCCCGCTATAATGGAAGCATTCCGGCCATGCGTGGAAAAATAAACATCTGTCAGCCCGGGTACGGCGCCTCCTGCGCCCTCTGCTGCGGAAGCCACAACTTCACCGGCGGAAGGGAGGCCATGCGCTCCGAGTTCGTCCGACGAAGCCCGCTTCCCGAAGACTTCCGGCCGGAAGACGCGGCCGCTTCGGCGCGGACCCGAACCGGCGATCCCGACCGCCGCCATACGGGACAGGCCCTCCACGACGACGCGATCGCCTGCCCTCATGTGGGATTTCTCGACCGCGAACAAACGCTCATCGGCTGCCTTATCTACGATCTTTCCCATAAACCGGGCGCGTCCGGAGAATTTTTCGAGGCAACATGCCGCCGTTTTTCCTGCCTCGCCCGCGAAAGGCTTGACGACTCCGAAGTTCTTTTTGCGGCGCGCCTTTTGGGCGACTGGTACTACTACGGCCTTCTTATAAATTCCATACAGATTTTACGGGAGCTGATCCGGGCATACACCGTCCCCGAAAACGTGCCGGCTTCCGTTCTCCAGGCCTTAAAGGGCGGGCTGGAGGCCATGTTGGAGCACGACGAATCTACCCCTCGCACTCCTCTCTGGGCCGCCGCATCGTTGACGGAGCATGATTGACATTTCCACCCAGCCGCGTATTATATAAGGTCGGACAGCGCGCATGAACGCCTTCCGACCGAACCCATCCCGCGGCCGGAACCCGGCGCGTTCCTTACACTCGTACAGGAGGCACCCATGAGGCTGACTTCCAATTCGTTTAACGACGGCGGCTCGATCCCCGCAAAACACGCCATGAAGGCCATACCGGGAGGGGCGAATGTCTCGCCGCATATCAAGATAAGCGATGTGCCGCCCGGCTCGGTCTCGCTGGCCATCATATTCGTGGACCGCCATCCAATGGCGCGCAACTGGGTACACTGGCTGGTCACGGGTCTTGCCGCCAAGGATACCGAGATAGCTGAGGGCTCTTCGATGAACCGCATGCCGACCGGATGCCTAGAGCTTGCGAACACCTTCGGCTTCAGCGGATACGGAGGGCCCCAGCCGCCGCGCGGAAGCGGCGTACACCGATATGAGCTGGCGGCTTACGCGCTCTCGGCAAACCCGGACACGGGCACGGGAGAGCTTTCCGAAAAGGCCTTTCTCGCTTTAATAGAGAATAAAGTTCTTGCAAAATCGGCGATTACGGGCGGTTTTGAAAACTCCTGACGCGCGACGCATTTAGTATCCAGCGGTCCGGGATATAGGCCATCGGCCGCCGCGCATGCGACCGGCGACGACTGTAATCGGCCGATCGGCATGACGCCCGCGCCGCAACAGAGCCATCATGAACAAAAGAGAGCGCGGCGAACTCATAGTGGAATGCGCGAAACGCCTCTTCGTGCGAAAGGGCTTTCACGCCGTGACGGTTAGCGATATCATCGAAGAGGCGCGCGTTGCCCGCAGCACCTTCTACGCCCATTTTCCGGGGAAAATGGAGATCTTCGAGCTTCTAACAGGGCGTTTCGCCGCTATACTTCTTAACGCCATAATGGGAATAAACATCTCCCGCGCAGGAGAAGACGCGCCCCTCTCCGCGCAGATACGGGAGATGAGCGTGGGCCTTGTCGAGGCCATAGAACACAACCGCGACCTCGCCCTGCTCCTCATCACAGCCCCCTTGGGCCATGACGATCAGTTCGACCGGAGCGTCTCCGATTTTTTTTCCAAGATCCTCGCCGCAATCCGCCAGCTCCTCGTGGAGGGCATGGAGGGCCGCACCATAAGGGAGTTCGACCCCGACATCATCTCCTACGTCATCCTTGGAAGCGTAAAGCAGGTCCTTCTGCAGTGGCTGGTATACGGTGAAATAGGCGACATCCGCGCCGCGCTCGACAACATCACCGAATACACCCTGTTCGGTATAGCCTCGCCCGCGCCCGCCGGCAGGACCTGAAAAACAGCGCGCCCCTGACGCGCGACCGGAGGATAGCATGAATGCACTGGACCGTTTCTTTAAGATCAGCGAGCGCGGCTCCACCGTCCGCACCGAGGTGCTCGCCGGGCTTACCACATTCGTCACCATGGCATACATCATCTTCGTACAGCCGGCAATCCTCTCGGCGGGGGGCATGAATTTCGGAGCGGTGCTTGTAGCCACCTGCCTGTCGGCCGCAATTGCGAGCGTCGCCATGGGCCTCTGGGCGAACTACCCCATAGCGCTTGCACCCGCCATGGGCGAGAACTTCTTCTTCTCGTTCGTGGTGATAGTGGCAATGGGAGTACCCTGGGAGGTCGCCCTGGGAATCATCTTCCATTCGGCAGTGATCTTCCTCCTCCTCTCGCTTTTCAAGGTGCGCGAGGAGATTATAAACGCCATTCCGCCCTCGTTCAAGGCAGGCATAGCGGTGGGGATAGGGGTTTTTATAGCCTTCATCGGCCTGGTGTACGGCGGCATCGTCGAGAAGTCCCCCGCGGGCGTTTTGAAGCTCGGCGATGTGCGCTCCCTGCACGTACTCCTGCCATTCGCCGGGCTTATAATAATGGCGGCACTCTCGCGCCTTCGCGTTAGGGGCGCGATGCTTATAGGCATGCTCGTTATTACGATAGCGGCCCTTCCATTTGGCATTGTCCAATACCACGGCGTGATGAGCGCCCCGCCCTCCATAGAGCCCACGTTTTTAAAGATGGACCTTTTGGCGGCGCTTAGGCCCGAGTACTGGCCGCTCATACTCGTGTTTCTTTTTATGGACCTCTTCGACACGATCGGCACGGTGGTGGGAGTGACGCAGCAGGCGGGCTTGATGAAGGAGGACGGCACCGTCCCTAAGCTTCGCGAGATACTCATTACCGACTCGGCGGCCTCGGTGCTCGGCGCGGCGCTCGGCACCTCGACCGTGGTGACCTATGTGGAGAGCTCGGCAGGCGTTCAGGAGGGGGGCCGCACCGGGCTTACCGCCATAGTGGCTGGGCTCTTGTTTCTGGCCGCTCTATTCTTCGAGCCGCTGGCCAAAATGATCGGCGGCGGATTCGCGCCGGGCGGCGGGAGCATTACGCTCTATCCTGTCATAGCCCCGGCCTCGTGTTTGTGGGCTCCATGCTGCTACGAAACGCCGCGCGGATAGATTTTTCCGACATAACCGAGTCGCTTCCGGCCTTTCTGGTCATAATAGGCATGCCTCTCACCTATTCCATAGCCGACGGCCTGGCCTTCGGCTTTATCTCATATCCTATCATCAAGCTGCTTACCGGGAGGTTCAGGGAGGTGCACCCCATCATGTTCGCGCTTGGTGCGGTGTTCATCCTTCGATATGCGTTTTTATAGTATAAGGGGGCCGCAAACCGGAAGAAAGGATGCCGGGAATATCGCCCAACGGTGCAAGGACGGAGGGAAAATGGAAAAAAAAGAAAAGCCCATGGATAGTGAAGAGGCTATTTGGGCCGAGGCTAAAAAGCAAATGGAGAGAATGACGCCGGAGCAGCGAGCCAGGTATAAGGACTACGCCGATTTTATGGCCGGCGACGGAGAGTACGCTGACAACGATGACGACTAGGCGGACGACAGGTAATTACAAAAGCCCCACCCTGTTAGAAGGCTGAAGGTTTTAGCCCGGCATTTAAAAGCATCGCCGAAGGCGGCCCCCTCAATCCCCCTCGAACTCGCAGAGGGCGAACATTCGGTATCCCGCCCCGGCTATCCTTGCGCGCCCGCCCACGTCGGGAAGGTCCACTATAAACGCCATCTCCACGATGCTTCCGCCCAACTTCTCGATGAGCTTAGCCGCCGCGAGGGCGGTGCCGCCGGTGGCAAGCAGGTCGTCGACGATGAGCACACGGTCGCCCTTTCCTATTGCGTCGACGTGCATCTCGATGGCGTCGGCGCCGTACTCGAGTTCGTACTCGTAGCTCTCGGTTTTATATGGGAGCTTGCCCTTCTTTCGCACAGGCACGAAGCCCTTTCCGAGGCGATAGGCGACAGCCCCGCCCAATATAAAGCCGCGCGCCTCGAGCCCCACGACCGCATCCACGGGAACGTCCCTGTAGCGTTCCACGAAGGAGTCGATGACCTCGCGAAGACCGTCCGGGTCTTTTAGAAGGGTGGTGATGTCGCGAAACATCACGCCCTTTTGGGGAAAGTCCGGGATGGTGCGTATCTTGGATTTGATGGACATGGGCTGAAGCGCTCCTACGCTTAAAAATTTCGCGCCCATTAGGCCATGCCGGCCCGTTCGCCGTCAATCCTCTTTCGCGCCGGGCCTTCCGCTTCGGCAGCGGCTGCCACGAGTGAAGAGGCCCCGGCCTCTCCGCCCTCGGCGGCGTTTCGAAGATACACACCCACCAGCCGATTGACGTCGCTCTCGCCGTCGTAAAAGAGGGATACGGTCCGAAGCGGCAACCCCTCGGATTCCGGCAGGTTTTCTACGGGCGCATCCTCAACTCCTCGCACGGCCGGACCGCTCCTGAAAAGCGCGCCTGTGATGTTTCCCGGCATGCAGCCAAAGGGCGCGCAGTTAACCACCAGGGCGGCCCCGGCCTCGGCGAAGGCTTCGGCCCGCCCCAGCGTCAGAATGGCCTCGCCCTCGAAATCGAGCGGCAGGTGGCGCTTTCCGTATTCGAGCACCATCTCCATGGCCGGTTCGCGGCGATGGGCGAGATAGGTATCCATGGCTGCCTCGAATTTATTATAGCGATGAAAGATGTAGGCCGTCCTAAGCCCCACCAGAGTCCTGTTCCAAAACCCGGTGCGGTGCAACTTCGCGAAATAGCGCTCCATCCACGAGGTGTACAAAATCCATTCCGAGATGGGCGCAAGCCACGCCTCTCCGCCGAAGCCCTCGATCGCCTCCACCAGCCGGTTGTTACAGTAGGGGTTGCAGCGCACGTAGATCTCTCCCACTATGCCGACCAGAGGCTTCTTCCCGGCGTAAACCGGAACGCGCGCGATCAACTCGAGCGCCCTTCCCGTTGCCGCAATCAGGTCGCCTTTTCGTTCCGCGGTCTCTTCCACCTGTCTTATCGCCTCGTCGGCCGCCCTGTCGACGGAGCCCGGCTCCACCTCATAGGGCCTGCGTGAGCAGATCTGCTTGTAGAGCATATCTCCGGAGATGAGGATGTCCCAGAGATACATACGAAGGCTCTCGGGCATGCCCATATATGAATTGACTGACGATGGGGAGAATATCTCGGCACCTTCGAAACCATTCTCCGCCATTATCTTTCTGTGCAGAAGGGTGTACTGGCCGAAGCGGCAGGGCCCCTCGGCCGTCGGCATGAAGAGAGCGTGTTCGTTGGGGTCGGCATCGATCTCGCGCAGGGTGCGCAAAAATACGCCTATGGTGGTGCTGGCCGGCAGGCACTCGCTTCCGCGCACTCCGCGCCTGCCGATCTCGTGAGCCAGGCCCTCCTCCATGGGAAGGGCCTCCGCGTCGAAGCCCCATGCCCGGAAACCAGCCGCCGTTATGCGGGGCGAGACCTCGTGCATGGGAGGAATCCAGAGCTTTCGGCCCTTTTGCTTCCAGGTGGAATGGAATTGCGCTCGAGAAGCGGCCGGTTTTTCGGTCTCCCCTGTGTGTCCGCGGAGGACGTCCATAAAGGCCTCGATTCGGGTGAGATAGCCGGTATCGGAACCGTGCTCATCGAGCTCGATTATAAGGTACGGCCGGCCCTTCATGATCTCCTCGAAGCGGGTGAGCACGAAGGAATCGGGGCCGCATCCAAAGTTCGTAAGATATACGGGATACAGGTCTTTCATCCGGCGTATTCTTCCGGCAAGGGTGAGAATGCGCTCGCCGTAGTACCAGTACATGTGGTAGACATCCGTGCTCCAGTCGGAGGGATCGATAAGGCATTCGTATGGAAAGATCTCAAAGCCCTTTCCGGCAAAGCGCTCCGGGAGGGACATGTTGACCACGGAATCATACAGATTATAGGGCCTCCCTATGAAGACTATTCCCTTCTTGCCCTCATCCTTTATTTTCTTCATCAGGGTGCGGCCGTATTCCCATCGCCGGTTCAAAAATTTCTGCTGAGCCTCGAGGCCCGCCTTATAGGCCGCCCGAACCTCCTTTTCGGAAGGCCCGTATGCGGCAAGCGCGCGTCCCAGCGATTCCACGATGAGCCTCTCGTCAAGACGGAAATCCACAACCGGCGCGATCACCGGCAAGGGAAGCTCGAGCGTACCCGATGTGAGGGAGGGAAAGGACATAACATAGGGGCAGGAGATGCGAGGCAGCCCGCCCTCCTGCTTCTTCTCGCTAATTACGGTCGGATAGAAGAGCGCGTCCACATCATCTCGGTGGGAAAGCTCATGCGCGTGGGCAAGCGCCATCTTCACCGGAAAGCAGAAGTCCGATCTGGCTATACGGATTCCTGTCTCCTTGTGGGCGGCCTTCGATGCTCCTGAGGGCGCCGCCTCGAAGCCTAAGCGCTCGAGGAAGGTTTTCCACAGCGGCATATAGCCGTGCATGGAGAGGGCCTGCGGGATGCCGATTCGAGGGCGCGGATTCGCGTTATGAAGGCGCGGATTCGAATCCGCGCCTTCATAACGCGAATCCGCGCTTTCATGAAACGCCATCGCGCGTACGCGGGAGAGATGGTTCACCGCGCGGCGCGGGCGCGAATCTTCGCCCTCCTCGCGCCCGCACATGTGGCCCCACGATTCCACGGCCCCGCCCTCGAGGCGCGCCACGGTGATGGTGCAGCGGTTGGAGCAGTCGGCGCATTCGCGGTAGGATATATCTATCTCGCGCTCGAAAACATTTAGGCCTCTAAATACTCCCGCCTTTTCCTCAGACCGTTCGAGCGCGATTACGGCCGCCCCGAACGCGCCCATCACATGACAGTGCGGCGAGACCACCATCTCCCTGCCCGTAATGAGCTCGAAAGCGGCCACGAGCCCCGCGTTTCGTGCCGTCGCGCCCTGGAAAAATATCCTGTTTCCGGTAACGGGCCGGGTGCCCACCACCCTGTACAGGTAGTTTCGCGCGATGGAATACATCACCCCCGCAAGGACCTCCTCGCGCGAGCGGCCCTCGCGCAGCAGCCGCTGGATATCCTGCTCCATGAAAACCGTACAGCGGTCGGAGGTGTGCGGAATCTCTCGCCCAAGCGCGAGCTCACCGATCTCTCGCACGTCGTAACCCAGGCGGCCGGCCTGCTCCTCTATGAACGAACCAGTCCCCGCGGCGCAGACAAAATTCATGGCGCAGTCCATTACCGCGCCGCCCGCGCCCCGTATGTACTTGGCGTCCTGCCCGCCTATTTCAAAGACCGTTTCAATGGAAGGGTCGTGGTGCGTAGCTCCGCGGAAATGGGCCGTTATCTCGTTCACTATGACCGAGGCGCCCATCAGGCGGCCTATCAGTCTGCGTCCGGAGCCGGTCGTCGCGGCTCGTTCGATGCGGGCCTCTTTGCCGATCGCCTCGCCGAGGGCCTTAAAAAGGGCACGCGTCGCTCCGATAGGGTCGCCCCCCGTTTTTCGGTAGATGTCGCAGACCACCTCGCGGCTTTCGGCGTCGATTACGACGCATTTGGTGCTGGTCGAGCCTATGTCCACTCCGAGCGCGAGAGGCCTGTCGCCCGGGGCCTCATTATGCAGGCGCACCTCATTTCCATCGGCCAGATATTCCCGAACCGGCCCTGCCGCGATATGGGAGGAACGGCGAAGCTCGAGGATTCTCGGCCGGCCTTCCTCTTCCGGGCCTGTTCTTTTCGTCTCGTTAGACGAAGCTTCAAAAGCGGGGCACACGAGTTCGCCCTCTTCGCTCTCCATCGCGACTTCGGTGGCATAGGGTTTCGAGGCGCCAGGCCTCGCTGTGCCGGAAAGGCCGCCCTCTCCCGCCAAAAGGGCCGCGCCGATGGAGGCGAGAAAATGGCCTTTTTCGTGAAACAAAGGCCGGGGCACCGAGCGAGATACCCACTCGCGCGCCTGGGGATTGAGGAAGAGCCCTCCGCAAAAGAGTATCGGGTATTCCGGGACATCGCCCCTGAACACAGTGGCGAGCATTGTGGTCACCACCCCCCGGCAGAGCCCGGACCACAGCTCTTCGCGCGTATAGCCCTCCTGCTGGCGATGGATGAGATCGGACTTGGCGAAGACGGCGCAGCGCGTGGCTATGGATGGCGGATCGTTCAGGATTCCAAGCTGCCCAAGGTCCTCGTAGTTAAAGCCCATGCGTCGCATCTGCTCATCCAAAAAGGAGCCGGTGCCTGCGGCGCAGAGACTGTTCTCGCGATATCCCCTGAAGCGCATCTTCCCATCGAGCTCGATGCAGCGGATCGACCCTGCCCCGACGTTCACTATATGACCGCACTCCATCCCCTCGCGGCGCACCGCCATGATGGTGGCGGCTATCTCGTCCACACTTCCCAGAAAGTGCGGATCCAAATCCGCACGCCCCAGAAAGCGCGGGTGGGAATTCGCGCCCGCGCCCCTCAGAAAGCGCGGATCCAAATCCGCGCCAGCGCCCCCATCCGAATCCGCGCCCCGACACCCATCCGCGCCCCCATCCAGATGACCGGCAAATGGGCCGGTAGCGACGATCCAGGCGGGCCGACCGCCGTTTTCGGCGCCGTTCATCTCGGCGAGTGCCGCCTTGAGAGCAAGGCTCGGCTTGCCGAGGTGTTCGACAAAGCGCATGGCGTCGTCGTGTTGAATTTCATTGTATCTCACAATCTTCAAAAATTTGCTTCCCGCGTCGACGCCGAAAATCATCATAATCCTCACTTTAAAAATGTTTTTTCCGGGCACTCATAGGAGTTAGGTATTCCAGTCCATCTTCGGCAAGCGGGGATACCTGGTTTTTGTAACTACCGCTGATATTTAGAGGCCCCACCTGAGCTTTTACGATCACCCTTAAGTTGTAGGGAGGACCATTCATACATAAAACGTAAATATGTTTTTATTCGAACATTTTTGTCAATAGTATTTCGATGCATTTTTCCCGCTTGACTAAGTTCGCCAATTCGGATATTCTTAGCATGAGAAACAGGCGATGGACAGATGAACACGGCACGAAAACTTAGAGGCGGATACACCTATGCCGACTATCTGCGATGGGACGACGATCAACGCTACGAGCTCGTCGACGGCAGCGTATACGGCATGACTCCTGCTCCCTCGCGAAAGCACCAGGAGATCTCTATGAGGCTTTCGTTTATCATAGCGGGGCATCTTAAGGGAAGGCGCTGCAAAATATTCGCCGCGCCCTTCGATGTGCGTCTTCCCGAGGCAGGCGCTCGCGACGAGGAAATCTATACAGTGGTGCAACCGGACATTGTAGTCGTATGCGACCCCAAAAAGCTCGACGAGCGCGGCTGCTTAGGGTCGCCGGACCTCGTTATGGAAATAGCCTCGCCCTCGACTGCCGAAAGGGACATGAAAGAAAAGCTTTCGCTATACGAGCGTCACGGCGTAAAGGAATACTGGATAGTCTTTCCGGGCGAAGGCGATTCGATGCGCCTGGTGCTGGTCTTCAACGCGGTAAAAAGCGGCGGTTACGGCAAGCCGGCGGTCTACGGGCCCGGGGATACAATCAAAAGCAAAACCCTCCGCGGCCTGTCCGTCTCGGCCAGTGAACTCTTCGGCCTCTGACGGCAACCCGGCACAGACTTGAACCAGACCTTATTTCAAGAAAAACTAAAGGGCGGTCTCAAAAACTCGTTTTATTCGCCCGCCGAAGGCGGGCGGATAAGCCCAACTTTTGAATTTGTAAGTAGTTGCATTTTTAAGAAAATCTAAAAATACTACTTTTTAGGACTTCCCTAAAGGGCAGTCACAAAAGCTCGGTTTATGAGGTTGAACCCCTTGCTTTTTTCACGACGAGCATATAAGGCCAAGCTGTAAAAATCCAACCGGCCATAGGCATCAGCAAAACCCCCTCTAGGGGGTGGCGCAGAGCGCCGGGGGCGTTAGTCTCCGCAGCCCTGGAGAAAGTAAAAGGAAAAACCTACAGATAAGCCGAGCGGACGCTGAGTAGGGCGCAGCCCGTATCGAAGCGCGGCGCCTGATCGGGGCTTTCTTTGGTTACTTTCTTTCGCCCCACGAAAGAAAGTAACCAAGGCCGTTTTTTAACGACTGAGGAGAGGGACTTTCCTAAATTTTTCAAATGGACCCTACCAGAGCACCGACAGCGGGTTGATGAGCCGTCCGTTATGCCATAGTGTGAAGTGCAGGTGAGGCCCTGTCGACCATCCGGTAGAGCCCACCCGGCCTATTATGCGCCCGGCGGCGACCCTCTGCCCCGGGCGGACGTGTATGGAAGAAAGATGGCCGTACAGGGTACGGTAGCCCTTGGGATGGTCTATTATTACGGCCTTTCCGTAGCCCCCCATCCATCCGGCCGCTGTGACCACGCCGCCGCAGGACGCTCCGACGGGGGTGCCGTGGGCCGTGGCGATATCGACGCCGTTATGAAAGCCGTACTGCTTGAAAATGGGGTGCGTCCTACCGCCGAAATGAGAGGTAAAGCGCCCGGCCAGCGGCGAGCGGAACATCTCGCGGAGGGCGTACTTTTTTGCCATGTCGGGCGTCATGGTGTGGGTGGTAGGACGGGCCCCCTCCACGAAGATCGCGACAGGCCTTCTTTCGCTTTGAAAGCGCGAAAAGAACCAGTGGAGCGGCGGAAGCTTCTGGACCATTATCTTCGACCTCTCCACTCCATAGAGCTCGGCTATCTCGTCGATCTCGGACCTGTCGTTGATGAAATTGAGCACCCCCGGCCTCGAGGGCACTATGATACGCTGCTTGACCCTTGCGGTCAGGCTGTCCCAGTGGGGATTGGCCCCTATAAGCGTGTCTATGTTAACGCCGTTGTCGCGCGCGATCTTCCAGAAGTTGTCGCCCTTTTGGATATCGACGACCCTGAGCTCGATGTCGTCGAAATCGACCTTGGCGACAACAAACTCAATATAGTCACCCTCCGTGAGAAAAAGGCTGTGGATGTCGGTCTGCGTGGCGGGCGTGTCGGAGGGCATTAAACCCGAAAGGCTTAGAACGGCGATCAAGGCGACGGCCGCGCAAAGCCCGACGAGAGGGTATGAATATCTCCTCGGCATTTTGCACTCCATATAGGTACAATTGATTGCGAACCTGCCTCCCCCGCCGTGGACGTGGCATTGCGCACATTCGGGAGAAGCGAGAAGCCATTAATTTATAGACATGGGCGCCGGAGACCGGTCAAGGAATTTTTTTACGGCGCGCAAAAAAAGAGAGTGCGGGACACTCTCTTCCTGAATCAGTTCCGTGCGGCCGGTATGCGTTATATCACTTTAACCGAAACGGCCCTTGGACCCTTTTCGCCGTTCTCCACCTCGAACTCGACATTGTCACCTTCGGCAAGAGTCTTGAATCCGTCCCCGCCGATCCCCGTGTAATGGACGAACACGTCGTTACCGTTCTCCTGCTTGATGAACCCGAACCCTTTTTTGTCGTTAAACCATTTTACCACACCTTTAGGCATTGTAAAAACTCCTTACCATTAATTTGCGGCATGAAGCCTGGGGCAGAGCTCTGCGTCTGAATCCGCTTCTCTATTGCTTTTCCACGGGGGAAAACCGGAGTGTGCCGATCCTAAGCCTCTCTACCTGTTGGTAACAGTATATACTGCATTAATCGATATAATATGTCAAATATTATTCGATTTTTTCGATAATTTATACCGGGATTATGAAGGTTCCCCTAACGGACGCATATCCGAACCTTTATGCGCCGGGAGGGGGCAAGGCGGGCCGGGACGGGACGCCATAATTACTATTGACAAATACGACGCCGGAAGTACCCTCATTTGTCGCGCATACTATCGTTTCCCGGGAATATGAATGAGCCTGTACGAACTGTTTGTCGGCCTGCGCTACCTGAAGGCCAGGAAGAGCCAGAGGTTTATTTCGTTCAACACCATGCTTTCCGTCGTAATAGTGTTTCTCGGCGTCTTCATCCTCATCGTGGTCATCAGCGTAATGACCGGCTTTCAGGGCCAGATAAAGGACAGGATACTCGACGTCGACTCTCACATCACCGTATCCGGCTATTCCGGCGACGGCGGGGAGGGCATCTCCGATTACGCGGCGCTTACGGTAAAGATACTCGACCTCAAGGGCGTCCGCTCCGCGAGCCCCTATCTTCAGGGACAGGGCCTTTTCCGTTACGGCACGGCGATCACGCCGGTCATGATCCGGGGAATCGGTTCGGCGAAGGAGATCCCCGGGGACACGGCGAAATTCATCACCGAGGGGCCGAAAAGCTATTCAAGCGACAGGAATGTCTTCATCGGGGCGGAGATGGCGCTCAATTACGGCATACGAATCGGCGATTCCATAGAGCTCATTGTTCCAAGGGGCCGCCTTACGGCCTCGACAGGCGTAAGCCCCGGCATGGGGAGCTTCCGCGTGGCCGGTTTTTTTAAAACGGGCTACTACGAATTCGACACGCGGCTCATCCTTATGTCGCTGGGGGCCTCCCAGCGGCTCTACAGCCTGGGAAACATAGCCTGGGGCATCGGCGTCAAGATAGACGACATCTACCGAATGGACTACATGTCCTCCCGAATCCAGTCGGCGGTCGGCTTCAGCTATCAGACCCTTACCGCCGAACAGCGCAACCAGAACCTGTTCTACGCGCTCAGGCTCGAAAAGCTCATCATGACGATAATACTGTTTCTGGTAATCATTTCGGCCGGCTTTTCAATTATGGGCACGCTCGTAATGGTCGTGATGGAGAAGCGCCGCGACATTGGGATTCTTAAATCGATGGGGGCTACGCCGATCTCGATAATGGCTATCTTCGTGCTCGAGGGCTTCTTCATCGGGGTGATCGGGACGGTGGCCGGCGTCGCGGGCGGGCTCTACGCGTCCCTCAACCTGGAGTCCGTTATCCGCTGGATCGAGAAGACCATAAACGCGGTAATGGGATACATCTACACAGCGTTCGACCTGGGCTTCTATTTCAACATCACCCTCGTCCCCAAAAGCGTCTATTACATCGACACCATCCCGACCGAGATAAAACCGGAGTTCGTGGTCCTCATAGCCGCCTTTGCCGTGTTCCTCTCCACCGTAGCCGCAATATTCCCCTCCTGGCACGCCTCGCGCCTCCAGCCTGTCGAGACCATACGATACGAATAGGGCACCGAAAATGGAAAAGAGCGCCATCATAAAGGCCGACGGCATAGAGAAGGTTTACGGCACCGGGCGAAACGCCCTTCGCGTATTGAAGGGGGTGTCCCTTTCTATCGGCGAAGGCGAGATCGTTTCGATCATGGGGCCCTCGGGGGCGGGCAAGTCGACCCTGCTTAACGTGATGGGATGCTTAGACGGCTTTCAGTCGGGAAGCCTTTCGGTGCTGGGGCGCGAGCTCTCCGGCCTTTCGGTGGAGGACCTCTCGATGTTCCGCAACCGTCACATCGGCTTCGTATTCCAGCTTCATAATCTGCTTCCGGACTTCACGGCGCTCGAAAACGTAATGATGCCGATGCTCATCCGGCGGGATCGCCGCCAGGCCGCGAGGGCCGCCGCGATTTCGGTCATCGAGCGCTTCGGCATGGAGGACCGCCTAGACCACCGTCCCGGCGAGCTTTCCGGCGGGGAATGCCAGCGCATAGCCGTCGCACGGGCCATAGTGGGCAGGCCGGACATCATATTGGCCGATGAGCCCACGGGGAGCCTGGACAGTGAGAACTCCCGGGTGCTTATGAATACGCTTTTCGAGCTGGGAAGGGAAAACGGCGCCACAATCGTGGTGGTTACCCACGACGCCGGGATCGCCTCGATAACAGGCCGTACGATTACCATTGTGGACGGATCGATAACGGAAACGCAATAAAACTTGTAAGCAAGTCCCAACGATGATACGCTGGGTTTCATATCGCCCTTCGGCCCTATGGAGGCGTCATCCGGCCGGGGGCGTAACGGAGCTATGGAATGAAAATTGAATTTGTGGGCGGGGCCGGGACCGTCACCGGTTCCTCGTACATCCTCAAGAACGGCGACTTTACCATAATGATCGACTGCGGCATGTTTCAGGGCCGCCGCGAACTGAAGGAGCGGAATTTCCAGCATCTCATCTACGCCCCCGGCGAGATCGACGCCATACTCCTCACTCACGCGCACATCGACCACAGCGGCCTCATCCCGAAAATCGTAAAGGACGGATACTCCAACCCGATCTACGCGACCGACGCGACGGCCGACCTCTGCGGCATAATGCTTCCCGACAGCGCCCACATCCAGGAGATGGACATCGAATGGATCAATCGGAAGCAGAAAAAGCTGGGGCGCGATCCCGTCCCGCCCCTCTACACATCCGAGGACGCGGTAAAATCGCTCGAGTTCTTTTCGCCGAAGAGATACGGCGAGACCTTCGAGGTGGTCAGGGGCGTAAGGGCCCGCTTTCGGGACGCCGGTCACATTTTGGGCTCGGCATTCATCGAACTGTGGGTCGAGGAGAACGGGCGCACCACAAAGTTCGTCTTTTCGGGGGATCTGGGCACAAAGGGCCAGCCCATCATCCACGACCCCGAGACGGCGGACGAGGCGGACATTCTGCTTATCGAATCCACCTACGGCGACCGCCTGCACAAGAGCCGGGAGGACACATTCCTTGAATTCAAGCAGATCATCCTCGACTCGTACAACCGCAAGGGCAACATCATCATCCCCTCTTTCGCCATCGAACGCACGCAGGAGATAATATACGTCCTTGGGCGTCTCATAAAAAACGATGAGATCCCCCATATACCCGTTTATATTGATTCGCCGCTCGCGATCTCGGCCACGGAGCTTTTCAAAAAAAATTCGCGCCTGTTCAATGACGAGATGCGCGCCCTGCTCGCCGCCGGCGACAATCCGCTCGAGTTTCCGGGACTTCGCTACACCCGCACCACCGAGGAATCAAAAAGCTTGAACGAAACGCGCGGATCCATTATCATAGCGGCATCGGGGATGTGTACCGCCGGCCGGATCAAGTTCCATCTGGCGAACAACCTGTACCGCAAGGACTCGTGCGTGGTCTTTGTCGGCTACCAGGCCGAGGGTACGCTTGGCAGGCGGCTCGTGGACGGGGAGAAGCGCGTAAGCATCTACGGCGAGGACGTCGCCGTGCGCGCCAAAATCCACACGCTTGGCGGATTTTCGGCCCACGCCGACCGCGACCGCCTGCTCGAGTGGATGGGCTATATCAAGAACGACCGACTCAGGGTCTTCGTCGTACACGGGGAGGAGTCCGCCTCGCTTGCGTTCGCCGATTCGGTCCGAGGACGATTCGGATACGAAACGAGCGCCCCGCGATGGGGGGACATTGTGGACCTCGCCACCATGGAGAGGACCTCGGCGCACTACGGAACGGCGCCCACCTCGTCGGTGGAGCGCGAGATGGAGGCGTTGAAGACGGTTATGGCCTCGCTTTTCGAAAAATACGAACAGGCCAAAGAGGAAAAGCGCATCTTCCAGGCACAACGGCTGGAGCAGGACCTGGGCGACCTCACGGAGATGGCGCGCTCTTTGAGTGACGCGCTTTAGGCCGCGGGACGGCACCGATGGCGGAACTCATAAAAACCATAACGGACAAAAACCTGTTCGAGAAGATTTTTTACAAGTTCTTCCTTCAAAAGAAGGTGTATCTTCGGACCAAGAACGGCGACCTTAAAATCGAGTTCTTCGGCTATACGGACGGCATGGCGGCCCTCCGGATCCCATACATTAAAAACATGTACGACAACTGCCTCATCTTTACGCGCAACGAATCGTACACGATCTACGCGAACCTCAAGCTCGTCGAGAAACAGGAGGACGATTCCTATATCTTCATCCCGATCAAGTTCCAGATCATCTCGGCCATGCGCAGGGAGGACCGCAGGATCGTGGACATCGGCGGGCAGGGAAAAAACATCATCTACGTCACGAGCGTGATCTCCGACTTCATCATACAGAATTCCCTTGCCATGGAAAGCAAGAAGGTCGACCACGTAAAGGAGATCGTCCGCTTCGACCTCGAGAAGCAGTTCAAGCAGGTCAGGATATTCTTCTGCAACGAGGGAATGACCGACTTGCGCATGAAATATTTTTATGACATAAAGCCCCCGTATCTTATAAGCGACATAAACAACAAAAATGGCGTAAAAGACCAGGCATTTTTCAACTACTATCTCAACAACATCTACGGCAAGGATTACCAGTTGATCAACCGTAAAAACATCATATCCGAGGTGTCGGTGCCCGTGCTCTACAAGGCCCGCATTCCCTATGGCTACATCCAGTGCAACGGCGCGGAGCCTCTCTCGGAATCGGCTCTCCTTATCGTCAAGCGCATGGCGATCGTGGTGGAGGAGCTATTCAACAAATACAAGGTTTTCCCCGTTTCCGACGAGCGTCTGCTGGTTTCGGACGTTTCGAAAAACGGAGTGGGGATCGTCTTCAAGGAGCGCCGTTTTATCCGCTATTTCAAGGAGAACAGCTACGTCTATTTCGACCTCAACCTGCCGGCGAACAAGAAGGCCTCTTGTTTTGCCGTTATACGAAATATCGGGATTCTGGAGAACAAGATTATCAAGGTGGGCTGCGAACTCAGGGAGCTCGACGCCCTGAGCGAAGTAAACTACGATGAGTACCTGGAGTCCATAGGCCTATCCTGATGGGCGCCCGCCCGAGGGCCCCGGACGCGCCGGGGCCGCCTTCAGAGGATGCGGGCCGCACGCATAAG